>Ga0247806_10001254_pt1 | contig 12788 bp, 10 predicted proteins | sample UWRJL059202B1_FD_179935 | JGI IMG/M metagenome (GOLD analysis project Ga0247806, IMG submission 179935) | Plant litter microbial communities from Arlington Agricultural Research Station in Wisconsin, United States - UWRJ-L059-202B-1 | ecosystem: Environmental > Terrestrial > Plant litter >... | reverse complement strand
GAAACAATTCCGGAGTATCCTCCAAGTGCATCAATCTCACGCACAATTTGTCCTTTTGCAATTCCACCCATCGCTGGATTACAAGACATCTGTGCAATGTTCTGCAGGCTCATCGTAACCAACAAGGTTTTCGATCCCAAATTTGCGGCCGCTGCCGCGGCTTCAGATCCAGCATGACCTGCACCAACTACTATAACATCGTATTCTTCTAAAAACATTTTACTTTCTATTCTCTGGGAAACCGTTTAAGTTGGTCCTCAGAATTAAATTCTTTATTCTTTGTTCCACGTGGAACGTATTAAAGGGTTTCAAGTTTTAAGCTCTCGCTTTACAAAAAGTTCCACGTGGAACATGCGCAGATTTTTCTCCAAAACTTCAAATCAAAACTTCAAATCAAAACTTCAAATCAAAACTTTATTTTCAAATGTTCCACGTGAAACGTTGAAATTTTCGTTTTCAAAATTAAACATGTTTCACGTGGAACGTTCAGATACTTTTATTATCAAAATTATAAATGTTTCACGTGGAACAAGTAACTCGTTTTAATAACTTAAAACTTGAAACCAAAAAAACTGAAACAAATCCCTCTACTGTTCCACGTGAAACATTGCAATTTTTTCGTCTTCTTTCGAACGCATTAATTCAGCGTCCTTATCTGACTTATCTTTATAACCACAGTAATGTAATATACCGTGAGCCAAAACGCGTTTCAATTCTTCTTCAAAAGAAACATTAAAGTCTTTTGCGTTGTCTTCTACTCTTTCTACAGAAACAAAAATATCTCCGTTTAATTCGTTTCCAACTGTGTAATCAAAACTGATAATATCTGTTAATGTATCGTGATTTAGATATTCTACATTAATCTTATGAAGATATTCGTCGTTACAAAAAATGTAATTTATCTCTCCTTCTTTTTTATCTTCAGAAACAATTATAGCGCTTAACCAATCAGAAAAGGCTTGTTCGTTATCTAAAGTAAATTCTGTTTCGTAATTAAAGTCGATCATTTTGTATTAAAATATTCTTGAACCTTTTGATTAAAATTCGAGCGCAAAGGTAGTGATTGTCTATTTAAAATTTCTACACTGTTTAAATATTCTAAAAGTGAGCTTGGTAATGCATTTGTTCTGTTTGTAAATTCTGCTTTATTTGTTTCAGATTGACGCTTCGTATCCTGACCTTGCTGTTGAACTGCATTGTTTAATTTTAATAATTCTTGTTGAATATTAAGTATGCGTTGTAAGTTCTCATTTTTGAAACCTTTATTTAAAAGTTGCTTTTCCGAAGCCTTCATCTGATCGATTACAGATTTACCCTGAGAATCTAATCCTTGTTTAGCTAATTCTTTTTGTAATGCTTCACGAAGTTTTACTTGTTCTTTATAAATCTCCATTATCGCTTCAGCATCTCCTTCTCCATCATCACCATTTTCACCGTCTTTACCTTTACCCCCGCTTTTACTTCCCTGTCCATTCTTGCCTTCACCATTCTTACCCTGAGTTCCTTTTCCTTGTCCTTCTTTACCTTGTCCTTCTTTCCCCTGACCTTGTTTTCCTTCTCCGCCTTGACCTTGTTTTCCTTCTCCGGGTTTTTGTCCTTGTTGCATTCCCTGTTTCATTTTATCACCCAAGCCTTTTTGCTTTTGAATGATATCCGGTAATTGCATTCCTTGTCCGTCACCCGGTTTTGGTTTTCCTGCTCCCGGTTTAGACATAGACATCTGCATGTTGTTTAATAAATCACTTAAAAAGTCAGCTAGTTTATTTGCAGAAGAAGTAGCATATTGTTGGTGTGACACTCCTTTTGGAATCTGAACATCGGTTAAAGTTTCAATTGCCTTGTCAATATTGTACTGCACATTCCCAATTTCTTTCGTTACATCTTCAGCAATTTTTGGGTTACGTAATGACATTGCAAACAAACTATCGTCGACATGTTTGAACTGCTGTTTTAAATTCTGCTGAATTTTTATATTCTTTGTATAAGCAGAAGAACCTAATTTCATCGATTTAAATTGTTTCATAACATCTTCCTGAGATAATGAATATGCTAAAAGATTATCCAGAATCTGACGAAGCATTGCAACATCTTCTTCTAACTGTTCCTGATCGCCACCCTCCATACCTGACTGCATTTCCTGCGACATGCTTTTCATTTTCTTTGCTGCACTTTTTTGTTTTGGTTTAGCCGAAGAAGTATTCTTTTTACCCAATTCTTCAGAAGCCTTTTGCAAATCAGAATCTACATCTTTCTCTTTTGAAGCATCCGAAGGAATATCAATCGGGGATTTTAAAGACTTGTTTTCTTCTTTCAGATCTTTCAAATCTTCCTTAATTTTATCAAAGGCTTTATTAATATCGTCTTGTTTTTCTTTGGTGTTTTCTCCTTCTTTATTAGAAAGCTTTTCTTGCTCATCTGCAAGTTTATTTAGTTTTTCTGCAACCTGCTCTGCTTTTTTTTCTACATAAAAACGCTTCGTTAATTCAACCAGTTGTTCTAAATTACGAGATTGGTTTTTGCTTATCTGTTTGAATTTTTCCATCTTATCAAACAACTCTTCACTTTGTAATTTGTCATTTAAGTTCTTCAATTCATCCATCAACTTTTGATTCTTCTCTAAATCTTTCTCAGCGTTATCTAATCGCTTTTGCAAATCATCAGCTGTTTTGTCTTTCTTTTCAGATTGAAACTTATCTAAATTCTTATTCATTTTTTCAGCAAATTGTTTCATGATCTCGTCTTGCTGTTTCTGACGTTTGATAAAATCACTCACTTTTTGCTGATCTTTGAATTCCAAATTATCTTTTTCTTTTCCACTTTTCTGAATCTTATCCATTTCAGAAAATTGTTTGTTCTGGTTTTTTAAAGACTTTTCTAAACTATTGATATTGTCATTTTGCTGTTGCAATTCCATATCCTGAATTTCATCTGTAGTAGAAACACGATCAGAAAAAACAGAAGACTTTGTACTTTTAAAACCATGCGGTGCATCATTATCAAAAACCTCAAAATAATATTCATATGATACTCCTTCTTCTACAGCAAGATTACTCGGAAAGTTAAAAACGAACTGATCAAATACTGCTTGCTTTACTGGAATCGTTCCACGCTTAGCTGTGTTTGGTTTGTTACGTTCGTAGTATACAATTTGTAATTTCGACAAACCATAGTCATCGCCCAATCTTCCTAAAACATAATTTTTATCCAACTTTAAACTATCCGGCGCTGGCGAAACTGTGATTGTTGGATTTTGATCTTTGATAACTGACAGCTGATAATCCAGTTTTTCGTAGTTTTTAACCTTATTATTCGAAGTAAGAATTTGATATTCTGTATTTTGACTGATATTTTTAGCCAATTTAAACTCGTTTTCTGCCTTATTAAACTTAAAAATTGAGTTTTCATCCTTCCAAACAATCTCCTGAGTCGACTGTGTATTCATTTTCCAGGTTACCAAAGTTCCTTCCGGCACGATTGCATTTCCGGTTCCCTGAATCGTTTCTGATTTCTTTTTTAGGTAAGATGGAAAATTCAGCACCATTTCGAAGTTGGCAATAGACGGAACTGCGATTACTTTCAATTCATATTCTTCTGATGAAACAGAATTTCCTTCAAAAGAAAAAGAAACATTATCTACTGGTTTTTCAATCTTGAATTCAAACTTTCCTGGTTGAGAAGATTCCATAAAATAACTTTCATCACCAATATGAATCATCACATTCTCTGGAACTACATTTCCAACCGATTCCATTTTGATAACGAAATCTTTGTTTTGTTCCGTTTGTAAATTCGAATTTAAAACCACGAATTTGAATGGAGAGGGTGGTAAAAATGTAGCATTAAAATGTACTACTCTATTTAAACTTTGCGAAATTATATTGCTGTTTCCTGAAATATAAAACACAGCAAAAAGCAAAATTGGAATAATGGCCAATGGTAAATACTTCTTATTTGTTTTAAAGTTGATGGCATTTCCAAACGGAATTGGCTGCAATGAATTTGCTTTTTGTTCTATCGAAGCCAACATCAACTCTGAACTTTCTGCTGAATTCTCAGAGGCCGAAAGCTGTAAAAAGTTTGTTAGTTTATCACTCACTTCTGTAAAATGATTTCCGATAATTGCTGATGCCTGATTGTAATCTATTCCTTTTTGCAGTTTGAACAACTTAAAAATTGGAAACAGAATAAATCGGAACAAAAGAAAAACTTCTACGAATATAAATATCCAAAATAAAAGGGTTCTCCCTACCGGTTTTAACCAAAGAAAATACTCAATAAAAAGCGTAAACAGAAAATATAATAATCCGAAACCAATAAAAAGAAGTCCTCCTTTTATCAATTCATTCATATAATATTTTTTAATAAACGCTTCTAATTTTAGATATATAGCAGATGTAGTTTTCAAAATAAAATCTCTTTTAATTATAACCCATAAAAGTAGTAATTATAACGATAAGTCTGAAAGTCAAATGTCGAAAGTCAAAAGTTCTAGACTGAGCCTAAAACCTTTCAGACTTTCGACTTTTGACTTTTGACTAATGTTGTATCTTTGCATCAAAATTTAAACAAATGTCAAAGCAAGTTCGTGTGCGTTTTGCACCAAGTCCAACAGGACCTTTACATATTGGCGGCGTTCGTACTGCCTTATTTAATTATTTATTTGCCAAAAAAAATAATGGTGTTTTCTATTTAAGAATTGAAGATACAGATCAGACTCGTTTTGTTCCTGGAGCCGAAGCTTATATTATGGAAGCATTAGAATGGTTGGGAATTGCTCCTGAAGAAACCGTTGGTAAAAATGAAAAATTTGGTCCGTACAGACAAAGTGATCGTAAGGAATTATACCAAACTTATGCTGATCAGCTAATCAATTCGGGTTGGGCATATTATGCTTTTGACACTCCGGAAGCTTTAGATGCTTTAAGAAAGGAACAAGAATCTGAAGGAAAAACATTTATTTACAATCATACAATCCGTGAGAAACTAGATACTTCTTTAGTACTTTCTGCTGATGAAGTTGCTAAAAGAATTGCAAATGGGGAACATTATGTGATCCGTTTTAAAACTCCTGTTAATGAAACTTTACATTTAAAAGATATCATTCGTGGCGATGTAAAATTTGAAACAAGCTTACTTGACGATAAAGTATTATTCAAAAGTGACGGAATGCCAACGTACCACTTAGCCAATATTGTAGATGATCATTTGATGGAAACTTCACATGTTATTCGTGGAGAAGAATGGTTGCCATCGATGCCGCTTCACGTTTTATTGTACAGAGCTTTTGGTTGGGATGCTCCGGAATTTGCACATTTACCATTGATCTTAAAACCAATTGGAAACGGAAAACTATCAAAAAGAGATGGTGACAAATTAGGATTTCCAGTGTTTCCATTAGAATGGAAAACCGAAGAAGGCATTTCATCTGGTTACAGAGAGAATGGATTTTTCCCTGAAGCGGTTATAAACTTCCTTGCTTTGTTAGGCTGGAATGACGGAACTGATAAGGAATTATTTTCTTTAGAAGAATTAGTTGAATCTTTTGACTTGAACAGAGTACATAAATCAGGAGCAAAATTTGATCCGGAAAAAAACAAATGGTTCAATCATCAATATTTAATCAAACAAAATGATGCTGATTTAGCGAAAAGCTTCTCTTCTATTTTGGTTGAAAAAGGTGTTGATGTTTCTAAATATGATGTTACAAGAATCGTTTCCTTGATTAAAGAAAGAGCGCATTTTGTTTCTGAATTTTGGGATTTGACTGATTTCTTCTTTCAGGCGCCAACATCATATGATGAAAAAGCAAGCAAAAACTGGAAAGAAGAAACGCCGGCTTTAATGCAGGAATTGATTTCGACTCTTGAATATATTGATGGTTTTGATTCAGCAAATATCGAAGCAATTGTAAAAGACTGGTTAACGAAAAATGAAATTGGAATGGGTAAAGTGATGCAGCCTTTCCGTTTGAGTTTGGTTGGCGCTTTGAAAGGTCCTCACCTATTTGACATTGTTGAAATCATCGGAAAAGAAGAAACTATTTCGAGAATTCAGAAAGCAATTGCAACATTATAATTTTCTACTCTTAAAAAATTAAGTCAATCTTTATGAACTTAATCTCTTAATGGTAAAATAAATCTCAACGCTAAGAAACATTATAAAATGTTCTTAGCGTTTTTTTCTGTTTTAAAAATTTAAATCAGCAGAATTTTCGTAATTTACCCGATCAAAAATTAAATCATTATCATTATGGGTACAGCATTTATTATCCTTCTAGTCTTCGCTTTTTTTATTTTAATGTCTTCCTTTTTTACAGTAAAACAACAGTCATCTGTAGTAATTGAACGATTTGGAAAATTTCACAGCGTAAGAAATTCAGGATTGCAATTAAAAATTCCGATCGTTGACAGAGTTGCCGGACGAGTAAATTTAAAAATTCAACAGCTAGATGTTATCATTGAAACTAAAACAAAGGACAACGTTTTTATTAAAATGAAAGTTTCGGTTCAGTTTAAAGTGATTCAGGAAAAAGTATACGATGCTTTTTATAAACTTGAATATCCACACGATCAAATCACCGCTTATGTATTTGATGTTGTTCGTGCCGAAGTTCCAAAACTAAAATTGGATGATGTTTTTGAAAGAAAAGATGATATCGCAATTGCAGTAAAAAGAGAATTGAATGAAGCCATGACTACTTATGGTTATGATATTATCAATACTTTGGTTACTGATATCGATCCGGACATCCAGGTAAAAAATGCAATGAACAGAATCAACGCTGCAGACAGAGAAAAAACCGCTGCAGAATTTGAAGCTGAAAGTTCAAGAATCAGAATCGTTGCAAAAGCAAAAGCTGAAGCCGAAAGTAAACGTTTACAAGGTCAGGGTATTGCAGATCAACGTCGCGAAATTGCAAGAGGTTTAGTAGAAAGTGTAGAAGTTTTGAACAGTGTTGGAATTAATTCGCAAGAAGCTTCGGCATTAATTGTAGTCACACAACATTATGATACATTGCAGGCCATTGGTGCCGATGCAAATTCGAATTTAATTTTGTTACCCAATTCTCCACAAGCCGGAAGTGATATGCTGAATAACATGGTTGCATCATTCTCAGCCTCAAATCAGGTTGGTGAAATGATGAAGAAAAACAATAGAAAAATTGAAAAACCTAAAAAGATTGAACCACTTCAATCTGGTTATGAAGATGATATTCAACCAGAAGTAAAAGAATAATACATCTAGAAAAAAGAAAGAGGCTTAATTGCCTCTTTTTTTATTTATAAACCAATTAATTGCAAAGGGCAAAATCGATTCTAATATTTTTGGATAGGAATCCGAAATGTATTCTTTTGCAGAAGAAAAAAGTCCGCCAACAATATTTTGAGGTGTTATACTTTCCTTAGTTTTTTGAAAACTTAAAACTAATTTTTGATAACTGACCTGCTTTTCAATTTTTAGTATTTCTAAATCTCTTTCGATCTCTGCGTATGATGCGTATTTTTTTGACTGCATAATAATTAATCGTTAAAAAAGATTTCTGAAAATTTTTCTAAAATTGGCCCTTCTACAAATTTATCTTTTATAAAGAAAAGTAAGATTGTAAAAACAAAATACATCCCTCCTACTGCCAAAAATCCCAGTGCATTACTTTCAAATAAAGATCCAAAAGCATATGCTGCAGCAAAAGATCCAAAAAGTAAAACCATATTGAAACATAATAAAATCAAAGTAAACTTAAAAATCAAAGTTGTTGATTTCATCGCAACTTTAAATCCCCACAGTTTATAATATGCCAAGTGACTTTCCAGATAAGCTTTAGTCTGATCCTGAATATTGTCAACGTTTTCTTTTAACTCTTCAAAGGCCATATTTGCATTTAGTTATAAAAAAAGCACAAAATCTCTTATAAATAAGAGGCTTTTGTGCTTTACAGATTGTTATTATTTCTGAAGTTTAGCGTTCTGTGCTTTTAAATCAGCCAATTTAGATTCTAAAAATGTAATTACATCATCAGCTTTTTGACTTACGTTAGATAGTAATTCATCAAAAGTTCCATCAAGATTTTTTGTTGCACCGGTAAATTTTTCACGAAGAACATCTGAAGTAGCTCCAAATGAATCTTTTAAATTACCTTTTGCATCATCAAGACCATCTTTAAGTTTCGCTCTTGTATTTGAACCTTTATCCGGAGCCAATAAAATTCCTATTGCTGCTCCAACAGCCGCACCAGCTATAATAGCTGCAAGTGTATTTGAATTATTAGACATAATATTAAAATTTAAATGAATATTAAAGGTACATTTTTTTAGATTATAAATAATTGATTAAATATTATTTACCATAATTTAACACTAAAATTAATACACATAAGCAACTGCTTCATATTTGCCGTCTTTTTCGATTATACTAATAAATGGATAACCATTTGAAGCTGACTTAGTTTTGATTCTCATGGTTGTATGATTTTGGTTAGCCATCGGCGGTTCTCCTTTTGTCTTTGTCGAGACTCCGGTAAAATTCGCCGCCTGTTTTAAACCTATTGTTTTTTCCTGAGGTAAAACAGTAACCATTGAATAATCTGATTTTGAATCAACTATAACTTTATCAGATATTTTTTGAGTTTGATTTGTTTGCTTGTTTGTAATTGTTGAAACAGCATATTTACTAATTTTATGTTCTTCTGCACTTCCGTTAAAAGAATAATAAATTAAACAATTTGCGTTTTTAATAAAGTTTACATCCAATTGTTCCCCATCGTGTTTTGTAATTTGGTGTGTTTGAGAAATTGCAATGTTTGCAAATAAAATAGCCAGGGTAAAAAATAAATTTTTCATGATAATTAAATTTAAGGATTAAAAAATTTCTTAGATCAAAATGAAAATCAAAATTTAGATAAACCACAAAACCAATTTCATGAAATTTAAAATTACGAATTGATATTGAAAAATACTTTTAAACTGAAGTATTATCAAAACTAAATCACAATTAGAATCGACCATAAAACCAATTTTTAGAATTCAGAATTAGAATTATTCTAAAAACAAAAACTATATTTTTAAATTTTAGAAAAACTCAGTTACGAATCTTAAAGTGTCATATTTAAAATTATAAAATTTCAGATTTGACCTTTGGATAAAAATAGCAACTTTATAAACAATTGTATGTTAATAACCCGTTAAACTGCGAAAAATAACATATAAAACTAAAATAAAGAGTAATATTAAACAATAATTTAAAAAACGACTTACGTATCAAATAGAATTAAAAAATGTCTTAAAATCAATTTATGAAGGTTAATTTTAATATTAATAAACTATTGTTTTTTATACAATAATAGTTTAAATCAATAATAATTAAAAACTACTAAAATAAAAATAATAATAATTAAAAGTGATTCACGTAAAAATTAGAAAATGAGATTTCATTTCTATTTTCATGCAAATATTGAAAAATTTTAAAAGAAATAATTTGAGTTTTACTTTATAAACAATCCATTGTTAATAACATAAAAAGCCCTGTAAAATAAGCGATAAAATCAAAATAAGGCGTTTTAGTAAATTAACTTTTAAAAGATAATATTTGAGGTGAAAGAATTAAAAAAGTGTCTTAAAATCAAATTATGAAAGTCAATTTTTATATAAAATATTTATAATTTTAATGGTTTTGATAGAAAAATCAAATAATAAAAAAAGCGCTTATAAAAAGCGCTTTCAATAGATTTTAATGATGTTATTTTTTTACCATTTCAGAAAGAAGTTCAATTTCTCTCTCTGAAGCATTTTTTGGAGGATTTGAATATAATTTTAAAATCTCATCATTAAACTGATTTCTTAAATCGGAAATTTCTAAATCCCTTAAATTCAAAAGTGCTTTTGATCGAACATAAGTAGATTCACTTCTAAGAGACATATTATATAATTTTTTAATATCCTCTTCTTCAAAATCCGCAGATTTCAAATGAGAATATTTCAAAATAAACTGAGCAAATAACAACGAAGCTTTATTATTGTTGATGTTTTTCTTTAATGAATTTTGTAACAGTGAAAAACTAGAAACATTTTTGATGCTCTCCCCTATTGCACTTTCGATTGCAATACGTTCTGGTTTGCTTTCAACTTTAAAATATTTATTAATATCTTTTAAAGAATTATTGATGCTGTTTTCTTCTTTTTTACCTTTTTCTTCCCAGGCATCTTTCAATCCCACAGTTCTGTTAAATACTAATTTTGAAGAAGTTGAGTCTTTATCAACAGTAAAATAACCCAAACGTTGAAATTGAAATTTATCTTCATTTTGAGCTGTTGCCAAACTTGGTTCAACAAATCCTTTTATGATTTCTAATGAATTTGGATTCACAAAATCTAAGAAATTTTTCTCTTTATAACTGTCCGGAGCCTCATCTGTAAACAAGCGATCGTACATACGAATTTCTGCTTCCACTGCGTGTGAGATAGAAACCCAATGTAATGTTCCTGATACTTTTCTTTGGCTTGCTTCTGTCCCACTTCCGCTCAAAGAATCAGTGTCATAAGTTACATGAATCTCCGTAATATTGCCTTCAGCATCTTTTATAACACTTTCTCCTTTAATGATATATGCATTTTTAAGACGTACTTCTTTTCCTAAAGTCAAACGGAAAAACTTCGCTGGAGCTTCTTCTAAAAAGTCTTCTCTTTCAATGTACAGTTCTTTTGAAAATGGAACTTTTCTGAAACCTGCATTTTCATCTTCCTGATTATTTTCGGCTTCAAGCCACTCCTCTTTTCCTTCAGGATAGTTCGTAATGACCAATTTTACAGGATCTAAAACAGCCATTACACGAGGTGCAATTTTGTTCAAATCTTCACGAATACAGAATTCTAAAACCGATACATTTATCAAATTATCACGTTTTGCAATACCAATTGTATTGGCAAAATTACGCAATGAAGCAGCAGTATAACCACGTCTTCTTAATCCTGAAATAGTTGACATTCTTGGATCATCCCAACCGTTAACATGCTTTTCTTTAACTAGTTGCTGTAATTTTCTTTTACTAACAACCGTATGTGATAAGTTACGTCTTGCAAATTCTCTTTGCTTTGGACGAATCTGATTTTCATCAATAATTTGGTCTAAAAACCAATCGTATAATTCACGGTGAGGCAGAAATTCAAGTGTGCAAAAGGAGTGTGAGATTTCTTCTAAATAATCACTTTGTCCGTGTGCCCAATCGTACATTGGATAGATTTTCCAATCGTCTCCGGTTCTATGATGATGTCTGTGTAAAATTCTGTACATGATAGGATCACGCATCAACATATTGGTTGATTTCATGTCTATTTTGGCACGAAGAATATGGGTTCCAGCCTCAAATTCGCCATTTTTCATTCTTTCGAATAAATCTAAATTTTCATCAACAGAACGATTTCTGTATGGACTATCAGTACCAACAGTAGACGGAGTTCCTTTTTGAATGGCCATATCTTCAGAAGACTGACTATCAACATAGGCCTTATCTTTTTTAATTAACAAAACGGCCCAATCGTATAATTGTTGAAAATAATCCGAAGCATAACGTTCTTCTGCCCAGGTATACCCCAGCCATTCAACATCTTTTTTAATAGCATCAACAAATTCCTGTTCTTCTTTTTCAGGATTCGTATCGTCAAAACGTAAATTTACAGGTGACTGATAATCAATTCCTAACCCAAAATTTAAAGCAATAGAACTTGCATGACCAATGTGTAAATAACCATTGGGTTCTGGTGGAAAACGAAAATGAAGTTTAGTTTGCGAAAGACCTGATTTCAGATCTTCCTCTATGATTTGTTCAATAAAATTGAGTGATTTCTCTTCTGATGCCATTATTTTATAGTAATTTTAGCAAAGATAAAAAAAAGGTTTCAGGTTTCAGATTTAAAGTTACTTAAGTGGCGGAAAACCTGAAACTTTAAACTTGAAACAATAAGAAAATGGGAGTTATAAAACTAAAAAACATTCGAACTTTCTCCTACCACGGATGTTTAATTGAAGAAGGAAAAATAGGATCTGATTACACTGTTAATCTAAAAATTAAAACAAATCTTCAGAAGTCTGCAGAAACAGATCATCTTTTAGACACTGTTGATTATGTTCATTTGAATAAAATAGTTACTGAAGAAATGGCAATTCGTTCGCATTTATTAGAACATGTAGCCAAAAGAATCAATATTCGTGTACTTGCAGAAATTGAATCTGTACAAAAAACAACAGTTAGTGTTTCTAAAATAAATCCCCCTATTGGTGGTGATGTTGAATCAGTTACTATAAAAATGACTGAAATTAGAAAGTAATTCTTTCAATTAAAAAAACTAATTTTTTAAAATAGTTACTTTTAAAGTTTTGAATTTTAAAGATTTTAGTTACTTTTGCCATCCGTTCAACTACGGCGTCGTGGCCGAGCGGCTAGGCTGGGCTCTGCAAAAGCTCCTACTCCGGTTCGAATCCGGACGATGCCTCTAAAACCTTCAAAGCAATTTGAAGGTTTTTTTATGGTTACTTTTAGAAAAATTAGATAAGATATATGTTCGAATCCAGACGATTCCTCTAAAACCTTCAAAGCAATTTGAAGGTTTTTTTTATGGTTAATTTTAGAAAAATTAGATAAGATATATGTTCGAATCCAGACGATTCCTCTAAAACCTTCAAAGCAATTTGAAGGTTTTTTTATGGTTAATTTTTAGAAAAAATTAGATAAAGATATATGCTCGAATCCAGACGATTCCTCTAAACCTCTAAGGTAATTTAGAGGTTTTTATGTGGTC
>Ga0247806_10001253_pt1 | contig 12789 bp, 14 predicted proteins | sample UWRJL059202B1_FD_179935 | JGI IMG/M metagenome (GOLD analysis project Ga0247806, IMG submission 179935) | Plant litter microbial communities from Arlington Agricultural Research Station in Wisconsin, United States - UWRJ-L059-202B-1 | ecosystem: Environmental > Terrestrial > Plant litter >... | reverse complement strand
CGATTTCCTGATAGAGCAGGCGTTGCACCTCGAATACATCAACGAGTCTGACATGGATTCACTGAAAGACTGGAAAAGCAATCCGTCCGCATGGCCAAAGAACTAAATTAATTCGCGATTTGAAATGGAGGATCTCCTGGTGCTCCATTTCAAATTTCCAATATTTCATTCCCACCCCATTTCCATGAAGATAGATAGCACCAAAGTCACCGTCAACGCAGCCGCGCAAACCGTATTCGATTTCCTGATCAACACCGAGAACCTGTATCACCTGATGCCGCAGGACAAGATCAGCGATTGGAAAGCAGACGAAAAAAGCTGCTCGTTCAAGGTACAAGGCGGAATTACGATATCCCTGGTCCAGATAGAGACCTTCTCCCCGGAAAAGATCATTCTGAAATCCGGCGAAAAATCTCCGTTCCCTTTCACGCTCACCGTGCACCTGACAGCGTATGGCGATTCCACGGAAGGCTACATCGCTTTTGACGGCGACGTGAATATGTTCCTGAAAATGATGGTCGAAAAACCGCTGACAGCGCTCTTCAATTACATGTCCGTTAAGCTTCAGGAGTACTACGCATCCGGAAAGTAATCTCTTTCAGGTCGTACGCTTTGATTGTTTCGTTTTGTTCCACGAGCAATCTTCCCTGCGCATCCGTACCGCGGACAATGCCTTCAAAAGCTCCGTTGGCATCTTCGAACACATGTTTTTCGTCCTTGCGCCAGAGATGACCGAGATAATCCGCTTTCAACCTGTCAAAATCGGACACGGCAATCCTGCCAAAAGTGGTATTCAGCGCTTCGATCAGCAGTAAGCCGATGGACTGCACATCGAATATGTTATTTTCTGTTAAATCCGCAGACTCATTCAACAGGCTTGTAGCGTGAAATCCTTCGAAGTTTCGCTGGTTCACGTTCAGTCCAATCCCGATGATGCTGTTTTTGATGCGATCGCGCTCCAGCTGGTTCTCTATGAGGATTCCGGCTATTTTTTTACCGCCCGCGATGAGGTCGTTCGGCCACTTGATCGCGGCTTTTACACCCTTGTCTTCGAGCAATTGCACAAGCGCCAGACTCACGGCCTGCGTAATTGCTTCTTGCTTTTCTACTGACAAATTATCATATTGTAAAAAACAAGTGAAAATGAGGTTCTTATAGGGTTCTGCGGTCCAGGTTGACCCACGCTGACCACGTCCGGCAGTCTGCTCACCTGCCATAATTACAGTACCATGCGCCAATTCGCCCCCGGCAAGCAAAATGGCAGCATAATTGTTCGTGGAATCAAGTGTCTCTTTGTAGATGATTTTTCGACCGATCATAGTGTTGAACTTTCTGGGGCAGTTATGCGTTTTAGATACGCGTAAATTTAAAATTTAAATTAGTTTTGTAAAGAACATAAACAACAGAATGTACAAATTAGTAAATGATATAGATTCCCAGGTACTTTGCGATACGATCGTAGAAGGGATGCAGGAAAATAAAGCCAAAGACATCGTTGTACTCGACCTCCGGGAAGTGAAGAACTCCGTAACCGATTTTTTCGTGATCTGTTCCGGAGAATCTTCGACGCAGGTAGACGGTATCAACAACTCCGTAGTTCGCCATACCCGAAAAGTGTTGCAGGAAAGACCGTGGCACCAGGAAGGAAAAGGAGGCTCTGAATGGGTGTTGATGGACTATGTAAATGTCGTGGCGCATGTTTTCTACAAAGATGCACGCTCTTTTTACGACCTGGAGGACCTTTGGGCAGATGCCAAAAGAACAGATATCCCCAATTTGGATTAACCTTATAAATGTAAATTCATGTCTGAAAATCAAGATAATAAAAAGAAAAATCCTTTTGCAGTTTACTGGATCTATGCATTGATCGCGATCGCCATTATCGGCCTTCAGCTTTTCATGAGCGGGCCAAGCAATGTAAAAGTGAAATATGAAACTACTTTCTTCGCGCTGGCCGATTCCGGTTACGTGACGGATGTGAAGCTCGTGAACCGACAAAGAGTCGATTTCAGGCTCACGAAAGAAGGAAAGCAATTTGTTGCAGAAAGCAAAAAACCTGAATTCGTGCCGATGCAGAAAGCTTTGTCTTCTCAGCAGGCGGCGGCTGAAAATGCAAGCCCGGTCTTCCAGATCGATCCTGTCAGCGATGCAGGGAGCTTTGTAGACCAATTGAAAGAAACAAACAAGGTCCTCGAGCAAAAAGGCAAAAGCGCTGTGAAGCACGAATCCATCGAGGAAGTCAATTACCTCGGGAACATCATTAGCTTCCTGCTTCCAATCGTGATTCTCATCATTATCTGGATGTTTGTGATGCGCAGAATGTCAGGCGGTGCCGGTGGTGGCGCAGGCGGACAGATCTTCAACATCGGAAAATCCCGCGCACAGGTGTACGAAAAAGGAAAGTCGACCAATGTTACTTTCCAGGATGTAGCCGGCCTGCACGGTGCAAAAGAAGAAATCCAGGAAATCGTTGAATTCCTCAAAAACTCTAAGAAATACACCGAGCTGGGTGCGAAGATTCCGAAAGGCGCATTGCTGGTAGGACCTCCGGGAACCGGTAAAACCCTGCTTGCGAAAGCAGTCGCAGGTGAAGCCAAAGTTCCTTTTTTCTCGCTTTCCGGTTCTGATTTCGTTGAAATGTTTGTCGGCGTAGGTGCCTCCAGGGTCCGCGACCTCTTCAAACAAGCGAAGGAAAAAGCCCCTGCAATCATCTTCATCGATGAGATCGACGCAATTGGTCGTGCCCGTGGTAAAAACAACGGCATGGGGTCCAATGACGAAAGAGAGAACACGCTGAACCAGTTGCTGACAGAAATGGACGGTTTCGGAACCAATTCAGGCGTCATCATCCTTGCGGCAACAAACCGTGCAGATGTACTTGACAGTGCCCTGATGCGTGCGGGTCGTTTCGACAGACAGATTTATGTGGACATGCCGGACATCAACGAGCGCAGGGAGATCTTCAAAGTTCACCTGAAGCCCTTGAAACTCGATCCGACCATCGATGTGGAATTCCTCGCGAAACAAACACCTGGCTTCTCCGGAGCTGACATTGCGAACCTTTGTAACGAAGCAGCTTTGATCGCTGCACGTCACGCGAAGAAACAAGTTGAAAAACAGGATTTCCTCGATGCTGTAGACCGTATCGTAGGTGGTCTGGAGAAAAAGAACAAGATCATCACGAAAGCAGAGAAACGCGCAATTGCCTTCCACGAAGCGGGTCACGCGACCACTTCCTGGTTACTTGAGCACGCACATCCGCTCGTGAAAGTAACGATCGTGCCACGTGGTCAGTCACTCGGTGCTGCCTGGTATTTGCCGGAAGAGCGAAGCATCACGACAACAGAACAGATCTCAGATGAAATGTGCTCTGCCCTCGGTGGACGTGCTGCAGAAGAGCTGATCTTCGGTAAAATCTCCACAGGCGCTTTGAGCGATCTCGAGAAAGTAACGAAACAAGCCTATGCGATGGTCAGCATTTACGGACTCAACAAACGCATCGGGAACATTTCCTTCTACGATTCACAGGGTCGCGATACATTCACGAAGCCTTATTCAGAAGAAACAGCCCGCATCATTGACGAAGAAGTCAGCCTGCTGATCGAAACACAATACAAGCGTGCGTTGCAGATCCTGACGGACAACAAAGACAAACTGACGGCACTGGCTGAAAAACTGTTGGTGAGCGAAGTCATCTTCAAGGAAGACCTTGAGACCATTTTCGGAAAAAGAGCCTGGGAAGCGGGCGAGCTCGATACAAGGGCCAGCGATATTCCTTTGAAGCAAGTTCCGGAAACATCCTCAGAAACACCTTGGAACGATCCGGAAGCCAATGGAATCAATGACGACAACAATACAGGTGGTTCGGCTGGAAATCCGGCTGCGGATGAAAACGGAAACATCAATCCAACGGCTTAAGCCAGTTGTTTTCGATGCGGAAATCTGATCCCATTCAATAAATTCAAGAATCCCGTTGATCGTAAGGTCAGCGGGATTCTTTTTTATAATACCTTTGCTCCTTTTGAAAATTAAACTTCACAATGAATAACCTTGTACTCCGGGGCCTTACCGGCGCCATTTTTGTTACGCTGATCATCGGCTCCATCTGGTTTTCCAGTTATGCAATGCTGATCGTGTTCTCCCTCTTCCTGGTGCTCGGACTGCGCGAATTTTTCCTTTTGTTTAAAACCCATGCCAGCGTACGGGTCAACTGGATGGTTTCGATCATCCTGCCGGTATCGGTATTTGTGATCCTTGCAGGTATCATCTACCGGGTACTGCCAGATCCTGTATTTTCATTGCTCTTTCCACTGCTGATGCTTTACATGCTGACAGAGTTGTGGCGCAAAAAAGAACAGCCTTTGCTGAATATCGGCGTGACGATGCTGAGCATTGTGTACCTCGTTCTTCCATTTTTCCTGATGTTGCTCATTGAACACAAAGCGGCTTATTTGCTGACCGGTATGTTCATCCTGATCTGGAGCAACGATACATTTGCTTATTTGTCGGGCCGCATGCTGGGTAAAACACAGCTTTTTCCACGCATTTCACCGAACAAGACCTGGGAAGGAACGGTTGGGGGCATTGTACTGACGATTGCAGCATCGTTGCTGATCGCCCGTTTTATGGATCCCTGGCACGACTATACTTTCTGGATGATCGCTGCTGTGATCATTGCGCCTTGCGCGATCTTCGGCGATCTGCTCGAGTCGCTTTTCAAGCGCAGCCTCAACATCAAGGATTCCGGGAATATCCTGCCGGGACATGGCGGAATTCTCGACAGATTTGACGCTGCACTCTTCGCCGCGCCATTTTTCTATTGCTTTTGCATGATTTATCGTTACTTTTGACCCCAAAATTATTACTTATGAAGATACATCGCGAAGGTTATCTGATCATTGCGATCGGATTGGCGATTTTAGCCCTGATCGAAACAGGCAACTACTTTTTATGGCAATACACAGGCTGGCTCTGGCTTTTCATCCTGCTGACACTTGGCGATCTCGTCATGGCCTACCTGATTATCCAGTTTTTCCGCGTTCCCAACCGCCAGGCGACTTTCGGAAGCAATGACGTGCTTTGTCCTGCGGATGGTAAAGTCGTGGTGATCGAAGAAGTAATGGAAACAGAATATTTCAACGACAAGCGTATCCAGGTATCGATTTTCATGTCGCCGCTGAACGTACATGCCAATTTCAACCCGATTTCCGGGATCATAAAATATGTGAAATACCACAAGGGATTATTCCTCGTGGCCTGGCACCCGAAAAGCAGTACAGACAATGAGCGAAGTACTTTTGTGATCGAGCACGCGAATGGTCAGGAAGTTTTGTTCCGCCAGGTTGCCGGTGCTGTTGCCCGCAGAATTTGCTATTATGTACAGCCAGGACAAGCCGTAACGACCGGTGAAGAATTTGGTTTCATCAAATTCGGATCGCGCATCGACGTCTTCCTCCCGCTCAATTGTGATTTAAATGTTAAAATCGGGGATGTCGTACAAGGAAAACTGACAAAACTCGGCGAACTAGTTTAAAAAAGTATTAACTTTCCGCTTATAAAATCGAATTATTATGAAAAAGGTATTTGTTGTTTTATCATTGATGATGTTTGTTGGTTCCATGACTTCTACAGCGATGGCTGCAGTTGACGGGAACAAAACCGAGCTGAAAAAGCACGATGACAAGAAGAAAAAGAAAAAAAGCAAGAAAGGTTCATGCTGCGCTGCTGGTAGCTCTACAACAGGGAAATCCTGCGCTGCCGGCGAGAAAAAATCTTGCGGAGCAGAGAAAAAATAATCTCTTTCACCCAGTGAATCAAAACCATGCGTCAGCTGACGGATGGTTTTTTTATGCCTGGACATTTAGCCCAGCTCGGAAAAATCCGGTACGCCTTCGAGCACAACAATCTTTTTCGTCTCCCGGTCGATGCGGTACACAGCGTGATCGATCCCATTCGTTACCCACAAAACATCGACACCTACTTCCCAGTTGTAATGCGCGATCTGCTGCAAAACCTGTTGTGTGAGCACGACTTCCGGGGCTTTGCACTCGACCAGCAGGCGCGCTTTCTGATCCTTTCCGTATACGACCACATCACAGCGCCTGTTCAGCTGGTGAATGCGGATGCCTAGCTCAGAGGCGATCAAACCCTGAGGCACATTTTTTTCGCGGATCAGGAAATGAATGACGTGCTGCCTCACCCACTCTTCCGGGGTCAGCAACAGGGTTTTCCGGCGCAGAATACACCAAACGAACAGCTTGTCTCCCTGTCGGGAAAGCTTCAGCTCTGCTTTTGGTAAATGTAAGGGATGTAAAACCACGGAAACAAAGATACCGGAAATGTCTCTATATATTTCAGCATACATAGTCCAGAGATATCTAAACGATTCTCATTTTGAGAAATAATGAGAATAATTGATAAATTTGAATAAAATTAGAAAATGCCCCACAGAGCGATCATCCAGGATGTAAAGAACAAGAAATTCAAACCCGTGTATTTACTGCACGGCGAGGAATCGTATTACATCGACATGATTTCGAAAGAGATCCAGGAACAGGCGCTCGAAGAGCATGAGCGCGATTTCAATCAGACTGTATTGTATGGCAAGGATACCGATGTGCTGACGGTCGTCTCTGAAGCGAAAGGCTATCCGATGATGTCGGAACGCCGCCTGGTGATCATCCGCGAAGCGCAGGACCTGAAAAACATCGATGATCTCGAGTCCTATTGCAGTAAGCCAAATCCGACCACCGTACTCGTTCTGGCTTACAAATACAAGAAATTCGACTCGCGCAAAAAGCTCCTGAAAGAGATCTTGAAAAACGGGCAGGTCTTCCTGTCTGACAAAGTGCGCGAATACCAATTGGTGGACTGGATCACGAACTACCTGAAAAGCACGGAATATTCCATCACACCCAAAGCAAGTACCCTACTGGCTGATTTCCTCGGGAATGACCTCAGCAAGATCACGAACGAGCTCGACAAGCTGGCTTTGCTGTTACAAAAAGGAACGACGATCAACGAAGTGCACATTGAAGAAAACATCGGTATTTCAAAAGATTACAACGTTTTTGAGCTCGTGAATGCGATTTCCGTGCGCGATGTTCAAAAAGCCATGAAGATCATCCATTATTTCGAGCATAACCCAAAATCCGCCAGCATTGTGCAGGTCATCTCGATGGTATTCCAGTTGTTTGCACGCCTGATGCGCATCCATTTCCTGAGCAATAAATCCAACGACGCGGTCGCGCAGGCTTTGAAAGTGCATCCGTTCGCAACGCGCGACCTGATCAAAGCCACGACGATCTATCCGCCGAAAAAAATCTCGAGCAACATTTCCGTGCTGCACGAGTACGACCTCAAATCGAAAGGTGTCAACAACACTTCTTTTTCCGAGGGCGACCTGATGCGCGAGCTCATTTTTAAACTCATGCACTGATGCACGTATTTTATATTCCCGAATTGTCTCCTGCCCACGCGGAAATCACCCTTTCCGAGGAAGAGTCCAAACACGCCTGCAAGGTGCTGCGCCTGAAAAATGGTGATCAGATCGCGTTGCTCGACGGACGCGGTGGCGATTATACCGGTGAGATCACCGAAGACCATCCGAAACATTGTCAGGTGAAAATCCTTACACATACCTTGCAGGACGCGCCAAAACACGAAATTCACATTGCGATCGCACCCACGAAAAACAACGACCGCATCGAATGGTTCCTGGAAAAGACGACTGAGCTCGGCATCACAGAAATCACCTTGCTGCTCTGCAAGAACAGCGAACGCCGGCAGTCGCGCGAAGACCGTTTTGAAAAGATCCTCGTGTCCGCAATGAAACAATCCCAGCGCAAATTCCTGCCAAGGCTGAATGCATTGACACCTTTCCCGGAATTCCTGAAAAAGTATCCGCAGGGCGCATTGGCGCATTGTGCAGATGGGGCGAAAAACGGCCTGCATACAACCTTTCAAGCGCAAAACTACCCGATCCTGATTGGTCCGGAAGGCGACTTTACCGCCGAAGAAATTGCCGCAGCGCAACAATCCGGTTACGATTTCATCACACTTGGCCAAAACAGGCTACGCACGGAAACCGCAGGCTTGTATGCCTGTATGCTTGCACTCCAGGAAATCCAATAAACACATTCAAAATACCTGACTATGAAATATTTAATTGTTTGCCTTGTCCTGATTATTGGAAAACCTGCTTTCTCCCAGGGAACCTACCAGCTCGCCGTGCTAAAATACAACGGCGGCGGGGATTATTATGCCAATCCAACTTCGCTTCCGAACCTGATCAGCTTCTGCAATCAGCAGCTTTCGACCAATATCAGCAAGGATGTGCCTTTTGTGGAGGTTGGCAGCAGCGATCTATTCCGCTACCCTTTCGTACACATGACCGGTCACGGAAACGTCGTTTTTTCATCTTCCGAAGCGGAGAACCTGCGCACTTACCTGTTGGGAGGCGGTTTCCTGCATATTGATGACAACTATGGCATGGACGAATTTGTGCGCGTGGAGCTGAAAAAGGTCTTCCCGAACCAGGAGCTCGTTGAGCTTCCTTCCAATCACCCGGTATTTCACCAGAAATTCGATTTCAACGGCATGCCGAAGATCCATGAGCACGACGACAAACGCGCGCAGGCTTTCGGGATCATTGTCGACGGCAGGCTCGTTTGTCTCTACACCTATGAAACCGATCTAGGTGACGGCTGGGAAGATCAGCAGGTGCACAACGATTCACCGGAAAAGCGCAAACAGGCGTTGCAGATGGGTGCGAACATCCTGATGTATGCGTTTCTGCGCTAAGCAAAGCACAAGGTTGGTACGTAAAGTAAGCTGATCCGCCGAAAAGCACTATCTTTGTCACCCTTACGCGCAAGCACAACATCGACACATGAGATCCAAAGACAGACCATCCGGCAAACCGGGCAAGAAAAAAGACTTGAATTTTACCGTCAAGGCCCCCGTACAGCTGATGGAATTCCTCATGCAATCCTTTCCTGGAAAAAGCCGGAACAGCATCAAATTCCTGCTGAAGGAACAATTGATCTGCATCAACGGCAAAGTCGAAACACAATTCAACCTGCCTTTGAAAACCGGGCAGGTAATGACGGTGCTTGCCGAGAAGATCGTTCCTGAAAAGCCCATGGTCGGACTTGAGATCGTCTTTGAAGACGCAAGCGTGGTCGTGATCAATAAATTTGCCGGCCTGCTGACAATCGGCTCCGAAAAAGAGCGCAGCAAAACGGCTTACGCGATGCTCAGCTCCCATGTCAAAAAAGAAAATCCCAACAACCGGATTTTCATCGTGCACCGCCTCGACCGTGAGACTTCCGGCCTGCTTGTTTTCGCGAAATCAGAAAAGATCAAGAAAATATTGCAGCATTCCTGGAATGACACGATTGTGGAACGCACCTATACAGCGCTCGTCGAAGGCAATGTAACAAACGACAAAGGAACAATCACCTCCTACCTCAAGGAAAGCAAGGCACTGATCGTGCATTCGAGCCAGAATGAAACCTACGGACAGAAGGCGATTACCCATTATGAGGTCCTAAGCCGCAAAAAAGGATTCACCTTACTGAAGGTAAATCTCGAAACCGGTCGCAAGAACCAGATCCGCGTACACATGCAGGACCTCAAACACCCGGTGGTTGGAGATAAGAAATATGGTTCCAAGACCAACCCGATCGGTCGCATGGGGCTGCATGCAAATGTATTGGCATTCCATCACCCGGTGACACAGGAAATCGTGCGTTTTGAATCGCCGGCACCGAAGAAATTCCTGATCAGTTAAATCTGTTTTCCATTCCCCAATCCCCGCCGCCGCTGAATTACCATTCAACCGGGGTCTGTACCATTCACCGATTTATAGTAACAGTTCACCTATTTGTTATTCTCCAATCAGGATTTCAGAATTACTTTTGGTTCTGAAAAAGAAGAACTGTGGAAATTTCCATTTTTTCATGGATTTATACCAGTGCTTCTTTCTTCACAAATAAATGTAAATTAATTTGGTTCTCACAGTGCAGAACCAAGAAAACTACTTACATTTGCGTCGAATTTAAGAGGAGATAAGAGAATGAACGTTATAAAAATAACAAATGAACAATTGCAGCTGGTCGAAAAACTGGGTGTTGTATTCGATAAATCCGGATTACAGCCAGCCGCAGCACGCATTGCTTCCTTGTTACTTGTTGCGGATCAGGTGGAGATGACGTTTGACGAGATCAGGAAGACTTTGAACCTGAGTAAAAGCGCAACCAGCAATGCGATCAATACGCTATTGCAATGCGACCGGGTCGAGTACATTACGAAAACGGGCGACAGAAAACGCTACTTCAGGTCCAACATGACCCTTTGGAAAGAAGGCATTGCAGAAAAATTCCAGGAGATGGAAGCAGTACAGAAAATCATGCGCGAAATACTGGCACAAAGGCCCGAAACCACCAAGGATTTCAATCAGAACCTCGCGGATATGATCAGCATGTTCGAATTCATCTTCCGCGAGCTGCCGATACTTTACAAGCGTTGGGAAGTCGAAAACAAACGAGCAATAAGTCATACATAAATTAAGAACCAAATACACAGAATATGATACAAATCAAAGGAGTACTTTACATGGCGATACCGATCCTGTTCGCATCGGTGAGTGTGCGTGCTCAAACGGAAACCACGAAATTGAATCTCCGGGGTACGATCGACTACGGGTTGCAAAACAACCCAAGCAGTACAGTCTACCGCAACAACGCTGAGATCGCGAAGTATGACAATAAGAACGCGCTGGCCAATTACCTGCCTTCTGTGAATGCATCGGGAACCATCGACTACAATGCGAAATTACAGACTTCCATCATTCCAGCCGGTATTTTTGGTGACGAGGAAACACGTCTGCAGATTGGTAACAAACATGCCAACGGCGTCAATATCCAGCTCGACCAGAAGATCTACGACCAGGCCGCTTTGATCGGACTGAAAGGCATGAAGCTCAACAGTGAGATCTCGGACCTGAACGTGCTGAAAAACAATGAGCAACTGATCTACAGCACTGCACGCGCTTACTACGATGTATTGATCTACAACGAGCAGGAAAAGCTCCTGAAGGAAAACGAGAAGCAATACATCGAACTGCTCCGCATCCTCCAGCTTCAGTACGACAAAGGCGTGATCAAAAAAATGGACCTCGACCGTACCCGCGTTAGCTTGAACAATATTATTTCACAGATCAATATTGCTCAAACCAACAAGCAACTGGCCATCAACAAGCTCAAAGTTGCGATCGGGATGCCGATTGAAGACCAGCTGACGATCGAGGATTCACTCAATTATTCCCAGCAGATCACATTGCCGGTAGAGCAGAATTTCGATGTGTCGCAGCGTTACGATTACGCCCTCGAGCAAAAGCAAATTTTCATGCAGGAGCTACAGGTAAAAGGACAACGCGCCCTGTTTTTGCCAACAGTTAGCGGATATGCACGCTACGGCGCGAATGCTTACGGTTCCGAGTTCGGGCCATCCTTCAAACAGTGGTTTGATTATTCTGCAATTGGCTTGAAAGTCAACGTGCCGATCTTCAACGGCTTCAGAACAATGAGCAATTACAAGATCAGTCAGTACAACCTGATGAACCTCCAGGAAAATGCGCGTCTGAACACACAGAATTACAAGCTCGAAAACCAGAACGCCAACACACAGCTGCAAAGCTCCTATGCAAGTCTCACGACCGACAAAGACAACATGCAGCTCGCGAAAGAGGTTTACGATGCGAGTGCACTCGAATACCGCGCAGGACAAGCGTCGCTGACAGATTTCCTGAACTCGGATTATTCTTACAAACAGGCACAAAGCAATTACATCAACTCGTTGATCAAATTCTTATCCAGCCGCCTGGACTACGAAAAATCCAAAGGAACATTAACTACTTATATCAATCAATTTTAAGCAAGCATTATGAAAACAAGAATTATATCCATCTCCGTCATCGTCGTTATCATCGTAGCGATCGCCCTGACACTGGCCAACAATAAGAAAAAGATCAATGCCAATAACAAACCGGTGGACCGCTCCGAAATTCCGGTATCTGTTGCCGTAAACGTTGTAAAAACGGCTCCGCTCGAAGGAGGACTTTCCCTGCCGGCTGTACTCGAGCCGAAAGATGAGTCTACGATCTCCATCGGTACACAAGGTAAACTTGAATCATTACGCATCGAGCTTGGAACACGTGTATCCAAAGGACAGGTGATCGGCGCGATCGACACGAAAGTAAAACAAGTCGAGCTGCGTTCCAAAGAACTGACCGTAGCGAAACTGAAGCTTGACTACGAGCGCAACAAGGAATTGCTGAAAGGAAATGCGATCAACGAAACAGCTGTGATCGAATCCAAATACAACTATGAGAACAACCAATTGCAGGTGGCTCAGTTGAAGCAGCAGATCGCTGAAGCGAACATCATCGCGCCGATCAGCGGGATCATTACTGACAAAAAAATGATGCCGGGAGAATATGTGAACCCAGGCGCAGCAATTGCAAGCGTTGTGGATGTGAGCCAGTTGAAAACTGTCGTTTTCGTAAATGAAAAAGAAGTTTACCAACTGAAAATGAAGCAGGCAACAAGCATCACCAGCGATGTATTCCCGGGCAAAACTTTCAAAGGCGAGATCATTTACATCAGCCCGCAAGGCGATGCAAACCACAACTACAAGATCGAAGTACTTGTGAAAAACGCCAACGAGCTGAAGGCAGGTACATACGTGAAAGTTGATTTCGACATGAAAACGACGGGCGATGTATTG
>Ga0247806_10001252_pt1 | contig 12798 bp, 12 predicted proteins | sample UWRJL059202B1_FD_179935 | JGI IMG/M metagenome (GOLD analysis project Ga0247806, IMG submission 179935) | Plant litter microbial communities from Arlington Agricultural Research Station in Wisconsin, United States - UWRJ-L059-202B-1 | ecosystem: Environmental > Terrestrial > Plant litter >... | reverse complement strand
AGGACATCCTTTTTTCATACCATTCATAAACCAGCTAATATTGAGTGTGCAAACTCATTTTTTAAAAAAATAAGAGCTGGCTCTTATCGGAATCATCAAGTTACACCTATTTCCATCTCCCAGAGCAGTAGTAAAGCCTTCCGTTCGTATTATAAATTGAATAACGACATTATTATTCAAAGTGCGCGACCTGAACTAGAAGTAACTGTTGCGCAATTAGAACTTAGGGCAAAGTATAAAGATGGTTCTTATTTGATGGTACACGTGGGAAATATCACGGATGGTAAAAACCAACAACTTTTGGTGCGCGCTATACAAATGTATAACCTTACTGCATTAAAGAAGTGTAGGTTAGTATTAATTGGAGAAGTTAGGAACCAACCGCTATTTCACCAGTTGACCGAGTTGCTGAAACATGATTATTTCATAGAATTTATCGGCGCAAAACATAACGTAGCAGACTATTTAAGTTTAGCAGATGGTTTTTGCCTTTCAAGTACTTTCGAAGGAATGCCGATATCCCTTATTGAGGCAATGTCTATGGGTTGCATACCTATTTGTACGCCAGTAGGCGCTATAAAAGAAATTATTGTTGATGGAGTGACTGGGTTCTTAAGTAAAGAAATTGATGTAGACTCCTATTGTAAGGCGCTTAAGCGAGCTTTGGACTTTGGGGATAAAGATGGGATCAGATATAACGTCCAAAAAGTATATAAAAAGAAGTATCAAATAAAAATTTCCGCATTTAATCATATTCATATTTATAAAAAAGCACTTAATCTCTTTGAGGGCCGCGACAATGCTTTCGAGTTATTATACAAATCTAAAACATAATCGCTACTAGTCATTTGTGATTTTAACTGTTATACTTTTGCTGCTTTTAATTTGATGACCTCTGCACGTCTTAAGCCAGGATGTGCTCTTTCCTAATATTAACCAAATAATATCTTTTTATGCATAATGGTGAAATAATTGAACTCGTTATTAGACGGGATAAAATTAGTATAAGTGAACTTTCTAGAAAACTTAAAGTAAGCAGGAAGTCGATTTATAATTGGTTTAAAAAAGAGCATTTAAGTATAGAAGTGATTAATAGAATAGGTGAAGTTTTAAATCACGATTTTACAAAAGAACTTCCTGAAAAATATGAAGAGTTAAATCTAGAACTCAATAAATTGAAGCAAGAAAGCGAGTCGTTTGATGGGTTCGATGAAAATCTTACCCACTATTGGAAGACGAAATATATTAATCTTTTAGAAAGTTACACAAGTTTATTAATAAAAAAAAGGTCTTAGACGTGCTTTTTATTATAAAAATATTTTATTTTAATAAAAAAATAATATTTCTGTTAAATATTTTGTTTAAATTTAATTTTCATGAGATAAGGATGCTTGTGGTTTAAACATGAATAGTTTTATGGCGTCAAGATTTAATTATTTTATCAATCAATCTAAAAGTCAGGATATTCACAGCGTGCTTTCCTATTGGGATAAGAATTTGGACTGTAAATTTGCTAACTACGAAACGATTAATTGGTTTGGAGTTAAGCCATCTGATCTAGCTGGACAAAACAAGTTAAAGATTCTATTAGATAAGGATTATGACTTGCATCTCCCTTATATACAAGAAGTTTTTAACGGGAAGTCACAAGTATTCGAATACGAAAAAGAATTCATTTCCACGGAAAAACAACCTGTTATAGCTACATATTTTCCTGACATTGAGTCAGGTGCCGTGGTTGGTTTTTTTTTACATCTCAGTTTAAAAAAGGAATTAAATAATCGCCATGGTTTATCAACGAATCACTACAATTATTTCAATGAGTCATTCGAGTCCAATAATAAGATCCCCCATATTGTTACCTATTTGAAAAGTCAGTTATTTATAGGTTTTCCTAAATTAGATTATCTAGCCAAATTGCATTTGATATCTGTTTCGAAACTAATGAGGGACTTTAAGAAGATGCATGGTACAAGCCCCTTTTTATTTTTTAGAAATTTGCAAATGGAATTTGCATCTAAACATATTAAGGAAGTCGGTTATAGTAAAAAGCAATTAGCAATGATGTTGGGCTTTTCAAATCCTGCAAATTTTACTTCCTGTTATAACAAATGGCTGAAAGATCAGGAAGCATCACAGGTAGCTAAAATGCCATATTTGTTGGCTCAGGAAGATAAACTAAATTACTTAATTGCTCAGCTGCCAATTTCTGTAGCGATGTTAGATCGACAGTTGAATTTTGTGCAAGTATCTGAAAAATGGGTTTCTGATTTTTCGTTAAATCATGATGTCACAAACAAAAGTATTTTAGATTATTTTCCTGATAGAAGTTTCAGATTGCGTAAGGTTTTGATAGAATGCTTAACTGGCAAAGAAAAAAAAATGACACATGATTTATTTGAGTTCAAAAACGGTAATAGTTATTTACTTAATTGGGAAATTAAGCCATTGTTAGGTTATGAGAAAAATATTATTGGATTGATTATTTATACAACGGTTATAGAACATATTTATGAATGTCAACAGGTGAATTTTGAGCATCAATAGGTTTTTTTAAGTAATAGAGTTGTATATTTTTGAATTAAGATAGTTGATGATAAATAATAGAAAATAGTTGACGTTTTATCTTGACTGGGTTGCCAATTATAATGCGTTATCGATTGATCTGAGATTTTTTAGCTTATTTAGTGTGCTTTTTTGGTGTAGCATTCATAAAATGATAAAGTGAATATTAATAAATGTAGAATTTAATAACTATCAAAATGACAAAATTAAATGCTGGTGAAATTGTAGAACACGCCGTTCGACGCCAAAACGTTAACATTAGTGAGTTGTCTAGAAGAATGAAAGTTAATCGGAGAACTTTATATAACTGGTTTCAGCAAAAAAGCTTAAATGCTGATGTAATCTGTGGTATCGGTCAAGTGATTAACTATGATTTTTCTAAAGATTTCAATGATGAACTTAATAGTTCAGCTTTAAAAGGCTCTGTAAGAATGCTAAATGTTAAGCATGATAGGGATGCGAGAAATACAGAAACAGTTTATTATTGGATGGAAAAGTATATAGCTTTACTTGAAGATTATAAAAAGTTGTTACAAGATTCAAATTACGAATCCAGCTTTGATAATAGACAAAAACAAGAAAATTAGTAAGCTATTGTTTTTTCCTTACTACAATATCTACTCTGCGATTTTCTATCCGGCCTTGTTGAGTTGAATTACTTGAAATAGGGTTTACTTCACCTAAAGCCTTTAGCGAAATACGATCACTTTTTACGTTTCCTGAGTTTGTTAGCCAATCTTTTACAGATTTTGCTCTTTGTAGTGCTAGTTCTTTATTTTCATTCGCTGTACCCGTAGAATCCGTATACCCATATATTATTATTGAGCCGCCTGCAAATCGCCTTTCAGCTGAAGCAGAAATTCTTTTTAATTTTTCTGCTCCTTTACTGCTGATTGCATATTTACCTGGCTCAAAAAGTATAGCTTCCTTTAAGCTGTAAACCGCATATTCGTCGTTGGCTCTAACTTGTAGGTCAGAATCCCTAAGTTCTTCATAATTTGCTACTGGGATGTTTGGATCTACACCCGTCCAATTATTATTTATTTCGCTTTCAACGGTGGTTGAATCGCTGGCAGCACCTACGTATTCCGTTGTACTATTACGGTTTCTGAAAACGAATATAATAATAGCTATTATTGCTAAGACACCGATTAACCAATATAGCCAATTATTTTTTGAGTTAGGATTTCTGACGCTCATGAGTTTCGCTAATTAAGACAATTTTAAGGTTTTACTTCGTTTATTGCGCTTTCTTTGCTCCCGTATTTGGTTTCAAGATCGTCTTTTAACTTCTTTGCCTTATCGATGTATTCAGGCGCTTTTTCTTTTAAATCATCAACTATCGATCTGCCGTTGATATCCTTTTTTGTTACGTATTTAATAGCGCCATATACTGCGGCACCTATTAATGCTGTTTTAAATAATCCCATAGTTACTAAGTGTTTAAGTTTTAAAAATAACATTTAAAGATCTACATTGTTTGTGTTTTTTTTAAAAACCGCTATACTAGATCTAGCTTATAGACAATATTGATCCTATTTTATCGCAGTGCATAATTTGTTAAAATTCCAATAATCGCTGATGTTGTAAAACTTACTAGTGTTCCCACCAAAATGTACTCTGTTTTCAACTGCGTGTTGCTTTCTTTTTCGCTAAATCTTAAGATTGACTTGGCCGTCATTAAAAAGCCAATGGCAGTATATTGTTGTAGTAATACAAACGTTAATATCAATACGCGCTCACAAATACCTATCCACTTTCCTGCGCTTGCTAATCCCAGTCCTTGCTCTTCTTCAAACACCTGCGTAGGTTTTTCTGTTTCAGATATGTTTCCAATTAAACTGTTCTTCAGTAAACGATTGATTTGAGCTTTTTCCTGTTCTACGGCAATTTGATTTCTCCATTTTTGTGTTGCTTTGCCTATCATTATTCCTAATGGCCAGGTTACAAATAAGTACGATGCTCCAATTATCCATAAATCTTCACGCGCTGAAAGTCTCGTTAAGTATTCGAACATGTTTTTCCACTGGTTTTCTACGCTAAGACAGATAGTGACAATTACCATTACATGCAATAATTGATCAATCAGAAAAAATCTGAAGCTATCTTTTAAATAACATTTTATTAAATCTATAATGTAATGACTTATAAATATGGTAAGTGGGATAACCCAATTTAAATAATAACCAGACAATAGATAAGCAATCAATGTTGTTAAACAAATGTGAAAAAACAACTTTTTAGATTTAGCCTTTTTCTGGACTTTATCATCTACCCATTTTTTTGGTTGTAAAACGAAATCAGTGAGTAAATGAGCTATAAGTAACTTAAGTATTAGAGTTAATTCCATCATCTTTTTGTGATAAGTCTGAAATATAATTAATTGCTAATTCTATATCTTTCCAATGAGCCAGTTTTATCCGGCTATTTATAGAAGGTTGTGAAAGAGATAATTTGTCTGCTATTTCTTGTTGTGTTTTTCCTTCTATCAATTGGAAAATCACTTCTGCTTGAGGCTGTGTCCATTCAGTGATTATTCTATTTACAAAATTTAGTATGATTCTAATGGCTTGATTTTTTTCAGGATTATTTGTACTTATACTAATTAACTCTCCATTTTTCATCTTATCAAAATTTCTGCCTGAAAGATGAAATGCTTCGCCATCGGAACTTAATACATTTTTCCCCCTATAGGATACCCCGCCTATACCGATAGATATCCGTGAACTGATATAAAGGTTATTCTCTTGATCGGATTGAACTTTAAACCAGCAAATCAATTGAACACTTCGTTTCAAAGCCTCCATCACATCCTCAAATAATATTTGGAAGCTATCTCCGCGGTATACCTCTGCATCAGCACTTTTTTTAATCCAACTTTTAAATAGTTTCTCTGATTCAACAATAAGCCTTTGCCGCTTTTGAGGCGTTAATTTTGTGAAATTTATGATGTCTCCAGTCAAAACCGCATGTGTTTTCATTCTTCTATATTCTAAGATAATAGGGTCTATGATTTATATTATTCTAATATATAATAATTATTCTATAATTTGACTTTATAGAGTAATATTGATATTAAATTGTTTTGGTATGCAATTATATCTACCTAAGTTGTTATTTTTAAATTTAGGTAACTAAACACAAATTTGTGCATGAATGCTAATCAAGATATTATTGAAATAAAACAATCAAGGTTGGCGTCAAATGCCGCTATAAAACGAAAAGATGTAGCAGGTGTTTCAAGTTATTGGCTGCCCAATTTTGTTCAGATAGCCGGCGATGGCAGCCACTCCATAGGGCAGGTTAAAATAGCAAAAGATTGGAAACGCATGTTTTCTAATAGTAGTCCTGTGTTTGAGCGAATCCCAGACGAAATACTTATTGCAGAAAGTGGAAATATCGCCTGGGAAAAAGGAGCTTGGCGCTACTACAATGAAGAATACTTTGGGACTTACTCTGCCATGTGGCGCAAAATTAATGGCAAGTGGCTTACGCAGTGTGAGCTTTATGTGTCTTTGCATTAGTTATTAATCATGAATTTTGTAGTCAACTAAATGAAATTTTAGCAATAAATAAGTTGTTGTAGGGTAGGAATCTTATTATATTTAAATAAGAACCACGTGCGATTGCACATCAACCGTATGAAACTTGAAAAACCTGAATCCAGAAGGGATTTTTTAAAAAAATCCGCAATAGGTCTGGCTGCATTTACTATTGTACCCCGTTATGTACTGGGTGGCAAAGGCTTCATGGCACCGAGTGATCGGCTAACTAAGGCTGTTATTGGGGTAGGAGGAATGGGCAGAAACCATTTTCCCTACGATGGTACTCAAGTCGTGGCCATATGTGATGTAGATAAAAGACATATCGCTAAGTCACTACCTATGCTTGATAGGGGCGTAAAAACATTTAGCGATTATAGAGAACTCATTAAACTTCCAGAAGTAGATATTGTGCATATCGCTACGCCGCCACATTGGCATGGTATCATGGCGGTTGATGCAGCAAATGCCGGAAAAGACATATGGTGTGAAAAGCCTATGACTCACACCATTGGCGAAGGGTTACGTGTTATGGAGGCGATAAGACAGCATGGAAGAATATTCCGTCTAAATACCTGGTTTCGCTTCGACGATAAGTTCTATGGAATGGGCACACCAGTGAAGCCAATTAAAAAATTGGTAGATAGCGGATTGCTTGGATGGCCGCTAAAAGTCACAGTAAGTAAGCATACTGGCTTTGATTGGAAATTCTACTGGGTAGGGCATGATAATTTATCGCCAGAGCCAGTTCCAGAAGAACTTGATTATAATGCGTGGTTAGGCCCTGCTCCGCATAAGCCCTATAATAGTCATCGCGTACACCAGACATTTAGAGGGTATTGGGATTATGATGGAGGCGGCCTTAGTGATATGGGTCAACATTATCTTGATCCCGTTCAATATTTTTTAGGTAAAGACAAAACCAGCCCTATTTCAGTTGAAATTGATGCACCACAACAACACTCCGATGCAGTAGGCACCTGGAGAAGAATTACATATACTTACGCAGATGGCTGCCAGATAATATTGGATGGTGACGGAACAGAAATAAATGTACCATACATAGAAGGACCAAAAGGTAAATTGTATCCAGGATTTAAATCTGACATCACAGATCTGGACCGAAAACTAGCTGCATTTCCAGAACCTGCCCCACAACTGACTGATTTTTCTGAAGCAGTTAAGACCCGACAGCTATTTGCTCTTAATGAACAAAATGGACATCGTTCATGCAATCTCATCAATATAGGATTAATTGCATTGCGGTTGGGCAGGTCGTTGAAATTTGATCCCATTAAACAAGATTTCGTCGATGATGAGGCTGCAAACAGGTTGATCTATCCCATAATGCGTGCTCCGTTTACACTATCTTAATCTTCAACATTAAAATATAAGATATGATTAGGTATATATATGTGGCCATATTGTCGGTCTTTCTATCTGCAATTTGCAGTCAGGCGCAAACTTCATTAGATAACCGCATTACAACAACTAAAATTGAGGACATACTTACTCAATTACCTGCGCGTAATTTTAAAAATTTACAAAGTAATATGTTGCAAATCTCTCAACTTGGAGAAGAGGGTTATATAAAGTTGATTACAGGCCTTGGGGATACGAGGAAAGAATATAACGCCAAGTTAGAATATGCTATTAGTGGGTATTCTGCTTATGTGATGCAATCAGGAAAACATGTAGAAAGAAAGCAAAGCATAGTTGCTTATGGAAAAGCTTTAAATATGGTTTCAGATAAAAAAAATATGGCATTTATCATCAGTCAACTAGAACTTGTTGGTGACAATGACGCGGTATCCTATCTTGAAAGTCACTTAACAGATCATGATTTAGCGGATCCTGCAGCTAGGGCATTAGTGAAAATAAATACAAATGAAGCAAAATTTGCTTTATTAAATAAATTACCCATAGCTAACGGACAGGCGAGGTTAGCGATTGTGCAGGCCCTAGGGTTATCTCGTATGCGTGAAGCAGGGGTAGCTATTAACGATTTAGTGGGACAGGATGAAGTACTAACGAAAATCTCATTAACGGCACTGGCTCATATTGCAGATCCTTCAGCTGCATCGGTCATTACCTCTGCGGCTAAAAGAAGTAACTATCAATATGACAATACTAATGCGACGGCAGCTTTGCTTATTTATGCAGATAGACTGCTAGCTGATTCAAATTATACCTTAGCGGCCCAGATGGCCAAAACGATTCAAGAAAACGCTGTTTTGGATGTTCAGATGACTAGTCGTATAGCCGCGTTAAATATCCTTATTCGATGTACCAAGGAAAACCCATCACTACTACTGATTCAGGCGATGGATGATACAAACATCGATTATCGTTCCGCCGCTTTAAAACTTGCGGGTCCGTATTTAAACGCTGAAACAACAAAAATGTGGGTAAAAAAAATAACTAAGGTAAATCCTTCTGTAAAAGCAGAGATCGTAAATATGTTTGGAAATGAGGCATCTGAATCTGCTTTGCCCGCTGTGGTGAAATTACTAAAAAACAGAAACCAACACCTAAAATTTACAGCAATCTCTGCGGCATCAAAAATAGGGCAGGATCAAATGGTACCAGTGTTTTTTAAAATCATGCAAAAAAGTGATAGTTCGACAATTGCATCGATAACTACTGCGATTCAAACAATGAAAGGCAAAAATGTAACTTCACAAGTCGCCGGGTACTTGTTCATCGCTAAACCTGAAGTGCAGGTAGCACTCATCAATATTTTAGCAAGTCGTGCAGCGAACGATAAAATAAATAATATATATAGCTTTCTGAATCACAAGAATTCATCGGTGCGACAAGCTGCTTTTTCTGCTTTAAAAAAAATGGTTACTCCTGCAGACACCCCTCAATTATTTACTCTGTTAATAGAACGTTCTTCCCCCACTGAACTGGAGGAAATCCAGTCAGCAATCATTGCAGCGTTACATGGTACTACAAATAAGAACGATCAAATGGTTGAACAGGTGCTCACACAGATGAATAAGGCCCCGGCAGATAAAAAGCGCTATTACTATCATATATTAGCAAGTATAGGCGGCAAAACATTTTTAAACGCCGTAAAAATCGCCTACGAGAATGAGTCAAAAGAAAACAAAAGTGCTGCTGTTAATGCGTTGGCGTCTTGGTCAGATTCAACTGCATTACCAGAACTACTCAATATTGGCCGGGAGAAATCTGATACAAGTTATGTAACGCAGACACTCGCAGGTTACCTTCGGTTGGTGGAAACAACGAATTATACCCCTGAGCAAACTTATTTAAAATTACGCGAGGCTATGGCTGTTGCCATAACGACTGAACAAAAAGGAGCGATTTTAAACGCATTGAACAAAGCGAAGACTTTTAACGCACTTTTATATGCTGGAACCTATCTTTATGATGATAGTTTAGCTCAAATAGCTGCAAAAACGGTCATGAATATAGCATTAAGTGATACATCTTTGAAAGGCTATGATGTGAAAATTATATTAAAGCAAACTATGGACGCACTTCGAGGTGATGACAGTGAATATGAGAAACAAGCAATTCGTAAATACTTGTCAGAATGGACAGAAGACGAAGGATTTGTACGCATATTTAACGGTAAAGATCTATCTGGGTGGAAAGGACTGGTAGCTAACCCAATTGAAAGGGCTAAAATGAATGTACATATCCTTGAAGAAGCACAGAAAAAAGCCGATGCGTCCATGAGGGAAAGCTGGAAGGTTGTGGACGGGGAATTAAGGTTTGCCAGTCAAGGCGACAATCTGGCGACCGTAAAGAAATATGGTGATTTTGAAATGCTGGTCGACTGGAAGATTATCGATGACAAAAAACAAAATGGAGATGCTGGTATTTACCTGCGAGGCACTCCACAAGTTCAGATATGGGATACTGCCAGGATTAAAGATGGGGCACAAGTCGGCTCCGGTGGACTATATAATAATCAAATTCACCAAAGCAAGCCCTTAAAAGTTGCGGATAATAATTTGGATGAATGGAATACTTTTAGAATCTTGATGACCGGGGATCGGGTTACGGTATATTTAAACGGCATATTAGTGACCGATAATGTTGTTTTGGAAAATTACTGGGACAGGAGCCAACCTGTGTTTGCTGTAGAGCAAATAGAATTGCAGGCCCATGGGTCACCGGTTGCTTATCGTGACATATTTATTCGTGAAATTCCAAAGCAATAGAAGAATTTAATTACTTCTATAGTTTAAAGCATATTAAAAAATCAATGGATTCAGATAAAAACAATTTACGTGTCTTAGTAGTTGGATGCGGTAATATGGGTGCATCCCATGCTGCCGCTTATCAATACATAGACGGATTTGAGATTTGTGGGTTAGTTTCTACGGGTGGAAGTAAAACCGTGTTAAATGATCGGCTAGGTGGGGGGTATGCAAAATTTAGCGATTATGAAGCGGCGTTATTACAGACCAGACCTGATGTGGTTTGCATTTCAACCTACCCCGATACTCATGAAGTTTTTGCTGTAAAAGCGATGGAACATGGATGTCATGTGTTTCTTGAAAAGCCATTGGCAGATACGTTGGAAGGCGCCATGCGGGTCGCCGAGGCAGCAACTAAATATAATAGAAAGCTATTAATCGGTTATATACTAAGGTATCATCCATCATGGAAACACTTCATTAATTTATCTCATACCATGGGCAAACCTTTAGTTATGCGCATGAATTTAAACCAACAAAGTCAAGGAGCAGAATGGGAGGTGCACCGTAATTTATTGAAAAGCCTAAGCCCTATTGTAGACTGTGGCGTACACTATATTGATGTAATGTGTCAGATGACACGTTCGAAGCCTATACTTGTATCAGCCATTGGCGCCAGGTTAGCGGAAGATATTCCGCAGGGAAACTATAATTACGGACAATTGCAAATCCGTTTCGAAGACGGATCAGTAGGGTGGTATGAAGCTGGATGGGGGCCAATGATCAGTGAAACTGCACATTTTATTAAGGATGTTTTTGGACCAAAGGGGTCGGTCTCTATTATCGCTAAAGCAGCGTCGTCTGAAGGGAAATCCTCTTCAATTGCCAGTCATACTAAAACCGAAGCCATTAAGGTGCATTATGCCGACTTAGATGAACATCAACAGTTTTCAAAGTCTGATTTATGGATTGATTTACATGACGAGCCTGACCATCAAGAATTATGTAACCGCGAGCAACTTTATTTTTTAAAAGCTATCAATGAAAACTTAGACCTAACGGAGTCAACTGCCGACGCAATTAATAGCTTGATGATCGCCCTTGCATGTGACAAATCGGTGAAAACAGGTAATGTCGTGAGGTTTGATTAAACGTGTTTGTATATTCCTATATTAAGAAGTTTACGCCCTCGTGCATCATTTCAAGAAGAATTTCATTGTTATTGTGGTTACAAGAGATATGCACTATATCAAGTCAAAGTGGCTGATATTTTTCAAAAATTATGCTTGTTAATTAACTACTAACCATTATTTATGTTCTATGCATTATGCAAAACAAACCATTTGACCTTTTAAAGGTTATGATAGTATATAAATATGCATAAATATGGAATCTAATAAAGAAATTATCAGTGATTTAAAAGATCTTTTATCTATTGTAAACGATGGAAAAGAGGGGTATGAGTCAGCGTGTGAGGTTACAGACAACATTAACTTACAGGGGGTGTTTTTAAAGTACGCCGCCCAGCGTATGGGTTTTGCTGAAGAGCTGAAAACACATATAGCTACACATGGTGATTTGGCACAAAATGAAAGTGGTGGTATTTTAGGTGCTCTTCACCGCACCTGGATCGACATTAAGCAGGCGCTCAGTAGTAAAGAAGAGGTAGCCATTTTAGAGGCTGTCGTCACTGGCGAAAAAGCAGCAGTTGAGAAATATGATAAATATATATCAAATTACGTTGATCATGCTGACCATTTGCAGTTATTGACTAGACAACGAGAAGGAATTTTAAATGCTTTGAAAGAAATTGAAGAATTATTAGTTCTTCGTAAAGCATAAATAATAAAGGTTGGCTGTATTCGCAGCCAACCTTTACCATCGTTTTTCTTAATTATTTTGAATACATTACATAAATTATCTCCTCATTTCATTAGTGTCCATTGTAGATTTATTAAAGATTGTAAATCTAAACTGATTGTTCACTGCTTGCAGTAAATGGATTGGTGTGATACCAGAAAGCAATCATTAATCAAACAATTCGAGCTTATACTGGAGTTATGCTAATGAGTCAACATGGGAATGGATCAACTTTTTTATAACTTTGCCGATAAATGTCAAATTGGGTTTGTAAAAATATAGCTATTTATGTCATCATATGCTTTCCGCTATTCGGAATTGCACAATACAGTGATACACTACAACAGGATAGTCTTTCGACAGAAAGATTCAAATCCTATGTCCCGGGCCTTATTGCTATAACCTATGGGGTCGTTGCCTTAACCGATGGTCCCTTAAAAAATCTAGATCATTACATTGCCGAAAAAAGAAATGAAAAACATCCAAACTTTCATACCTATGTAGATGATTATTTAAGATATGTGCCTTTTGTCGCGGTATATGGTTTGGACTTGTTTGGTGTAAAGAGTAAAAACAGTTTTAAGAATAAAACATCATTAGTACTACTGTCCGGAGCAATTGCTTATACAACCACCAATTTGGTCAAAGGACTT
>Ga0247806_10001251_pt1 | contig 12800 bp, 10 predicted proteins | sample UWRJL059202B1_FD_179935 | JGI IMG/M metagenome (GOLD analysis project Ga0247806, IMG submission 179935) | Plant litter microbial communities from Arlington Agricultural Research Station in Wisconsin, United States - UWRJ-L059-202B-1 | ecosystem: Environmental > Terrestrial > Plant litter >... | reverse complement strand
AGTAGTAGTATACTTTTTCTCATTATTGTTTTTTGTTTTTTGCAAGTTTATCTGCTGCTGCAAAATAAGATTCTTTTTTCTTAGTATCGCCCAGCCCGCCATACGCCTCGCCTAACTGACGGTCTATGTTTGCTTCGAGCTGTGCATCGTCAACCACAAAGTCGAGCCCGTTAGAGAGCCAATCTTTTGCCTTTGCATATTGCTGAAGCCTGTTTGCCCCAAGCCCCGCATAATAATAAAGGCTTGCCTGTGTAGGGTAACTGTCTATATAATTTGCAGCGGCTTTAAGCAGTTTATCGTTTTGCCCAGATTCGGCATAGGTGTAAAGTAGCAGCTCTATACCCTCAATATCATCTGCTTTTACCACAAGCCCTTTTTCAAAATACTGTGCGGCCTCTGTATATTTCTTTTTATTAAGGTAAAACTTGCCTACCTCTTTTGCTACGTTTATATTTTTATCACTCTCAAAATAATCTACCGCTTTAGAGAGGCTGCCGCTGTATTTAGGATTATTAGTAGCAAAAATAAGGAACTCGTTAAGCACGCGGTGTTTAATCTTGTTATCTATCTTACTGCTTTCCAGCACCCGGAACATAGATTCTGATGCTTTGTCGCCGTCGTTGCTGTTAAGGTGAAATTTAAACAGGCTTACCTGCGCCCAGTCTGATGTTGGGATTTCTTTTTCAAGCCTTTTAGCTACTTCTTCTGCTTTTGCCTCCTGGTTACTTTCAGAATACAGGTAAATAAGGTCGAGGTAGTTAGCTTCATTTTTAGGGTTTGCCTTAATAGCAGCCTCTAAAATTTCTTTTTGAGGTTCTTTATATTTTGCCTCGGCCATTATCTGGGTTTTGTACATAGTACGCTTTTCAGATACGCCAACCGTTTCTTCCATCTCGTTAATAAGTGCCAGCGCCTTATCATACTGCTGGGTATACATATATAGCGATACCAAATCTTCCTGATACTGCTCTTTGCGCCACTCCATAAGTTTTTGTACTACTACAATAGACTTGGCGAAATTTTTATTTTCGTAATACACGTCATAAAGTCCCTGCCAGTACCAGCGGTTTTTAGGGTCTAACTGTGTAGCTTTAAGGTAGGCTTTTTCGGCCTCTGCGAGATTACGAAGCGCAAGGTAATTTTTACCTAACTCTCCATAAATAACAGGATTTTCGGGTTCTTTAAGCAGGCACTTTTGCAGTGAAAGTAATGCCTTATCATAATTTTCAATTCCTTTTTGCTTAAGGGCCTCATAAAAATTGTTTTCAAAGTCACTGTTTGCCAGTGCAATTTCGTCGGGTTCCTGTTGTGCATAAACCACCGCAGGGCCTGTTAAAGACCCTGACAGCATTGCACCGTAAAAAAGAATTTTAAATTTCATGTATATTATTCTAATACCGAATAATCGCCTATGCTTATGGCAGTAAAATTACCGTTAAACACAGCATGGTTACCTATCATGGCGTTATCCAGGTTTGCGTTTTTAATTAGTGTATTGGTTTGCACCAAACTGTTTTTTATTGTACTATCCTCAACCCTTGTTTTTTCTCCCAACGACACATTAGGACCCACAGTGCTGTTTACCAGCACTACACCCTCACCTATAAAGCATGGTGGTATAATGGTACTGTTCTCTAATACTACAGAATCTGACACTAAATGCTCGCCATCTTCATGTAAAAAAGCAAGCATACGCGAGTTAGTTTCTACTGTAACATTCTTGTTGCCGCAGTCCATCCAGTGGTCTACTTTACCGGGAACAAATTTCATGCCCTTTTGCTTCATATTCTCAAGGCCATCGGTAAGCTGGTACTCGCCCCCTTTGGTAATATTGTTGTCCAGCAGGTATTGCAATTCGCTCCTAAGCGTTTCGCCACTTTTAAAATAGTAGATACCAATGATGGCAAGATCTGTTACAAACTCCTTTGGTTTTTCAACAAAATCAGTAATCTCATTCCTGTCGTTTAACTTTACCACGCCAAAAGCGCTTGGGTCATCTACCTTTTGTACCCATATAACACTGTCTGCAGTAGTATCTAACGTAAAATCTGCCCTAAAAAGTGTATCGGCATAGGCCACAACTACCGGACCGGTCATACTTTCTTTAGCGCTCATTATAGCATGCGCTGTACCAAGGGGTTGTTCCTGGTAGTAAATAGTGCCTTTAGCCCCCAGTTTCTCTGCAATGGCAATAAGCTCTGTTACTACGGTTTCCCCAAAATCTTTATGTATAATAAAAGCTATCTCTTCTATATCCTTGTTAATAACGCCGGCAATATCTTCTACAAGGCGGTGCACAATAGGCTTTCCTGCAATAGGTATTAAAGGTTTAGGCACTGTTAATGTATGTGGGCGAAGGCGCGATCCGCGGCCTGCCATAGGAACTATTATCTTCATTCGTTTATTTAAAATTCAAAATTGTTGTTTTTTGCAGCCCGGGTATAAATTCCCAGTTTGCCTTTTTGTTGTAATATTTTATAGCTGCCATCTAAAGCCTTTTTAGCATCAGCAAGATACGGGGAATTAGCCTGCTTATACTGTTTGTAAGATTTCATAAGGTAATCTAAACCCTTAACATAATTTTCAATCATGCAATTAGTCCTCCCGGCATTATAATATCCTTCAGGATCTTTAGGGTACAGGGCTATAAATTTTTCATAAATAGTTATGGCCTCCTTATAGTTATTTAAAAACTCGTAAGAATGCGCCATATTTTGTAAAGGCTTTTTTTCGTTTGGCTTAAGGGCTAACGATTTTTTATAACTATTAATGGCCTCTGTATATCTACCCAGCTCTTCATAACTGCTGCCCAAATAATTGTAAGCCTCTACAAACTTAGGATCGATGATTACTGCCTTATTATAACTTGCAATTGCTAAATCGTATTTGTCTTTATTTCCAAAATTCCGGCCTTCAATATAGTATTTCAATGCTTCTTTATTTGTAGACAGATTCTCTCCGTAAGCTTTAACAGCCATAGTTTTTAGTGCCGGACAGTTTTTTGCCATATAACGCTGTACCTCAATAGGAAGCTGAGGTGTTGAAGAAACACTGCGGACACAGTTATTGGTTTCTTCCTTTATTTTATCCTCACCGGCATTAACATTAATTTTGGTAAGGCACTCGCAGGCTTTATCTCCAATATTTTTAACTTTAGCATCATTATCCTGTGCGTAGATACAAATACTTAAAAAAAAGATAGTTACTAAAAATATTTTTTTAAATATGTGATGTGCTTTTGTTGTCATTCAATATAATCTGTTAGATGTTTAAGTTATATACTATGAGCACATAACATAAACGATTTTAACCATTAAATGTTACTTAACCCCGGTACTGCCAAAGCCACCCTCGCCGCGCACCGTTTCTGTAAGCACATCGGCCTCCAGCCATTCGGCACGTTCATGTTTAGCTATAACAAGCTGTGCAATACGCTCGCCGTTTTCTATCGTAAATGGCTCATTTGATAAATTTACTAAAATTACCCCAATCTCACCACGGTAATCGGCATCAACTGTACCGGGGCTGTTAAGCACCGTAACGCCCCTTTTAGCAGCCAGGCCACTCCTTGGGCGTACCTGCGCCTCATAACCTACAGGCAGCTCTATAAACAAGCCTGTTTTAATAATTGCCCTGCCCAATGGTGCAAGCACAATTGCCTCTGTAAGGTTTGCCCTGAGGTCCATACCGGCAGATGCATGAGATTCATAATTAGGTAATGCGTGCTGTGATTTGTTGATGATTTTAACCGTCATTGTATTGTGTAAGATAATGATTTATTTTTTAATGAATTTAAGCAGCGTTTGCTTTTCGTTTCTATATACCAATGCCATGAAGCCTATTAAAGCAACTATGCCAAAAATATAAGTTTCCCTAAGTACCGGTACATAAAAAGAAATACAGGAAAGCAGGATTGACAGCCCGAGGTACAGGCATATCTTTTTCATGTCGTAGGGTATGGGATAATATTTATTGCCCAATTTGTATGATATGAACATCATAGTGCCGTAAGCGGCTATGGTGGCAATTGCCGACCCTACATAGCTAAGGTGCTTAATAAGTAAAAAGTTGATTGTGAGGGTTACCACCGCGCCAACAATGGATATATAAGCACCCATTTTAGTTTTATCTGAAAGTTTGTACCACACCGAAAGGTTATGGTAAATACCCAAAAAGAAATTAGCAAGGATGATGAGCGGAACAACCTTCATAGCTGTCCAGTAATCACGGTTGCCTATAATCAGTATCTTTAAAACATCTGCAAAAACAACCACAGCCAAAAGTATGACCGATCCGAAGATTACAAAATATTTAGTTATTGCAGCATAAGTTTGGGGGGCATTTTCGTTTTTAGAGTGGCTAAAGAAAAATGGCTCAATACCTAACCTGAAAGCAGTGGCAAAAAGCGTCATAAACAAAGCCAGCTTATAACATGCTGAATAGGCACCAATTTCTGCTTTGGGTACATCCAGTTTATCCAGCAATATCCTGTCAAATGCTTCATTAATAGCAAAGGCTATGCCTGCAACCATTACCGGGAGGGCATATTTCATCATTCTTTTCCATAAAGCTGCATCAAAATGCCATGATAGCCTTGCATAATGGGGCAGTAATACAATAAGTGTAGCAAGGCTGGATATTACATTGGCTACAAATACATAGCCTACCTCAAAATCGCTTATATAAAGTGTTGCAATAAAACTATCCGGGTGTGCCTGAGCAAATTGAGGAAGATACAAAAGGAAAAAAAGGTTTAAGCCAAGATTTAACACCACATTGCCTATTTTAACCACTGCATAGAACATGGGCCTTCCCTCTGCCCGCAAGCGCGAAAAAGGCACTATTGCCAATGCATCAAGCACGAGTATCCAAACAGTATACGTTATATATTCTGTATCTATGCCGGAGGCATCAGATAAAAAATTACGACCTACAAGACCTATAAACAAAAATAACAGCGAGGACCAGAAAAGTGAGATTGTGACTGTGCTTATTACCGATTTCTTAACTTCGGTATGGTAAAACCTGAAGAAAGCTGTTTCCATGCCATAAGACAGGATAACATTAAAAAGCACCAGCCAGGAAAATATAATATTTACATCGGCATATTCGTCCAGGTTCATTACACCCGGCTTAGTATAAATAGGGGTAAGTATAAAACTAAACATCCTGGGCACAACCGTGGCTATACCGTATACGGCTGTTTGCTTAAAAAGATTTTTATATACGCTCAATGGTTTATTTTATTGGTAAGCAAAAGTAGGTATATTTTGCAGGAATTAAAAAAGGGGGGCATATATTATCAATATGTTATGCAGGTGCCTGTTATAACAGCAGGAGTTTTATATTTGTTGCAAGCAATTATTATCATGAAACACCTTTATTTCTTTTTTGTTTTACTGCCGCTTTTTACTTTGGCACAAAATTATCCTGTTACTAAAAAAACTACCCAGAATATTACCAAACACGGCAAGACCTATAAAGACGATTATACCTGGCTGGAAAACATGCGCAGCCCTGAGGTTACAGCATGGGTCACTGCGCAAAACAAAGTGTCGGGTACTCATATAGATATGGTTAATGATAAAATATTCTCGCTGCCCACCATTACAAAATATGAAGCGCAAACCGATTTTCATATTCCGCGTAAGGAACGCCTGTACTATTATTCGCTGCTGCGCTACAGCGACGAAGAGCAGCAAACCGCGTCGTTAGGGTATAAAAAAAAGCTCGATGGTAATTTTATAAACCTGGTTAACCCCAACTATTTTTATAGCGGAAAGACCGTAAATGTTCATTCATACGAACCCTCTGTAACATCAAAAACATTAGCTTACAAACTAATGATAGATGGCAGCGACCAGCATGAGGTGCGCTTTGTAACAATATCTAACGGTAAAAAATTGCCCGATGTTATTAAGAACGCAAAGTTTGGCGGCATGGCCTGGAAAGGCGACGAAGGTATTTTTTACAACAAGAATACCAATGCATCGCAGTTTGCGGCCGATTCTACTTTTCAGGTATTTTACCATAAGCTGGGTACCGATGTAGTAGGTGATAAACTGATCTTTGATGCATCGTCTATTAAAGGACAAACCTATTATTTTACGTCTAATGATGGTACGCGCCTTTTTCTTTATGTAGCTGATAAGGAAGAGGCAAAGGTGGATTATTTTTATGCCGACCTTACCAAAGATACTTTTGAGCTTAAAAAATTCCTTGATAATGTACCTCCTGATTTCGAAATATCGGGTTATAATAATGGCCGTATATACATCTCATCAAAAGAATCTAACTGGGGCGATGTGCGCAGTTTTGACCTTGATAACCCTGCCGAAAAAAAGGTGGTCATATCGCAATACCAGAACCAGCTTTTAACAGACACTTACTTTTTTAAGGACCGGATTGTATGCAAATACAAAAATGCCGATGGCAATTACCTGATGCTGTTTGATTACACAGGTAAATTTATAAAGAAGATACAGACACCAAAAGCTATGGATGTTACACTGGCCGTCAATGATTATTACGATAAGGATGTGTTTTTCTACGTAAAGTCGTATACCATCCCGCCTATATTATTTACCCTAAACCTTGATACCGGTGCTTACGACCGTTATGTAAGCCAAACCTTTAATAAAACAACAGCACCCTTTCCTGTTGATTATTTCGAGAGTAAAAGCACAACCTATACCAGCCGCGATGGTGTGCAGGTGCCCATAATTATTGTGTATAAAAAAGGCTTGGTTTTAGATGGTAACAACCCTACCCTGCTGGAGGCATACGGGGGTTTTGGCGTTGTTAACGAACCACATTATGATAACGGGCTTATTTACTTTTTAAACAACGGAGGGGTGTATGCCTATGCCGAAGTGCGTGGTGGCGGAGACAAAGGCAGGCAATGGCACAGGAACGGCATGGGGTTAAAGAAAATTAATACCGTAAATGACTTTATAGATGCCGCCGAATATCTAATTGCCCAGCACTACACATCGCCTAACAGGCTGGGTATAATAGGTGCATCGCAGGGTGGTTTACTTGTGGGTGCAACTATGGTAAAACGGCCTGAACTTTTTAAGGTTGCTATACCTAAAGTTGGGGTTTATGATATGGCAAAGTTTCATGATTATACTATAGGCCGCTTTCATTATGACGAATATGGCGACCCTGAAATAGCTGCCGAATTTGCGGCAATGATGGAATATTCGCCTTATCATAACATTAAAGATGATGTAAATTATCCTACCACGCTAATCATCACATCTGATAATGATGACAGGGTGCCACCCGTACACTCATTTAAGTTCGCAGCAAGGCTTCAAAACAGGGCGGCGCAAACAAACCCCATCTATCTTAAAACATTGTCGCAATCGGGCCATTATGGCGTTATGACAAACGAAGACGATAAGCTTAAAGATAAAGCAGAGTTTTACAGCTTTATACTGTATCATTTGGGGAAGTAGTATATTAGAATGTGTTCTATTCTATCTTTTTCTAACAAGATTGTAGTGCTCATCAACTTCATATTTAACTTTCAATTTTAGGTCACTAAGTCTCTTAAAAATGTTTTTTAAAACTACATCATCATAATCTGTTATGTAATCAAGTATAGTTGCATCCCACCATTCATTAATGGCTTTTTCAATTATTTTAAATGTGTATTTCAATATCAGATCAGATAAAGAAACATCTGGTATTGCAAAATGTATAATTTGATTTCTAACGCGTCCAAAATCATTATACAAATTCAATGGTTCAATTTTATATCCTGTAGTTGCCCATAGACGATCCGGTAATTCGGAGTACATTATTGTTTGCCCGTGTTCTATTAAATCTTGAAATTTTATATTTCCATCCGCAAGGTGAGTTTCCTTTGGAACTTTATTAAATACTAACAAAGGATGTTCTGCAACAATTTTGGATTTTATTAATATTTCAGAACCATTAGCTACTTGTACAAGTCCCATTGCATGTGAATATGGATTATCTGATTCAGAATATGTAGCACTAACAACACCTTTAGCAATCATCGCCAATCCAAAATCTCTCATTTGTGACGACATTTTATATTTATCTTTAATTGCTAAATGATTGTTATTACCATTTAAGCCATGAAAGAACCCAAGTGTGTACGCTTCAATTGCACTACGATGTCTTCGTAATCCTTTTTGACTGTCTTCAAGCTCAACTATAAAATCTTCTAAATCAAAATTTAAAAGCTTTTTGTTGCCATTCTCTAAACCCTTTTCATATGCACATGACGCACACTTATGCCGCTCGAAACTTCCTTGACTAATTGGAAGATCCTTCACAATTAAATCAGTTGTAGAATGGTTTTTGTTACATGCCATAAATTATTCCTCTATTTGGTTCATAATCCAATTTATCCATCCGATAACTGTCGATGCACGTCTATGATAAGTTGAATCTTTTTCAATTTTATACAATTTAGATTGTTTCATAATTTCTACTATCACGTTTTTATTAGGAATTTCACCATTTGTAAAGTAGAGATTTAATACATTCTTAAAAACTGAATGCGAAGTTATAAGCTTTATAAATTCATATTGTCGATCAATCAAATTGATATTAAATATCTTTTTCCCTTTGTCTGTTAGATAACAACCGATTTGATTATTAATATTATCACGACCTATCGCTATTATTCCTAAATATCTACCTGCATTAGAATAGTAATCTGTTTGTCGCTCATCAAAATCATAATTTTGAGTAATCTCTTCTTTACTAAGAAATCCTTTTTGCTTAAGTAATTCACATAGATTTATTATTCTATCAAAACTGTCAGCCTGTGGAAATGGAATTTCAGGCTCCTTATTTATTTTTACGTTATCCAAAATTTGTTGAATTGATTCAATATTCAATGAACCTTCTTGTATAACGTATTTCCTATGCTTTATAAGAGTGATAGAATTATAGTGATTGGGGTTTTCAAACGAATATTCACGTAAATGAAAAATGCCATTTGTATAAGTTAAAAAAATTGGGCGAACTTTTTTTTGTATTTTACCACACCATAATTTGTAAGGGTAGAATAATTGACGGATTAGAAAATCATTTGAAATATAATTTTTAGCTTCAATTAAATTTAATGAATAATCTCCTTCAAAGCCTCCATCAATTTCTACTTGAGAATTTATAACATTTATTTTGAATAAATTTTTCAAAGAGTTTATATCAAAATTAAATGATGATGAACTCATTCTACCACTAACGGTTGGAAGTAAATTTTCTTCCTCAGTAAAGTTGTGTAAAATTTTTGATACAAAAGCACAATTAATTGCGGTGGCTTCACTTGTTATATCTCGGTAATCTAAGCTTTCTAGAAAGGTCGGGAAATTTATCTTTGTAACTTCTATTTCATCAACATTAAAGTTGCAAAATGTATCGAATGAGCCTATAATATAACCACCTCTGGAAGTTGGTAATATTGATAAATCATTATCAATAAATAGTTTTGGCAGTTGAGATTTATGGTCAAATTTAGTCATTAATCTCGCTTCCCTAAATTCATTTATAGATGTTGATGAAATTAGGTGATGACCTTCTAAAGAAATTTTTTCAATAATTTTATATTTATCAAATACTTTCTCCCACGCTAAATCATTTTTAGATTTACTCATAATTTTTAATTAAGAACTCGTCAATTTCGCCCCTATTACCACCATCAGAGTTAATGGCCCGATTAGCTTTTACGATAATAATATTATAATTTTTATACTGGTCTTTGATAAATTCAGCAGAAGAATTTGAAAGTAAGAATTTTATGCCTCGATTATTTAGTTCATCACACGCAAGTCTTAAATCCGCCTGATCATAAATATTCCATCCCCCCTGAACATAACCTGTGAAGTTAGATGTCTCAGATAAAGGATGATATGGAGGGTCTAAATATATAAAAGATTTTTCATCTGCTTGTTTTAAGATGTTAGAATAATCGCCACTTTTAATTTCAACATTATTCGCATTTAAGTATTTATTAACCGCTCTCAAAACAGGTTCATTGACAATATTTGGATTTTTGTATCTTCCAAAAGGGGAATTGAATTCACCCGCATTATTTACCCTGTAAAGCCCATTGAAACAAGTCTTATTGAGAAATATAATTCTTGATGCTCTTTGGATGTTAGTTAAATCTTTAAAAATATCTGTTCTATCTAAGCCTCTTAAATCATAAAAATATTCTGATTCATTTTTATGATTTTTCAAATCATTGATAAGATCTTCAAGATTATTTTTTATAACTTCATAAACATTTATCAGTTCAATATTTGAATCATTTATTATAGCATTTTTAGGCTGTAAATGAAACAAAACAGCACCTCCACCAATAAAAGGTTCAATATAATTATAACTTTGTATGTTTTTAGGCAAATGTTGAATTATTGAAGGCATAAGTTGTCTTTTGCCTCCAACCCACTTTAAAAATGGCGCAACTAATTTATTTGATTTAGCCATTTAGTATTTACAATTTTATGCAAGATAGGAATTTTAGAATAAACCTCTTAAATTTATTATAGATTGTAAAATCAAAAAGCTGTCTATGTAGACAGCCTTCTCATAAACTATGTATGTTTTGTAACTGTATTAGCTTGCAAGCGCGTTAGCACCACCCACGATCTCAAGGATCTCGTTAGTAATGGCAGCCTGGCGTGCTTTGTTATAAGTAAGCTTAAGCTGGTTTCTAAGTTCGGTTGCGTTGTCGGTAGCTTTGTGCATAGCCGTCATACGGGCGCCGTGCTCAGATGCAAAAGAGTCGCGCACCGCTTTATATAGCTGCGTCTTTAAAGACAGCGGTATAAGGCTTAAAACGATTTCTTCCTTACCCGGCTCAAAAATATAATCTGTAGGAGTCGTATTTTCTTTAGTTACAGCAACAGGCTCTAATGGCAGGAACTGCTCTGTAAGTACAATTTGTGTACCTGCATTTTTAAAGTGGTTATAAACCAGCTCTATCCTGTCATACTCGCCAGCGGCAAATTTGTCCATAAGCGATTGTGCAATAACAGCAACATGATCAAACGTAAGGGCATCAAAAACACCACTTTCATTAGCCGTAACATTGGCTGTTTTTTTAAGTGTATCATTACCTTTCTTACCTATGGCAAGTATATCTACCTGTTTGCCTGCATAAGCATCCTGGATAAGCTTAACCTGCTTGATAACGTTAGCATTAAATGCACCGCACAAACCCCTGTTAGATGTTATGGCAACAACAAGCACTTTATTTATAGGGCGCTGCTCTGCAAATACCCCACCGGTATTACCCTCAAGTGTAGCACTAAGATTTTGCAATAACTCAGTCAGTTTTTGTGAGTATGGCCTCATCGCTGTAATGGCATCCTGTGCCTTTTTTAGCTTTGCTGCCGATACCATTTTCATCGCACTTGTAATTTGCATTGTGGATGAAACCGACGTGATCCTGCTACGTATTTCCTTTAAGTTTGCCATTTTTTATTAGTATTGAGTAGTGAGAATTTAGTATTGAGAAGTAACTCTCATAACACCCCTCGTATAGTATTAAGCATTAAGATGTAAGGATCAAAGATTTTTCAATCTCACATCTTAATACTAAAATCTAATATCTAAAATTAATATTTAGAAGAAACCTCTTTTGCTGCTTTCTCAAGCACATCGGTAATCTCATCTGTAAATTTACCGGCTTTAAGAGCGGCAAGAGTATCTTTATGGGCACCTTTAAGGTACTGTAAATAATCTTTTTCAAACTCTTTAACCTTGTTTACAGGTACTTTACGCAACAGGTTTTTAGAACCTGCATAAATAATAGCAACCTGGTCTTCTACAGTATAAGGGTCGTTAACCGCCTGTTTAAGTATTTCCACGTTTCTGCGGCCTTTCTCGATAACGCTAAGTGTAGCAGCATCAAGGTCGGATCCGAATTTAGCGAAAGCCTCAAGCTCACGGAACTGTGCCTGGTCTAATTTAAGAGTACCGGCAACTTTTTTCATTGATTTTATCTGTGCATTACCACCTACACGGGATACAGAGATACCTACGTTAATAGCCGGACGTACACCAGAGTTAAACAAGTCTGACTCAAGGAATATCTGTCCGTCAGTAATCGAGATTACGTTTGTAGGGATATAGGCAGAAACGTCGCCCGCCTGAGTCTCGATGATTGGTAACGCAGTAAGCGAACCACCACCTTTAACAAGAGGCCTTAACGAATCCGGAAGGTCGTTCATGTTCCTGGCAATATCATCATCCGCAATTACCTTAGCAGCACGCTCTAATAACCTTGAGTGAAGGTAAAAAACGTCGCCCGGGTAAGCCTCACGTCCCGGTGGCCTTCTTAATAGAAGAGATACCTCACGGTAAGCAACAGCCTGCTTAGATAAATCATCATAGATGATTAGTGCAGGACGACCCGTATCGCGGAAATACTCACCTATTGCAGCACCTGCAAACGGAGCGTAAACCTGCATAGGAGCAGGATCTGAAGCATTTGCAGCAACAATAACCGTATAAGCCATTGCGCCTTTTTCTTCAAGTGTTTTTGCAATACCTGCAACCGTTGAAGCTTTTTGCCCAACAGCTACATATATACAGAATACCGGTTTACCGGCATCATAAAATTCTTTCTGGTTAAGAATGGTATCAATACATACTGTAGTTTTACCAGTCTGGCGGTCGCCAATAACAAGCTCACGCTGTCCACGGCCTACAGGGATCATGGCATCTACAGCTTTAATACCTGTTTGCATAGGCTCTGTTACCGGCTGGCGGAAAATAACTCCCGGAGCTTTACGCTCAAGAGGCAT
>Ga0247806_10001250_pt1 | contig 12804 bp, 8 predicted proteins | sample UWRJL059202B1_FD_179935 | JGI IMG/M metagenome (GOLD analysis project Ga0247806, IMG submission 179935) | Plant litter microbial communities from Arlington Agricultural Research Station in Wisconsin, United States - UWRJ-L059-202B-1 | ecosystem: Environmental > Terrestrial > Plant litter >... | reverse complement strand
GTCGGTATCCAGTAAAAATTGTTTGGAAAATTTTTCTCCTTTTTCGTTGCTGCTGTACAATACGATGCCGTGCTGATCGGTAATGCTGATGGTAAATTCATTCTCTGCCTTGGAGCCGGCGAAGCTGAGTTCTACCAGGGGTTGATTTTTTACGTTGCCGAGGAATTTTAATTCAACGGGTAAATTGGCCGTGTCGTGCCCGGCCATCAGTGGCGTTGCAAAAAAACTAAAGGCTGCGAAAACTACGATGGCGAAAATGCTTTTGTTGTGTTTCATAAAAATGAATTTAATGGGTTACAGAATGCTGTTAAATAATTAAAAAGTTTTTACAGCTTGCAATCGGGCTGATCAGATAGGCAAGAAAAGTTTTGTACGCCCGGGAAGGATCCCGGTAATTGCAGCGGGCAGGATGCCGGCCGCTTTGATGATGTAAAACTAAAGGGCGTTACCGTTTAAAACAAACAAAGTATGGTTGTATAATCTCTTGCCTAACTTCGTCGTTTACCCGCAAAACCGTTGCCCCGCAAGGGATTGCGGTTTGTTCAAATCCGATGTCCAACTGTTGCGCGGGCAGAAAATATTTTTTCTCCCGCAAATAAAAAAAATAAAAAGCAGCAGGCAGACAACGGGGAACAGATGGATTTGTCTCTTAAGTAAAACCAATACATCATGACCAACAAAAAATTGCTTATCCTCCTTATTGCAGGCCTCTTCTTTAACCTTGCCGCCTGCAGGAAAAACTTTTCAGAAGAAAAATATACAGAACCGGAAGTGCCGGTACAGCCCGACTTAGGCGTGAAGATCACCGCTACTGTTGCAGGCTTCATCACGGATGAAAATAAAAATCCCGTAAGCGGCGCCGAAGTAAAGGCAGGCAACAAACAAGGTCTTACCGACGAATACGGCTATTTTAAACTCAGCAACGTAGTGCTGCCGAAAACCGCCGGCTTCGTGAAGATCACTAAGAAAGGTTATTTCGAAGCCTTCAAAACCTTTACGGCAAAAGAAGGTAAGGAAACTTTCCTGCGCTCGCTGCTGTTTGAGAAAAAGGAAACGGCCAATTTCGCTGCAGCATCCGGCGGCACGGCTACCACAAGCGGTGGAGCGAAGGTAAGTCTACCCGCCAACGCTGTGGTAACGGCAGCTAACGGCAACGCCTACACGGGACAGGTGCACGTGAGTGCAAGACTGATCGACCTGGCATCTATGGAAGAACAGGAATTATCGGCAGTGTCGGATGGACGGGGCATCAATACAGCAGGAAATTTACGGGCGTTGAAAAGTTTTAGTTCCATTATGGTGGAACTGAATGGTGCGGCGGGGGAAAAATTACAAATAGCAACCGGCGCAAAGGCTACGCTTACTTTACCTATTGCATCGGCATTGATTGCTACAGCGCCTGCACAAATTGCTTTATGGTCGTACGACGAAGGCAACGGCCTCTGGAAAGAAGAAGGCACCGCGGTAAAAACAGGCAATGCGTATGTGGGTACGGTCGGCCATTTCTCCTTCTGGGACGGCGCGGTAGGCATGGCCCTGGTGAACTTTACCGCACAGGTACTCAACAGTAATTTGCAACCACTGGCCAATGTGCCCGTGGTGGTGAGCTACGCCAATCAACCTGCGAACAGCGGCCACAGCCGGTTTGGTTTCACCGATGTGAACGGCAATGTATCCGGTGCTATACCGGCCAACAGCAGTCTGGTACTGGAAGTAATGACCACCTGCGCCATCCCTGCTTACGCGTATCCTTTCAGCACGGGCAGCAGTAACGCTGATTTGGGGGTACTGACGGGCAATATGGGGCAGGGCCTGGTAACGATCACGGGTACGGTCAACAATTGTTCGGGCCAACCGGTAACGAATGGCTATGTGCAAACCTACGATCATGGTTTTTACAACCGCATCGCGGTGAACAATGGCAGCTTTAGTTTCACAGGACTTGCCTGCGTGAATACGTCGATCAGTTATGTGGCGGTGGACAATAACACGCACCAACAAAATACGCCTCAAACAATTACATTGGCTACAGGCATGAATAACCTCGGCGTACTAACAGCCTGCGGCACCAGCACGATCGGTAATATTACCTATAGCATCGACGGGGTTACACGTACTATGATTGAACCGGCCGATACGCTGGCAGCCTACGGTTTCCCTCCGAATCCATACACTACGATCATCAACCTGAGAACAGGCAGCAACAGCCCGACCATGTCGCTGCAGTTTGATGGCGGCATGACGCTGGGCAGCAACCATAAAATAAGCGACATCTGGTCGGAAGGTTATGCGAGCGGCAGGGCATTTGCGCCTGTGCCTTTAACGGTTACGATCACGGAATACGGCGATATCGGCGGCTTCATCAGCGGCAGCTTTTCCGGGTCGGTACAGGATTTCGTAAGCGGCGCACCCCACATCATAAACTATAGTTTCAGGGTAAAAAGATTCAATTAAGCATGGGGATCGTTTGTAAAGGGCAGCAAAGGCTGCTCTTTACTCATTTTAAAAGTTGTATCCAATTCGTTAAAAGCCACCCAATTTGACAGAAACAGATTTGATAAAAGGTTGTATCAACAAGGGACGTGATCACCAGCGCCTGTTGTTTGAACAATATGCCGGCAAAATGATGTCGGTATGCCTGCGTTATGCCACCGATGAGCAGGAGGCGCAGGACATACTACAGCAGGGATTTATAAAAGTGTTTGATTATATCCACCAGTTCAAGCACGAGGGAAGTTTTGAAGGCTGGATGCGCAGGGTTTTTGCCAGCGTGGCCATCCGCCAGGTGAGAAAGAAAAAAATACATTTTGCTGATGTTGCAGCGATCGATACCAACGGTGAAAGCGAAGACCCGTCAGTGTTTTCTAAGATCTCGGAAAATGAAATACACAAACTGATCCGTCAACTGCCCGATGGTTACCGCACCGTATTCAACCTGCATGTGATAGAAGGTTATTCGCACGAAGAGATCGCCGTGCTGCTGAAGATACAGGCAACCACTTCGCGTACGCAATTGCTGAAAGCGCGCAAACTGTTGCAGGCGCTTATTTCCAAATGTTTCAATTTAGTAGTGTTATGAAAAATTCTTTATTCGACAACCTGGTAAAAGATAAAGCACTGGAGCATGAAGCGCCGGTGCCGCCGGATGCGTGGGCAAACATCAGTAAAGAAAAAGACAGGAAAAGGCCGCTGGTTATTTGGTGGATGACTGCACTGGTGCTGGTATGCATTGGCATTAGCGGGTTGTTATGGTACAACGGGTGGCCGGGAAATAAGGCAGAGAAGCAAGTGGCGGTTGTTGTGCAGCCGGGCAATGCAATGAGAGAAAATAAAAAGGAAGGCAATGCGGGGGCGACAACAACGCAACAAATCGATAAAAATATTACTGTTGAAAAGATCGATTCAACAACAGGTAATTCAATTCAAAATAGCAGCAATATAACCGCCGGTAATACATCTTATTTAGAGAAGAAGCAACCGGCAGCTTTAATTACAACGAGCATCAAGTCTAAAGAAACAATACCTGTTGCTAAACCCGGCGCAACCAATGCAACCGTAAACGGCAATAACAACATAACAGATGAAAATGATATTGCTAAAGTAAAAACAATTAAGAGCCGCAAATCGAAACATAAAAACCAGCAACCCGCCAACATATTTACGACCGATGCGGGAATGGAAAGAGGACAGGAGTCAGCAATACTTTCAGCAAAGAATAAAATAAAGAAAAAAACAGGTGCCGCTACGAAAGTAAAGATCCAGGCGCCGGGAACTGAAGATGAAATAAACCCATCCATTGCAGGAAATGACCTGTCGTTTATCAAACCTGCTACTACTACTTTCAAAGATGAGAAGAAAACCGATGCAGGCGATTCCACCCAGCTTGTTCAGACAACAGCACAAGATAAAAAAACGGCACCAACTCAACCTACAGATTCTGTGACCTCGATCCTGCAGCCTCAAAAGAAGGATAAGAAAAAGCGGTTATTGTATGTTGATATAAGCGGTTCGGCTTTTCAACCTGTTCAGCAGAATGCAAGGTTGCTGTCGATCAACCGAACCAGCACCGGTTCGCTTTTCCTTTCCGAGTATAAAGCAAATAAAGTGCGGACAACATTGGATCCATCGTTTGCTGTAAGTCTCGCGCTGCGCAAAAGTATCGGTAAGAAATTTTACCTGTCGGCAGGTTTTCAATACGCAGTGATCAAGGAAGCGGTACGGCTGGAAGGAGAGGAAACGAATACGCGCTATTCGATCGTAAAGCGCCTGTCGCCCTCGGGCACTTCGCTCATCGACGATACCGTAGCCAATACCACTACCGGCACACGGATCATCAGCGCGGTAAACAGTTACCGCTTTGTAAGTGTCCCGGTTTTATTTCAATACGAACTGTCGGCGCACCGGTCCTGGAACCTGTTGTTAACCGGCGGTTTTTATTTCAATCTCCACAGCAGTTACCAGAACAGCATCGGCGGTAAACTGCAACCTTTTTACGCGGGCAATATACAGCCTGGCAGGAAGGAAAGTGGGTTTACGATTGATGGATACGCAGGCGCGCGGGTGTCGAGGTCGCTGGGAACCAGGTTCCAATTATTTGCCGAACCGGGTTTCCAGTTCAATTTCATGCGGTATAAAATGCCCGGCATGATCAATTTCAAGCGCATTCACCGGGCCGGCATCAACATCGGTTTCAGCTATGCATTGCATTATTGACCACGTTAACAATTTTTGGTAACATTATTGAAAGGGAAAGGAAAATTGTATTGAATGCGCCATCTTTTTATCCCTGTTTTATTATTATCAATCTTTTTGTATAGCTGTTCCCGCAAAACCCAACCGGCCGAAACAGTGACAACGGAAACCACGACCGTAAAAAAGCCTGTAAAAAAAGTAACGACCGTACCCAAAGTGATCACGGTGAACGATAAGGCCGCGACCAGGAGCGTGGATGGACGTTATTATTATGACCTCGACGGAAGAAGGTATTGGCGCAACAAACGGGACGGGAAATATTATTTGTTCCACAAGTCCATGTTTAATAACCCGGATTTTCAACCCTGATTACACGAATTTGAAGGCACGAATTACATGAATTTGATTGCACGGATTTAGCGGATTACACGGATAGAGAACGAAATGTTGCCAGTCCCCTCTCTGTTGAAGAGACCCTGTCCCGAAGGACTCCGGGAGGTTGTGGGTGAGGCGCACCTGCCAACTGTCAACCGCCAACTGGAGATTCTAACAATAAAAAAATCCCACACCGTAAAGCATGGGATTCTTATTAATCAAAAGATCTTTAAGCCTTCTCCGCCATATCCGGGATATCTGCTGACTTGTATTTACCGGCATCGAGTTTCTTCTTCGTTGCTTCAAACGCTTCCAGGGTTTGGTCGATGTCTTCATCGCTGTGAGCCGCGGTAGGAATGAGGCGGTAAATGATATCGCCTTTAGGTATCACGGGATACACCACGATGGAACAAAAAATATGGTAGTTCTCCCGCAGGTCCATCACCATCGAAGTCGCTTCCGGCACATCGCCTTTCATATAAATCGGCGTAACGGGCGAATTGGTATGGCCGATATCAAATCCCCTTTCTTTCAAACCGTTTTGCAGGCGCTTCACATTGTGCCATAGTTTGGAACGCAGTTCCGGCATCGTGGTCACCATCTCCATCCGTTTCAGCATGCCTTCCACGATCAGCAGCGGCAGGCTCTTGGCGAATATCTGTGAACGGGTATTGTAGCGTAAATATTTCAACACGGCTTTCGGCCCGCTGATGAATGCACCGATGCTGCCCATGCTTTTTACAAAGGTAGAAAAGTACAGGTCGATCCCATCCTGGCAACCCTGCGCTTCGTCGGCACCCGCGCCGGTTGGTCCCATGTAACCAAAGCCATGCGCATCGTCGATCAGTATGCGGAATTCATATTTTTCTTTCAACGCCACGATCTCCTTCAACACACCCTGCTCGCCGTCCATGCCAAATACGCCTTCAGTGATCAGCAGGATGCCGCCGCCGTTTTTTGCAGCCAGTTCGGTAGCGCGTTGCAATTGCTTTTCACAATCTTCCACGTCGTTGTGTTTAAAGGCATAGCGGTGACCCATGTGCAGCCTCACGCCGTCAACGATGCAGGCGTGCGCTTCGGCGTCATACACGATCACGTCGCGGCGGTTCACCAGTGCGTCGATGCAGCTCATGATGCCCTGGTAACCGAAGTTGAGCAGCATGGTATCTTCGCGGTTTACGAAGGCGCTGATCACCCTCTCCAGTTCATCGTGTTTGTTGCTGTTGCCGCTCATCATGCGGGCGCCCATGGGATTGCCCATGCCGTACATTTCGGCAGCTTTGGTATCTATGGCACGTACTTCAGGATGGTTCACGAGGCCGAGGTAGTTGTTCAAACTCCACACGATCATTTCCTTGCCGCGAAAATTCATACGTGGGCCGAGTTCACCTTCCAGTTTCGGGAAAGCAAAATAACCATGCGCCCTGTCCATGTGCTGGCCGATCGGGCCACCATCTTTCACCAGTTTTTCAAAAACATCTGCCATAGAATGTATGATTTTTTTAATGTTTACGGGTTAAGCAAGAGGGGCTACCGGCCCGCATTTGCCATTTTTGAATGCCGCAAAATTAAAGCATTACCGGCAAAACGCATAAAAATGACATAATCATCATTTTGCGTGGTTAACAGTAATATGGATTACGGGTATATTTGTGTAAAACACCGTTGCATGCTTAAAAAATATTTCCTGCCTGTTTTTGTGTTTAGCTGTATTTCTTTTACTGCTTCCGCGCAATCTGCCAAACCCAGACTGGTGGTTGGGTTGATGATCGACCAGATGCGCTGGGACTATTTATACCGTTATACCGAACGTTATGGTGCGGGTGGATTTAAAAGATTATTGTCGCAGGGCTTTACCTGTGAAAACACGCTGATCCCTTACCTGCCTACTTATACGGCGGTTGGACATACCTGTGTGTACACTGGCAGCGTACCGGCGTTGAACGGCATCGTGGGCAATAACTGGTTCGACAAAACAACCGGCAAAGGCGTTTATTGTACCGATGATTCTACCGTGAGCTCAGTAGGCGGTACAGGCTACCCCGGCAAGATGAGTCCGCGCAATATGTGGACGACAACGATCACCGACGAGCTGAGGCTGAGCAATAATTTTCAAAGCAAAGTGATCGGCATCGCGTTGAAAGACAGGGGCGCGATCTTACCCGCAGGCCACAGCGCGAATGGTGCTTATTGGTATGACGCCGGTAAATGGATCACAAGCACGCACTATAAAGAAAGGTATGATTCTGTTAAGAAGACGTATGATCTTCCGGGCTGGGTGAAACAGTTCAACGAAAAAGATATGGCCGGTCAATACATGAGCAGGGATTGGAATACGTTGTATCCCATCAATACTTATACGCTTAGCACGGCGGATGATAAAGAGTACGAGAACACCATCCGCACGGAAAAGACCACCACCTTCCCACACAAACTGTCCGTAATACCTGCGAAGGATAAATACGAAGCCTTCCGCACCACGCCGTTTGCCAATACCTTCAGTTTCGATTTTGCAAAAAAGGCTATTGAAAATGAAAAGATGGGCGCGGGGAAGTTCACCGATTTTTTAGCGCTGAGCATTTCTTCCACCGATTATGTAGGCCATGCTTTCGGTCCCAATTCCATAGAAGCGGAAGATACCTACCTGCGGCTCGATAAGGACATTGCAGATTTTTTACAGTACCTCGATCTAAAAATCGGCAAGGGCAATTACCTTTTGTTTTTAACGGCTGACCATGGCGCGGCGCACGTGCCGGGCTTTTTGGAGGAACATAAAATTCCGGCCGGTGTTTTTTATGATGACGCTTTTTTTACCGAAATCAACAAAGCCATCGCCGATACATTCGGTTATGCCAGAGGCGTGTTGAACCTGCAGAATTACCAGGTGTACCTCGATATCGATGGACTGGAAGCGGCGGGTAAAGATGTGGTAGCCGTGAAGAAACTGGTGATGAAAATATTAAGGTCGAAGCCTTTCATCACGCAGGTATTTGAAACGGCGCGCTCCTATGAAGCCGCCTTGCCCGATCCCATCGGTAAGATGGTGGCCAACGGGTACAACCCCAAACGCAGCGGCGACATACAGTTCCTGCTGAAGCCGGGTTATTTCGATACCTGGGGCAACGGCAAAGGCACCACGCATGGTTTGTGGAATCCTTATGATGCGCACATTCCCTTACTCTGGTTTGGCTGGGGCATTAAAGCCGGTAAGCTCAACCGCGAAACTTACATGACGGACATTGCACCTACACTGGCTGCCTTGCTGAAGATACAGATGCCAAACGGGAGCGTGGGGAAAGTGATACCTGAAGTGATGAAGTAAAATTATTCTTGTTCTTTTTTGCTTGTCCAAAAAAGAACCAAAAAAGGCCCCCCGGGGCCGATATACAGCCCGCCCCCGGGAAGCAGCTTTATTCAACTTTTATACTAGTGTAGCTTCAAAATCGGAACTTTGTTGTACGCCTCCAGGTGGGAATAGCTTCTTGTTTTTGTACACAAAGAATGATATTCGAAGCCCACACATTGCTATGCAGCACGAGTGTTTGAAGTCCGGCCCTCGGAAAAATATGCGTTAAGAAGATTGTTGGCTTGGGCCTAAAGTATCCAACGGAGAAAGCTTTCTTCGTCCAATGATTATCTTAAAGAAAGGGAATGAAAGCAGTGATCAAATGCCGGGATATATTGTTAGCTTGTAAGTCGCACTATAGCCTGGATATATTCATCTGCCCGGACTTTTTCATTCCGGCCCAATACAACAATCTTTAGCTTATTTTTCCGCAGGCCTTGACTTTGTTTCCTTTTGCCGTGTCCCGACGAGCGAAGCGGAACTCGGGGGTCAAGCAAAAGAAAAAAGACTTTGAAAAGGATGCTGAAACTTGTTAAGGATATTCATTAAAATATAAAAGGAACAGTGATAAACTGTTCCTTTATATGATTGATTAAGAATTCAAATTTTAAAATCCAATTGTTATTTTCCCATTTACATTAGCGAAAACAGTTGTCAACGTACTGCTTCCATCGGCGGCCTTTTCGCTTCCCTGCGGATCGAATTGCGAGATGGGCGACAGGAAATAAGTAGACGTTTTTTGCAAAGTTGTTGCCGCTCCGTTCACATTCACCGAAGCCTGGTTGAAGCCATGCAACACCAATGAAATGTTTTTGAACTTGGAGCCCGCGCTGCCGGTTACGGCTTCAAAACTGAGGTTGTTGGCGGCTGGATTGTACACGATGTCGCGTTTATAATAAGCACCGTTTTCATAGTTGAAAGAAATGCCGTCATCTTCATAATACACGAAAGTATTTGGGACACTGCCTTTGTACACATGCACGTACAGCGTGTCGGAAGGCGCGATGGACGTTGATTGTACGAGCGACTGCATGGGGATGATGCTGCTTTCTTTTACATAAGCCGGTAATTTTTGTAAGGTAAGATCGACTGCCGCAACTTTTTCGCCGGCCTGCCATTCGTCGGTATAAAAATTATACCAGTTGCCCTTCGGGAAATAGATCTTCAACAAATCTTTACCACTTTCCACCGGCGCTACCAGCATCGATTGTCCAAACAAAAATTGGTTTTGATACAATGAATTGTAAATGTTCTTGTCGAATGTATTTTCAATGGCCAGCGAACGTACCACCGGCATGCCGTTCTGCGTTGCTTCGTAAAAAGTGGAATACAGGTAAGGCATCAGTTTATACCGCAGGCTGATGTAGTTGCGCGAAATTTCGGTTACCTCTTCACCATAAGCCCAGGGCTCCGATGATTTGCTGTTGATGCCGGTATGGTTCCTGAAATAAGGAACGAAAGCGCCAAGCTGTATCCAGCGGGCATACAATCCCTGCGAAGGATTGCCCGTGAAGCCGCCGATGTCCATACCCGTAAACGCCACGCCGCTGAGGCCAAGACTGTTAAGCAAACGAACGCCCGCGATCATGTGGTTATCTTCGGAACGGTTATCACCCGTCCAGATGGCGGTGTACTTTTGCAGTCCTGCATAACCCGCGCGCGTGAGTACAAAGGGACGCTCCCGGTTACCGTTAGCCGCTTTGGCACCTTCGTAGCTGGTGCGCGCCATCAGCGAACCGTAAACATTGTGCGCTTCCAGATGCGTGCCTTTTCTTCCTTCAAAATCGAAGACTACGTTGCTTGGAAATTTTTGTCCCCAGGTAGCGATCTCGTTCATGTCGTTCCAGATACCACTGATGCCGTTGTCGGTAAAGAACTTCATTTCGCTGCGCCAGAACTTTCTTCCCTTGTCGCTCGTAAAATCAGCAAAGTGGCACCAGCCGGGCCATACCTGGCCGGTATAATATTTTCCATCGGAATATTTAATGTACGCATCCTGTTGCACACCTCTTTCAAAAGCGGCGGCACCGGGTACTACTTTAATGCCGGGGTCAACGATCACGGTTGTTTTAAAGCCGAGTGATTTGAGTTTGTTGGTAAGGCCTACAGGATCGGGAAAGCGCTCCTTGTCCCAGGTAAACAACTGGTATTTATCCATGTAATGAATGTCGAGCGTAATGCCGTCGGCAGGGATTTTTTTCTCCCGCAATGTTTGGGCGATGCGCAACACTTCGGTATCGGGGTAATAGCTGTAGCGGTTCTGTTGATAGCCAAGGCTCCAGAGCGGCGGCATCTTCATCCTGCCGGTGAGCGCTGTGTAGGATTTGATGATGTCGGCGATGCGCTGGTGATAAATGAAATAATAGTTCATCTCCCCGTCGCGCGCCGAAAAAGAAGAGAAACGGTTGTTGCTGGCACCGAAGTTAAAATCGGATTGAAAGGTATTGTCTAAAAAGATACCGTAGTTCACCTGCTGGTGAATGCCGATGTAAAACGGGATGCTGGCATAAATCGGGTCCTGGTTGGCCTGGTAACCATAGGCATCGGTGTTCCAGTTGGTATAGCCATTGCCTTTGCGGTCGAGGTCGCCTGTTTTTTCGCCGAGGCCGATGAAGCGTTCATCTTTCTGCATCGTTTTATAAGTCGCTACTTCACTGCCCACCCAGGAAGTGGTAAGCCCTTCTTCATCTTTGTTGATGAGTTGACCGGCGGGCGTATAAAAAGCCACATTCCAGGGTTTCTTGTTGATGGTCATTTTCAATGAATCCGTTACAACGCTGATCATCGTTGCGTCGTTGCTGATCTTCACAGTTGTTTTCAAAGGCTGCATGTCAACCGCATAAGAATGATCGGGCTTCAACGCCTGCTTGTCGATGCGCACCCGCACGATGGAAGGGGAGTAAACGCTTACCTGCGCATAGCCGTTGTCGGTAGTAATGGAGATGTTCTGTCCATCCACCTTTACGGATTTAATGTTGCCGATGTCCTTTACAGGATTTTGGGCCCAGGCGCCGGTTCCGGCCAGCAACAGCAAGGCTGCTGTTACGCGGCTGATGTTTTGCTTCAGCAATGGAAAAATTGATTTGATCACGTTTGAATGCAGTTGAAAGGGATGAATAATCTTGTGTTGTAATCTAATAAAAAAGGGTTAAAAAAACCAGGCAATGAAATCGCCTGGTTTATTATCAATAAATATTTTTTGTTACGTTCTTACAATTTGGTTACCCAATAATAGTTGGATGCAAAGTCGATCCTTATCCTGTACCTGCCTGCCGCAGCGGGTGCAGCAAAACCTGGATCGGAATCCTTTTGTTCGAATTCACCGAAGGCCGAGGTACCGCCGCTGATCATGTGGAACTGTGTGCTCCAGTTGCCCAGCTCCTGGATCAGTTTATAAGCGCCACCGCCGGGGAAATCAACATCCAGTGTATAGATGTAAGGAAGGGCCGTGGTGGAAAATTTATATTTCGGATCGAGGCTCGGCGAATTGTTATAACCATTCAGGTCGCCAACGATGTACAGGTTGGCTGGTGGCGCCACCCTTTCAGGCGACGGCGCTACCTTGTAAGTACCGGTTTGGAAATCAACCGTAACCCTGTACCAGCCCGGTGTGGAAGGATTGATGAAGCCAGGATCTGCATCTTTCTGTTCAAACTGGCCGGCAAGGGCCGTACCGCCCGCGATCATGTGGAACTGGGTCGACCATTCACCGAGGGTTTGAATGAGCTTGTAATTACCACCCGCCGTGAAATTAAAGATACCCGCGTAAGTCGTTTCGTCAATTTGAGAGAAACGGTATTTGGGATCCAGGCCCGGGCTGTTGTTGTAACCGTTGATGTCGCCAACGATGTACAAAGCCGGCGGCACGGGTACTTTTGGCGGCACTTTATAAGGCGTGTATTTCAGTTTAACCGTGTTGGAGCGGTAAGGTTCGTTGTTGTTGCCATAGGAAGACACCACGCGGATGTCCATATCGTACGCCACATTAAAAGAGAAGCCGAAGCCCAGGGCGATGTCGTTGAGTTCTTTCGCTGTGTAAGAACCGCTCAATACACCGGTATAGGTTTTTCTTACGGCTTTGGAAAAATTCCTGCCGGCAGAATCGATCTCGATCACGTATTTGTAAGAAGCGGAGTCCTGTGCGTAACGCGGACTGGTCCACGAAAGGTTCAGTACTGTTTTGTTGGAATCGATGGGTGCCGGCGCAATCGTTGCAGTGGAGATCGATAAAGCAACCGCCTCACCGTTGGCGTAGGTTGGCAGGTCGTCCACTTTGTCGCACGATACCAGCAGAAGCGTGGCGGCAACAAGCGAAGCGCAGAACTTAAATAAATGTTTCATAATTAGTTTGTATAAAAAGTTTGCTAATGGATTCGTTATTGTTTAACCAC
>Ga0247806_10001249_pt1 | contig 12804 bp, 9 predicted proteins | sample UWRJL059202B1_FD_179935 | JGI IMG/M metagenome (GOLD analysis project Ga0247806, IMG submission 179935) | Plant litter microbial communities from Arlington Agricultural Research Station in Wisconsin, United States - UWRJ-L059-202B-1 | ecosystem: Environmental > Terrestrial > Plant litter >... | reverse complement strand
GGCCGAAATCGAGCGCCTGCTGGAAATCCTGCCGACTGGCGAAATTGCCCGCAAATCCTGGAACGACTTCGGCGAAATCATCGTCTGCGACAGCTACGAGGAAATGCTGGCCGAAGCGGACCGCATCGCCTCCGAGCATGTGCAGGTGATGACCGACCGCGACATGTGGTTCCGCGACAATATCACCAATTACGGCGCGCTGTTCCTCGGACCGCGGACCAATGTCGCGTACGGCGATAAGGTGATTGGCACAAATCATACTCTCCCCACGATGAAGGCGGCGCGCTATACGGGTGGCCTGTGGGTGGGGAAATTCATGAAGACCTGTACGTGGCAGACCGTCACGACCGACGCGGCTTCGGCCATGATCGGCGAATACGGCTCGCGTCTGAGCATGCTCGAAGGCTTCGTCGGCCATGCCGAGCAGGCGAACGTGCGCGTGCGGCGCTATGGCGGCCGCAACGTGCCTTACGGAACCGGCGCCACCCCGCGCGTTGAGGCGGCCGAATAGCATGACCTTGCCGCGCACACCCAGCTTTCGCTTGGATGGCAAACGCGCCCTCGTCACCGGGGGCACGCGCGGCATCGGGCTGGGTGCGGCGGTTGCTTTGGCCGAGGCGGGGGCCGCGGTGACGATTGCTGCGCGCACCGCTGGTGATGTCGAAACCGTGGTCAACGAGATGGCCGACGCGGGGCTGAACGCTGAAGGCGTGGCGCTCGATATCACCGATCACGCCACGGTGCAGGCATTCGTGGGCGACGTCGAACCGTTCCATATCCTCGTCAATTCGGCGGGAACGGCGCGGCATTCGAGCTTTGGCGACATAACGCCGGCCAATTACCAGGCGGTGATGGAACTCAATGTTGCGGCGGCCCTGTTCGTATCGCAGGCGGTCGTAGGGCGTTTGATGGATGCGGGGCTGGCCGGCTCGATCATCCATGTGTCCTCGCAAATGGGGCACGTTGCGGGGCCGAAACGAGCGGTTTATGCCGCCAGCAAATTTGCGCTCGAAGGGCTGAGCAAGGCCATGGCGATCGAGTTGGGACCGCACAACATTCGCGTCAACACGGTGTGCCCGACATTCATCGAGACCGAACTGACGGCAAAAAACCTGAGCGATCCCGAGTTCCGGGGCTGGGTCTTGTCCAAGATCAAGCTGGGCCGGTTGGGCCGGGTCGAGGACTTGATGGGGCCGATCGTGTTTCTGGCGTCTGACGCCGCAGCGCTGATAACCGGCGCGTCACTTATGGTGGATGGCGGATGGACATCGGAGTAAAAAAACCGGGCGTCACATCCGGCCAGGTCGCTGAGCACGCCGGCGTGTCTCAATCGGCTGTGTCGCGCACCTTTACACCCGGCGCGTCTATTTCGTCCAAGACGCGATCCAAAGTGCTGGCCTCGGCGAAGACGCTGGGCTACCGGCCCAATGCCATAGCCCGCTCGCTGATAACCAACCGCTCGCGCATCATCGCTGTGGTGATGGCGTATCTGGAAAACCTGTTTTATCCCGACGTGCTCGAAGAACTGGGCCGGGCGCTCGCTGCCGAAAATTATCACCTGCTGCTGTTCACCGGCTTCATGGATCGCGACAGCGACCCGGTGTTCGACCAGCTGATGCAATATCGCGTCGATGGCATTATTCTGGCCTCGACCTCGCTGTCATCCGAGCTTTCGGAAGAGTGCGCTACCGCCGGTATTCCCGTCGTGCTGTTCAACCGCACAACCGAGCGCGATGCCGTTTCCAGCGTCACCACGCGCAACAGGGAAGGGGGCAGGCGCATTGCTGACTTCTTCGTCGCCGGTGGGCACAAGAGCTTTGGCTACATTGCGGGCCTCGAAAATTCGTCCACTAATCGCGACCGCCAGCAAGGCTACGTGGAAGGCCTCGCCGCGCATGGTTTTGCCGATGTCGTCATCGAAACTGGCAATTACTCCCGTCTCGATGCCGAAGCCGCAGCGCGCAAAATGTTCTCGCGCGCGGACCGCCCGGAAGCCCTGTTCGTCGCCAACGACCACATGGCAGTCGCCGTGATGGATGTGGCGCGGCATGAGTTTGGCCTCAAGATACCCGAGGACCTGTCCATCATCGGCTATGACGATGTCGGCCCGGCGCGCTGGACCTCCTATGGCATCACCTCGATGAGCCAGCCCCTGAAGCGGATGGTGGAATCCACCGTCGATATTCTGATGGACCAGATTGCCAGCGGCGAAATCGAGGCTGAGCACCGTATCCTAACCGGCGACCTCATCGTGCGGACATCGGCACGGCTACCTGCCAGCGGCATCATCGAGCGCGACGGCCAAAACATCTACCGGCCCAAGGAGGCGTGATGCGTGTCTCTGCCCTTATCCCGCCCGCACTTGAGCCATTATGCATACGAATGCAAATCTATCCCCTTTATCCCCGTTTGCGACTGAAAGGACGAGTGCGATGACCCAATGGACCCAAGCCGAAATGGAGAAGCGCCTGGTGCGCTATGCCGACCTCAAGGGTCTGCGCAATGCGTTTATCGATGCGCGCACGCCGGGGTCGGATCGCAAGGAGAATTTCACCATCATCGGACCGGGCGTGTCCGAGAACAAGGCGCAGGTGGTGCATATCCCCGAGGCGCATGGTTTCAACTTTGGCGCGGCGCGGCAGCCGTTTGGCTGCACCAATTCCCAGCACAGCCATTTGACGGCCGAGACCTTCCTCGTCCACACCGGCAAGTGGCGCTTCGTGTTCGGCGCCAACAAGGACGAGGGCTATCTCGACGTCGAGCCCGGCGATGTGGCGACCGTGCCGACGCATATGTTCCGCGGCTTCGAGAAGCGCGACGAGGGCACCGGCTTCCTCGCGGTTGTGCTCGGCCACGACGATCCCGGTAAGGTGGTCTGGGCGCCGAGCGTCTTCAAGATGGCGGAGGATTTCGGCCTCAAGTTGCTCAAGGGCGGCAAGCTGGTCGATACCACGATCGGCGAAACCGTGCCGGAAGGCGCGGAACTCGAGCAGCCTCCGACCGCCGAGAAGATGGCCGAACTGGCTACCCCGTCGATGGACGAACTCAGCAAATACTATGTGCCGCATGCCAAAATGACGGGCAATCCGGCCTCTGCGCTCGCTGGCGAGGGTGTCGAGGAAGCCGCTCTGATCGGCGATGTGGACGCAGCGGACGGCTTCAAGGCAGGTCCGATCGTTGGCCATTGGCAACACGGTTTTGCGCTGCGTCGCCTGAAGCTCGAAACCGGTGCTGTCGTGGCGCAGCATTCACGCTCCGAGCAGGAAGTCATCTTCGTGCAGTCCGGAACGCTTGAGTTCAACTGGTCCGAAGGCAAGCTGATCCTCGGCGCTGGTGATACGCTGACGGTTCCGATCGGCCTCGTGCACGGCTTCCGCAATCCGGCTTCTGCCGATGCGATTGCCTTCGTCATCCGTGGTGCTGCAGCGCCCGCTGCCCCGCAGTTCGCCACCGCTCAGGCGGCTGAATAGTCGCACGCAAAACGTCAGTAGAGCTCATCCTGAGCCTGTCGAAGGACGAGGTCGTGGCACCATCCAGTCACGCCCTCGTGGTTCGACAGGCTCACCATGAGGTCTACTTTTGGCTGAGGAGACCAAAATGCCGATCATTTCCGCCGAAGCACTTGCCGCCTTGCGTGGTGCCGACACGCCGACCGTCTGCAATGCGCTCGAGCATGTCATGGGCGGGCGCACGGCCGAGGGATTTACCAAAACGCCAGTGGTGTGTGCCGACCCGGCGCTGCCGCCCATCGTGGGCTTTGCGCGGACGGCGAAAATTCGCGCGTCGTCTCCGGCGCAGAAGCCTGCGGGCGAAGTGCGGGCGCTACGCATGGCGTATTACGAGTACGTCGCGGCGGGCGATGGTCCCAATGTCGTGGTCATCGAGGATGCCGATTTTCCCCATGCCATTGGCGGGTTCTGGGGCGAAATGCAGGTTGCCCAGCACAAGGGTTTGGGCATTGCCGGCACGTTGACCAATGGCGTGCTGCGGGATCTGGGCATGCTCGACGAGGGCTATCAGGTGATCGCCGGATCCGTCGGGCCAAGCCACGCCTTTGTGCATGTGACGGAACTGGATTGCCCGGTGACGGTGTTCGGCATGGCGGTACGGCCGGGGGATTTGGTGCACGCGGACCGGCATGGCGGGGTGGTGATCCCGGCCGAGCATATCGAGCGGATGGCCTGGGCGATTGACGTGGTGATGCGCAAGGAAGTGCCGATTTTGACGGCCGCGAGAGCACCGGGGTTCACAGTTGGGAAGCTGAAGGCGGCCTGGATCGAGGCCGACGGGATCAAGTAGCCACCAATCTACTTTCCTCCCCCGCTTGCGGGGGAGGGGGACCGCCTCAGGCGGTGGAGGGGGGTGCCACAAGCACGATGGCTGCGACGACCGCAGCGGGGCGCGTCTCGACGTCGTCAGCGGAGAAACGGATCACCGTGATCCCCTCCTTGCGCAACCATGCGGTTCGGCGCTCATCGCGTTCAGATTGGTCGATGTGTACCGGTCCATCAACCTCGACACAGCTTTAATGGAGCGTAGTAGAAGTCGAGGATGAATGGGCCGAGTGGGTGTTGGCGTCGAAAGTGCCAGCCTAGGCTGTTGCGGCGGAGGAGATACCAGAGGGTCTTTTCCGGTCGCGTCATGTTGCGGCGTAGGGATTTGGCGCGGTCTCGGATGAAATCTGGGGCCCGCACGATCGCTCCTTGTGTGGGGCTCCCCCCTCCACCACGCTATGCGCGGTCCCCCTCCCCGCAAGCGGGGGAGGAATGACGACTGAGAGATTTAGGCTTGTAGGCGGTCGAGGCGCAGTTGGGCGGCGCGGCGGTGGCCTTCGAGGCCTTCGCTGGCGGACTGTCTTGCGGCAGGTGGTGCGACCTGTTTGACGCCTTCTTCGCTGAGCCATTGGTGAGTGGCGATCTTGACGTAGGCGCCGACCCAGAGGCCGCCGGTATAGGCGCCGGCGCCCATGGTGGGGAGGGTGTGATTGGTGCCGGAGCACTTGTCGGAATACACCACGCTGGCGAGTTCGCCGATGAACAAGCTACCGTAATTCCTCAGCTTTTTGGCGAATGCCTTGGCGTCGACGGTGTGGACCTGCAGGTGCTCGGCGGCGATCAGATCGGAATAGGCGATCATCGCGGCTTCGTCTTCGCAGACCGTGATTTCGCCGTAGTTGATCCAGGCTTCGCGGGCGGTGTTGGCGGTCGACAGGGTCGCCAACTGGGCCTCGACCTGCAGCAAGGTCGCTTCGGCCAAGGCACGGTCGGTGGTGATGAGGCCGACGCGGGTGCGGATGTCGTGTTCGGCCTGGGCGAGCAAATCGGTGGCGATCATTTCAGCGTCGCCGCTCGAGTCGGCAACGACGAAAATCTCTGATGGGCCAGCGAGTTGGTCGATGCCGACGGGGCCAAACACCTGGCGCTTGGCTTCGTTGACGAAGGCATTGCCGGGACCGACGATCTTGTTGACGGCGGGGACTGTTTCGGTGCCGTAGGCCATGGCGGCGATGGCTTGGGCGCCGCCGATCTTGAAGATCCGGTCGGCGCCGGAGAGCACGCAGCCGGCGATCATCGCCTTGTGGGCGTTGGGCGGAAGGCAGGCGATGACCTCGTCGACGCCGGCGACTTTGGCCGGGACGATGGTCATTATCGGTGCAGATAGAAGGGGATAGCGGCCGCCGGGGACGTAGCAGCCGACGCGCTGGATCGGGATGACGCGGTGGCCGAGATAGACGCCGGGGAGGGTTTGGACCTCGAGCGGCAGGATGGTGGCGAGCTGGGCTTCGGCGAATTTGCGAACGTTGGCGATGGCGAATTCGGTGTCCGCGCGGGTCTGGGGGTCGAGTTCGGCTAAAGCTGATTGTCGTTCTTCTTCAGTGACTTCGAAGACGCTGATGTCGGATTTATCGAATTTTGCCGAGTATTCGCGGACCGCTGCGTCGCCGTTCTTGCGTACGTTGGCGATGATCTCGCTGACCAGCGTTTCGACGGGAGCATTGTCGCCGATCGAGGAGCGCTCGGGGGCTTTGACATAGGTGACGCCGGGGAAGGGTGAGGTGGTCTGGGCGGTCATCGCAGGGCTTTCGATCTGAACTGACAGGGACGCAATCGGTTAGCATATGGTTAACCTTGAGCGGTGCCACATGCTAAATTGGTGCTACTAACGCAGCCGAATTTGATCTTGCATACGTATTCAAAATTTGCCAGAGTTTTTTGGCAAAATTGCCTTGGTCTTGTTTCGGACCGCCGGGCGCATGGATGGACATGAACAAAGTTATTCCCGCGGTTGAAATGCAGAGTGCGGTGACATTGGCACTGCAGCTGCTGCTGCTGCCGGGGACGGTGTGCGACGCGCGGCTGTTCGCGCCGCTGCTGGCGAAACTTGGATCCGTCTCGGCGCGCGTCGTCGATATGAGCGGGGCGACGAGCACGCCGGAGTTGGCGGCGAAGATTTTGCGGGATGCGCCGGAGCGGTTTGCGCTGCTCGGGTTTTCGCTGGGCGGCATCGTGGCGCTGGAAATGATGGCGCAGGCGCCCGAACGGATCGAATGCCTGGCGCTGATCGATACGACGGCGCGGCCCGATCCGGCGGCGAACGCCGACAAGCGCCGCGCGGCGGTGCGCCAGGCGCGGGCCGAGGGGATGGCCGCTTATATCGGCGATGCCTGGAGCAATCTGGTGGCGCCGGAGCAGGCCAAGAATGCCGCGCTGCGCGAGGTGATCGTCGCCATGGCGAGCGACAGTGGCGCGGAACTGCTGGCGAGCCAGTCGGAGGTGGCGATCCATCGGGCGGACAGCCGGCCACGGCTGGGCGCCATTGCGGTGCCGACGCTGATTTTAGCGGGCGAGGCCGAGCTTGTCTGTCCGATCGAAGCGCATCGGGAGATGGCCGAGGCTATCCCGGGGGCGCAGTTTTTTACCATTCCGAAGGCGGGGCACTTCGCACCGCTTGAAAATCCGGTTTCAGTGGCGCGTCATGTGCGTGACTGGCTGGGCTGGACCACTATGCACCACACTATCCCCGCAGGCGGGCAAGGAGAGATCATGAGCGAGACCACCAGCAATCCAAAGACCAAGGGCAGTTCCGAGGTGGCGCTCGAGGAGAGCGTGTTGCAGGTGGAGCGGCGCGATTACCGCGATCTGGCGCCGACTGACCGGCCCCGCAGCCAATCGATGGACGGCTTCGACGACATCTATACCGACATCGTCGATTACATCATTCGCTGTACCCACAAGATCTGGGACGAGCGCGATATCGGGCTGATCTACACGCACTATACGCATAACTGCGTGCTCTATGGCACGACGGGCAACATCTACAACCGCGAGGACATCGTCCGCGATACCATCCAGCGGCTGGTGTCGTTTCCCGAGCGGCGTGGCATGGGCACCCAGGTGATCTGGAACGGCAATGACAAGGACGGGTTTTACACCAGCCATCTGGTGACTGGTTCGGGCCGCCACACGCAATATGGCCATCTGGGGCAGCCGACCGGTCGCCCGTTCGTGTCGCGGACCATCGCCGACTGCATGATCCACCGCAACATGATCTATCGCGAATGGGTCGTGGCCGACCAGATGGCGATCATCAAGCAGCTCGGGCTCGATCCCAACCATTTCGCCATGCGGACCGCCAAGCAGAAGTTCGACGCGGGGCTGACCTCGCTCGATATCGGGGAGAACCGTCGCTTCCTCGGCCAGACGCGGCCGGCCGAGAAAGCCGATCTGAGCCTGGCGCATAACGATATCGAAGTGCAGACGGTGGAAATGCTGCACGAGGTGTTCGTCAAGCGCATGTTCGGCAAGATCGCCGAAGTCTACGCGCCGACCGCGCAATATCACGGGCCGCTGATGAAGGAGCTGTATGGCGTTGCCGCCATCATCCACCAGCATCTGGGGCTGATCGGCTCGCTGCCCGATGCGAGCTATGAAATCCAGCATGTGGCGTCCAACCCCTGCGAAGAGGGCGGCACCAAGGTTGCGGTGCGCTGGGTGATGGAGGGTCATCATTTGGGCTATGGCATTCTGGGTGAACTGGGCGATCCGACCGGCAAGCGCGTCCAGGTGATGGGCATGAGCCATTATCACTGGAAAGACGGCAAGATCGTCGACGAATGGACCGTGTATGACGAGTTGAGCTTGTTGGTGCAGGTGAAGCTTGGTCAGCTGGCTGCCTGACCTTTCCTGACCGTCTGCTAACGCTACTGTGGCGGGCAGCTGACGTCGTGGCCTGTGCTTCCGGTGCTTACGTACTGATACGTACGCTGCGCTCCGGTTCTTGGCCACGGCGCCAGTTGACTCGCCACACTGCGTTATCAGGCCGTCATGGCCTGATCAGCGACATGTGGGTTGGCTGTTATAGCTAAGCCTTCCCTCGAAACTTGTCCCAAGCTTCCCGAATGTTGGCCAGTGTTTCCACTGCGTCGTCACCGTGAGGCGGTTGAAAACCATCGCGCTTCGCCTGTTCCACAAGCGTTCGAAAACGCTGCCATTCTCCTTTCGTCTTGAGGGTTTGCAGGATGGGCAGCACCTGAGAGAAAGCATCACCCCAGCGAACAAGCAAATCCGCTGGTATTCTCATCTCAATATGGGTGGCAGAGCGAATATATTCAGCTCGGCGCAATATTGTAGGGTCTTTGTTGCCCTCGCGTTGGCGGCGGATATGCCACGCCAACATGTCCGCTGCCTGCAGCGGCAGGCTACGCTTATCGTCTCCATAGGCGATGGGCATCTTGACTAGCTCACGCGAGACTACATCTAGATTCTCCAACATGTAGTCGAAAAAGAGGGCGACGTCCGCATCTACCCCATCCTGCTTATCAAAGACGAACTTGACTGGAGTGCTGACGCCCTCGCTGGCCAAGTGGCGTGCCACGACCGAAACCGCTCCGAAGGTTGTGGCAAAATGTGGCGTGGAAAGGCCTCGAGGCGAGGCTGGAGACACTTGTATTTCGTATTCTGCCCGGCTTACCGAAACATCAAATGTCCACAGGGGCCGAAAGCGATGGAGGACCTCTACCAAATCCTCCAGCTTTTGGTCGCGAACCTCTCGTTTCCAGCCAGCGAACTGACCACGTAGACCGTTCGCCTCCACCATCTTTAGGTGCCCTATTGACGGAGGCTTGGCCAGCGCAGCGCTCCACGCCAAGCTGAATTGCTCCCAAATGTCGTCGCGATTAACCAATCCTGCGAACACAAGATCACGTTCACCTGTATCACTGCCCGAGTCATCGAAATATGCCGAAAGGTCCATCGCTTGCCTACTTTCGCGGCTTCCATCAGTTGCGACCGACGCAGATTGAAAGCTGTCAGCTGATGGATACCACAGCACAAGCGACAGATCTTGGCACAACGCGGGCATCCGCCTAATCGTACCAATAACCCTTTTCAGCGTTGCTATTTCCGACTGCGAACTTTCGACAACGGGTCGCAAACTGACCGTCACCTTTTGGTGGCAGCTAGCTGTTTCTACCGCGCCGTCACCCTCAAATTAATACCCGTATCCGGCCGGACGGTCATCAGCATGGTGGGCTTGGGGAGAGGGCCGGGGCCGGGGGCGAAGTGGAAGCGGGCGAGGAGGGTGGCGAGGATGATCTGGGCCTGCATCATGGCGAAGTTGGCGCCGACGCAGACTCGGGGACCGGCGCCGAAGGGGAGATAGGCGTAGCGGTCGCGGGCTTTGCTGGCTTTGGGCAGGAAGTGATCGGGGTTGAAGCTGTTGGGCTGGTCCCACAGCAGGGCGTGTCGATGCAACGCGTAGAGCGGCAGGAAGATGACGTCGTTGGCGTGGATGTCGCGCCCGCCGAGCTGGTCATCGGCCAGCACTTCGCGGGCCAGCATGCCGACGGGGGGATAGAGCCGCATGGATTCCTCGAGGATGCGGCGGGTCAGCGGCATTGCGTCGAGATGTTCGAGGGCGGCGGGTCGATCGCCGAGCGCGGTGCGGGCTTCCTCGTGCGCCTGTTGCTGGATAGCGGGCGACAGGGCCAGCAATTGCAGCGCCCAGCTCAGCGCCAGGGCGGTGGTTTCGTGGCCGGCAACGATGAAGAACTGCATGTTGTGCAGCACGTCCTGGGGCGACATGGCGCGGCCGGTCTCGGGGTCCTTGGCCTTGAGCATGAAATCGAGCAGATCGTCGGCCTCGCCGGTGGCCTGCTTGCGGCGGGCGTCGATGGCCTTGGCCACCATGTCATGCATGGTGTGGACGGCGCCCAGGCCCATCAGCTCCCCGGGGCGGGGAATCCAGCTCGGCACGCGCAGGAAATCGAGGATCGAGGCTTTGCCGGCGGTTTCGAAATAGCGAATGATGGCGGCGCCATAGACCGCGCTGTCGAAGTGCTCGCGGCCCGATAGGGCAACTTCGCAGATGACGTCGAAGGTGGCAGTCAGCATTTCGCCGACCAGCTCGGCCTGGGGGCCGGCAGCGGTGAGGCGTTGCGAGGCGCGTTCGGCGGTGGCCGTCATGACCGGGGCGAGCGCGGTGACATTGCGCTGGGCAAACACCGGGGCAACGGAGCGACGCTGCCAGCGCCAGTCGGCACCCTCGGCGGTGAACAGGCTATTGCCGATGGCCGGGCGCAACATGCGCAGCATGACCTCGGACTTGGGATAGTTGGCGGCGTTGTCGAGAAAGATGCGGCGCAGCGCCACCGGGTCCTGCACCATGTGCCAGCGCGCGCCCATGCGGCCCGAGACGATGGGTTGCTGGTAGGCGATGGCGGGGATGATTTCGAGCACGTTGCGGCGGGCGGCGCGCACCGATTGGAGGATGGTCAGGCGCTCGCGCTGCGGCTGCACATGGGGCGGCAGAATGGCGTGGTAGGTTTGCAGCATAAGACGAAGTCCTTGGGGTCAGGCGGCGCGCCCGATTACCAGCCTAGCGGCAAGCTGGGCGAACCCCAAGTCACGTGAACGTTGGTGCCGGCTCAATGCTGCCAAAGCACCAGGCCAGCGGCCGTCGCCATCATGACGCCAGCGGTTTTATTGAGGCGGCGGAGGGCTTTGGCACTGGTGAACATGTCGCGGGCAGCGGAGGCGAGCCAGGCGTAGCCGCAGCCGATGATCAGGAGGACCACCACGACGATAAAGGTCAGCTCGGCAAAGGCGAGGGGGTTCATCTGGTCGAGCGGGATCACCGTGGGCAGGATGGCGAGGTAGAACACGATGGTTTTCGGGTTGCCCATGGTGAGCGAGAAGCCGGCGAGGAAGGTTTTCCAGGGGTCCTCGTTCTTGGGTTTCATCTGCTCGGAGCCGGGGCGGGCGGTCCAGAACTTGTAGGCGACATAGAGCAGATAAGCGGCGCCAACCCAGCGGATGATGACGAACACCGGGCCAAACCAGTGGGCGATGGCGGCAAGGCCGAACACCGCGAAGACGAAGTACACGAGGTCACCGGCGAGAATGCCCAGCACCATGGGGAAGGCGCCCTTGAAGCCGCCGCCCAGCGCCCGGGCGACCACGGCGGCGATGCCGGGGCCGGGGACGAGGACCGCAATGCCGTAGGCAATGGTGAAGGTGAGGAGGGTGAAGGGTTCCATATGCACGGTCTCGGTTTGGGAGGCGGACATTAGGGGAGGCGGGGTGGGTTGCCAAGGGTGGAATTGGGGCTAGACCCCCACCCAACCTCCCCCTGGGAGGGGGAGGAGTCCGATCGCGTTTGGGTGCGCTTTTCTGCTCCTCCCGCTCTACCAAGGGGAGGTCGGGTGGGGGTTCTGTCCGAGGCTTGCTTGTACCGCCTTAGACTCAGGGCAGGCGGGCGAGGCGGTCGGTGAGGAGTTGGTAGAAGCCGTCGGCGTTGCCGTTGCGGAGGTAGGTGGCGTTGCGGGGTTTTTCGGTGACGTGCCAATAGTCGGCGACGGTCATGCCCAGGGTGAGCTCGCTCGCGGTTTCGATGCTGACGTTGCAGAGGCGGCCTTCGAACAGCTCGGGCTGCAGCAGATAGGCGATGACGGTGGGGTCGTGCAGGGGAGCGCCGGCCCAGCCGTATTTTTTGAGATCGAAGGTTTCCGAGAAGGTCAGCATGGCGTGGACCGCAGCGCCGGATTTGTTGCCCAGCGCCAGGATGGCGGCGAGGCGTTCGGGCGTGGACTGGATCTGGTGGGTGACGTCGAGCGGCAGGATGGTGATCGGCGCGCCGCAGCGCATCACGATGTCGGCGGCCTCGGGATCGACGTAGATGTTGAATTCGGCGGCCGGGGTAATGTTGCCGACCTCGAAATAGGCGCCGCCCATCATGACGATTTCGGCGATGCGTCCGGCGATGGCTGGCTGCTTGACCAGCGCCATGGCGATATTGGTCAGCGGGCCCAGGGTCGCGAGGGTGACGGTGCCGCTGGGCTCGGTCATCAGCGTGTCGATGATGTAGTCGACGCCGTGCTGGGACTGCAGCGCGACGGTGGGCTCGGGCAGGTCGGGGCCATCGAGGCCGGTGGCGCCATGGACGTGCTCGGCGGTGACCAGGGTGCGCATGATGGGGCGCGAGCAGCCGGCATAGACCGGAATGTCGGTGCGGCCGGCGAGGGCGACGATCTTGCGGGCGTTGTTGGCGTTGTGGTGCAGGCCCACATTGCCGGCCACGGCGACGATGCCCAGCACGTCGAGCTCGGGGGAGGCGAGCGCCAACAGGATGGCGACGGCGTCGTCTTGCCCTGGGTCGGTGTCGATGATGATTTTGCGGGCCATGTGGAGAACCTGAAACATTGAATCGGTGCGCGAGCTTAGCGGGTGGATGAGCGCGCGGACAAGCTTGTATGCGCGCGATTGGCTTGACGGCGTTGGCAGGGGGCTCGACACTCGGCCCCAGCAT
>Ga0247806_10001248_pt1 | contig 12829 bp, 11 predicted proteins | sample UWRJL059202B1_FD_179935 | JGI IMG/M metagenome (GOLD analysis project Ga0247806, IMG submission 179935) | Plant litter microbial communities from Arlington Agricultural Research Station in Wisconsin, United States - UWRJ-L059-202B-1 | ecosystem: Environmental > Terrestrial > Plant litter >... | reverse complement strand
GTCTCGACAGGCTCGACCAGCGTGGGGGCGCGACCCGCAGGCCGGCCACGCGACCGTCACCCGGTCGCCTCCGCACCGCACCCGTCCGCTGGTCGAGCCTGTCGAGACCCCGCGACCCGACCTGCCGACGCCACCCACACCCCTCACCGGGTCTCGACACGCTCGACCAGCGTGGGGGCGCGACCCGCAGGCCGGCCACGCGACCGTCACCCGGTCGCCTCCGCACCGCACCCGTCCGCTGGTCGAGCCTGTCGAGACCCCGCGACCCGACCTGCCGACGCCACCCACACCCCTCACCGGGTCTCGACGGGCTCGACAAGCGTGGGGATGACCCGGAGGGCGGCCGGGCGATCGTCATCCGGGCGGGCCGTTCCGTCGGCCGGGCGGAGCGCGTCTAGCGGTTGGGGAAGTCGTGGGGGAGGCCGGTGAGGACCGGGGCGAGGGTGTCCAGGCGCCCTCGTTCGAGCAGGTGTCCGGCGTACTCACGGTTGCGGCGCACCTCGGCGACCCCGATCAGCAGGTACTCCGGCGGAACCGGTGGCAGCGGGGACACAAACGGCGACACCTCAGCGGCCAGGCTGGCCGCCAGCCGCACCCGGGTGTCCGGAGAGAGCTGGTGGGCCTGGCGAAGGAACTGCGCCACCCGGCGGGAGAGCCGGTCGGGCAGACGTGCCACATCCACTGTTTCGGCCCAGGAAGCGAGAACCGGTGGCAGCACGAAGCTGGGCTCGCTGAACCGGGGAACCCGTTCATGCTGGCTGTAGGTGCCCGCCAGCAGGTCGCCGATCCGCTTGGACCGTGAGTTCAACAGGGCGCAGGTCGCCGCAAGACCACCGAAGGTCATGAAGATCTCAATCACTCCCATCAGCGCGCGAATGAACGCGTGCCGCAGCCCGGTTGCACCGCCGTCGTCGCGCACGATGCGCGCACCGATCGCCCACCGGCCCAGCGACCGGCCGTGCGAGAGCGTCTCCACCAGCATCGGCACGATCAACAGGGAGAACACCAGGCCCGAGATCGCCAGGGCCTGGGCCAGCGCCTGATCGATCGAGTCACCGAAAACGCTGAAGACGATCAGAGCCATGAGCAGGAATAGGCCCACGTAGGCCACCCAGTCGATCATCGTTCCGGCGCCGCGCAAGATGATGCTCGCGGGCCGAACATCGAGCGCAACGGCCTCTCCGGTCACCAGTTCGTGCTCGATCAGGGAATCTTCACCGTGATCGGCCGCTTTCCAGGACTCCGCCATGTCTACTATTAGAGCAGATGGATCTCGACGCGTATTCAGCGGCGCACCGCGCCGAATGGGACCGCCTGGCCGAACTCGGCCGCAGGCGGCAGCTTGATGGTGCCCAGGCGGATGAACTGATCCAGGGTTACCAGTCCGGCGCCACCCAGCTGTCGGTCATCAAGACCTCCGCGGGTTCGACGGTGCAGGGTGACCGGCTCTCGGTGATTCTGTCGCGTGCCCGGCTACGTTTCACCGGCGCCGGAGTCAACGTGCTGGCCCAGGTGCCACAGTTCTTCCTGGCCCAGCTGCCCGCGGCGCTGTACCGGCTGCGCTGGCTCACCCTGGCGGTGACGCTGGCCACGGTCGTTGTGGCGACGCTCTACGCGGTGTGGGCGACGAACAACCCGGCCGTGCTGGCGAACTTCGGTTCCCCGGCCGAGCTGGAGCAGCTCGCGAACCAGGGTTTTGTGTCGTACTACTCGGAGAATCCCGCCGCGTCGTTCGCCGGACGGGTCTGGACCAACAACGCGTGGATCGCCGCCCAGTGCGTGGCCTTCGGCATCCTGGGCGTCTATGTGCCCTACATCGTGCTGCAGAACGCACAGAACCTCGGGGTCACGGCCGCCGTGATGTTCGCCTACGACGAGGGCGACACCTTCTTCCTCTACATCGCCCCGCACGGGCTGCTCGAGCTCACCGCGATCTTCGTGGCCGCCGCGGCGGGCCTCCGCATCTTCTGGGCGTGGATCGCCCCGGGCGCCCGCACCCGGGGCCAGGCGCTGGCGGAGGATGCCCGGGCCCTGTTCACGGTCGCCATCGGACTGGTGTTCGTGTTGTTCGTCTCCGGTGTGATCGAGGGCTTCGTCACCCCGGCGCCGTGGCCGTGGCCGGTGAAGATCGGCATCGGCGCGCTGGCGCTGCTCGCCTTCCTCGCCTACATGCTAGTGCTCGGCGGGCGTGCCTCCCGCGCGGGGGAGACCGGCGACCTGGCCGAGTTCGAGGCCGGCAGCGCCCGGGTCTTCGCCGGCTGATCACGCACGCGAACCGTGAGCTCAGCCCCAGATCCGGGCGCTTGTAGGTGCCCAGGTCACGGTTCGCGGGCTTGATGTTAGAGGCGGCCGGCGGCCTTCAGGGCTATGTAGCGGTCGGCCAGGGCCGGGGGCAGTTGTTCGGGAGGCGCGGTCACGACGTCGGCTCCGAGCTGCCGCACCGCGGCGGCGACCCGCGCGGAATCCAGCATGGTGCGCTCCGCCGACGCGGCCCGGTACACCCCGTCACGGTCATCCCGGATGCGAGCGACACCGGCCACCGTGGGGTCCATCACCGACGCCACCAGCACCGTGTGCCGCTGGGTGAGCTGACCGAGAACGGACAGCAGCCCCGTCGACGCCCCGGGGGCATCCATCGGCGTGATCAGCACCACCAGGGCGTGCTGCCCCGTGATGCCGCGGATCTGCCCGGGCAGCGCCGTCCAGTCCATCTCGATCAGTTCGGGTTCGATCAGCGCCATGCCGTCGACCATCCGGCTGAGCAGCTCGGCGCCGGATGCGCCCTGCACCCGGGCGCGCACGCGGCGATCCCAGGCCAGGAAGTCGACCCTGTCGCCGGCCCGGGACGCCAGCGCGGCCAGGAGCAGGGCCGCCTCGAACGCGGTGTCGAGCCGGGGTTCGTCGGCCACCCGCGCGGCCGAGGTGCGACCGGTGTCGATGACGATCACGATGCGCCGGTCACGCTCCGGACGCCAGGTGCGCACCACGACATCGTTGCGGCGGGCCGTCGCGCGCCAGTCGATCGAGCGCACGTCATCCCCGCGTACGTACTCGCGGAGCGAATCGAACTCGGTGCCCTGGCCGCGCACCAGCACGCTGGTGCGCCCATCGAGCTCCTTGAGCCGGCTGATGCGGGACGGCAGATGCTTGCGCGAGTGAAACGGCGGCAGCACCCGGATGCGTGCGGGAGCGTGCAGGGTGGCCTGCCTGGCGCACAGCCCGAGCGGGCCTCTGGACCGCACGGTCACATGGGATGCGGTGCGCTCGCCCCGACGGACGGGCCGGAGGGTCAGCGCGACGAGGCGGCGTTCGCCCGGGGGCAGTGTCACCGCGGTGCGGTTGTTCCCCGCGCCGGCGGAGGGTTGCCAGCCGTCCCGCACCACACCTCGCAGGAGTCGGCGTCCCTCGTTGGTGAGATACAGCTCACTGGTCACTTCTTCGCCCAGCCGCACCCGGGTGGGCAGCATGCGGGCGACGGACAGCGCTCGGGGCGACGCGGCCAGGCCGAGGTCGAGGCCACCGAGCACGAGGGCGACCACCAGCCAGCCCGCGAGGAGGGCCAGCGCGGTCGCGGCAGAGTCCCCGAACAGCACAATGGGCACGACGCCGAGGGCGACGAGAAGTACGAACCTGCCGGTCAGCGCCATCGGTTAGATCGGAACCTGGACCTGCGCCAGCACGCCGTGCAGGATCGAGTCGACGGTGATTCCCTCGAGCTCCGCCTCGGGGCGCAGCTGGATGCGGTGCCGCCAGACGGGCAGCACCATGGCCTGCACGTGATCGGGGGTGATCGAGGCGTAACCGCTCAGCCACGCCCACGCCTTGGCGCTGGCCAGCAGCGCGGTGGTGCCGCGCGGGCTGACGCCCAGCTTGGCCGAGGGGCTCCGGCGGGTGGCCCTGGCCAGGTCGACGATGTACGCCAGCACGTCGGGGCTGGCCCCCACGGCGGCGACGGATGCCTGGGCCGCGGCGAGGTCGGCCGCGCCGAGCACCGGGGTGACGCCGGCCGCGGTGAGGTCGCGGGGGCTGAACCCGGTGGCGTGCCGGCGCAACACCTCGAGTTCTACGTCACGCTCGGGGATGTCGAGCACCAGTTTGAGCAGGAACCGGTCGAGCTGGGCTTCCGGCAGTGTGTAGGTGCCCTCGTACTCGATCGGGTTCATGGTCGCGGCCACGATGAACGGTTCCGGCAGCGGCAGCGACAGGCCGTCGACGCTGACCTGACGTTCCTCCATCGCCTCCAGCAGCGCCGACTGGGTCTTCGGTGGGGTGCGGTTGATCTCGTCCGCGAGGAGGATGTTCGTGAAGACCGGGCCGTTGCGGAACTCGAACTCGCCGGCCTTGGCGTCGTAGATCAGCGATCCCGTCACGTCGCCGGGCATCAGGTCGGGCGTGAACTGCACCCGCTTGGTGTCGAGGCTGAGGGCCTGGCTGAGCGATCGCACCAGCAGGGTCTTGGCCACCCCCGGCACCCCCTCGAGCAGCACGTGGCCGCGGGCCAGGAGCGCGATGATCAGGCCCGTGACGGCGCCGTCCTGCCCGACGACGGCTTTGCCGACCTCGGTGCGCACCTGGGCGAGCGCCTGACGCAGGCTGTCGACCGACGCGTCGGTGGCAGGCGAGTCGGCGGATGTCGTGGCGTGACTGGTCATGGTTCCATTCTTCCGGTTGACGGGGGAGCTGTGGGGGAGGGGCCTCGGCCGTCCGGCCGGGCGGCCAGAACGGTGGCGGCCTCGAGTTCGTCGATGGCCGCGGACAGCGCCATCAGTGCGGCATCGCTCTGCGGCACCTCGCCGACGAGGACGGCGTGCACCTGCGCCGGCGGCCGCCCGGTGAGCGCGGCGACGCTGCCGATCACCCGGTCCAGCCCGGCGGTGCGCGGCAACCCGGCGGCCACGGCCATGCGCATCACGGCGCCGACGCGGATGGCGTCGATGGCTCGCAAGCGGGCGTTGCTCGTGGCGTACAACCGGGCGCGACCCTCCATGGTCTCGCTGGCGCGGACCACGACGGGCAGGTTTTCGGCGACCAGAGGACCGAAGCGGCGGCCGCGCCACACCATGGCGGCGATCGTGGTGAAAACCAGGAGCACCAGAACCGGGGTGACCCAGCCCGGCGTCAGGGCGCCGAGGGACGGCGGCCCCGTCACCGGCACATCCGCCAGGGTCGGCAGGTACCAGACCAGGGTCTCGTCGGCGCCGAGCAGGTTCAGGGCGAGGGCGGCGTTGCCGTAGTCGTCGATCTCATCGTTGGCGAACACCGCGGTATCGGCGACCAGCGTGAGGGTACGGCCATCCGCGACACGTTCGACCACCGTGAAGCTGCCGTCGTCGCCGGGGAAGCACCCCGTGTAGCCGGACGCGTCCGCGCCCAGGCCGAGGGTCTTGCCGTCCGGCGAGATGGTACCGGCCTGCTCGGCCGCCGGCACATCACACTCTGCGCTGCGGTCATCCGCGGTCGAGACGCCGCCGAAGCCCACGTCCGGTGCCAACGCCTGCAGGGCCGTGAAGTCCGGGTCGGCCACGACAAGACGTGGGGCCAGGCCGCCCAGCTCGGTCAGCTGGTCGGACTCGAGGTACCCCTCCGCGTCGGCGAAGAAGACCGTCGCGTCCGGATGCGCGGCCGTCGCGTCGCCGGCCGCGGCGAGGGTGTCGACGGGCAGCACGGTGACGCCCTGCTGGCGCAGGACCTCGACGAGGGCCATGCTGCCGGCCTGAGCCGGGTTGTCCGCGGCCAGCGGCGGCCCCGCCGAACCGGCGGCGTTGGTGCCGAGGAACGCGATGATCGCCACGAGCAGGGCACCGATGCCCGCGACCACCCAGAAGGCCGACCGACGCAGAGCCGCGCGGATCGTCGGTGTGCTCGAGCGGGGTGTGGCCGGGGCGGTGGTGCTCACAGGGCTCCCACCGGCTCGGACATCCGCGGCCGGGCGGCCCGCAGGTCGGTGTCGAGCTCCACCAGGGCCCGGTAGCCGGATTGGGTTCCGGCGCCGCCGAGGTACCGGACGCTCTCGAAGACCCCTGCTCCCTGGCGCAACCGGTCCCGCTCGGCCGGGAACGCGACCGAGGCGAGTTCCGCCACGGTGTGCGCCGTGGTGCCCGGCGTCGGGCGCACGATCGTGCGCTCGGCCAGTCCCTGCGCGATCGCGCGGAAGGCCTCGGCGGAGGCGAGGGCCCAGTCATCCTCGGCTGCCGCGGCCGCGGCGGCCCGACGCAGCTCGGCCGCGGTGCGGCGGTCGTCCTCGGCGAACAGGCCGTCGGCCTGCTGGCGGCGCCGGCGCGCCCGGCGGGGCAGCCCGAAGATGAGCAGCGCGGCCACGACCACCGCCACCCCGATCAGGGTGCCGACGACGGCCAGCCACCCGTTGCCGCCGTCGCCGGTGAAAGACAGGGAGGAGAACCAGTCGAAAATGGCCGCGGACAACCGGTCGAACCAGGTGGGCTGCGCCGCTTGGTACGGCGCCTTGGCCAGTTCGTCCCGCAGCCACTGCTGCGCGTCGGGCGCGTCAGGGTCAACCGGGATTGCCAGCCGTGCCACGCCGAGCCCCCACGCCGCGATCATGCCCAGGGCGCCCCCGGGTCGGGGCGAACGGTGTCGACGGTCTTGGCCGAGGCGTCCCGGAGGTACGGGTTGTTGGGTGCGCTGCCGGGGGCGGCCTCGACGAAGCGCTGCAGCTCGAGGTCGAGACCCTCCTTGCGCATCCGCAGGTCGATGTAGATCAGCGCGACGGCGGCGGACTGGACGACCGCGGTCACCGCGCCGATGACGAGGCTGATCAGGATCGTCAACAGGTACAGGATGCCGGCGGGGATGTAGGCCTCGAAGCTGGCATTCGGGTCGATGAGCGCCGTTGCCGCGCCGAACAGGAGCGAGAGCGGCGTGGTCACGATCTGGGAGATCACGCCCACGATCAGGGAGATGAGCAGCAGCACGCCGAGCGTGCGCCAGAAGAACCCGTTGGTGAGTGCCCAGGAGCGCCGGACGGAGGCCCAGATCGGCAGGCGCTCGAGCACGATCAGGCTCGGCACCACTGCCGTCTTGGTGCTCACCCAGGCGCCGGCGGCGATCAGGGCGAGACCACCGAAGACACCGATGATGATCGCCAACGCAATCCACCCGCCACCCAGCACGGCGCAGAGGAAGACCAGACCGCCCACGAGCAGCACACCCACCAGCAGGGCGGCGCTGAGCAGCAGGATCCAGCCGACCAGCGGCCAGACGCGGCGGCCGACCTGGCGCCAGAGCGCCGTCATCCGCAGCTTCTCACCGAGCGTGCCGCGGGCCACCTCGAGCACGATGACACCCTGCAGCAGAGCGGATGCGACAACGCTCAGCGCAAGAGGAATGAGCGCGGACAGCACAATGGCGACGATCGCGCCCGCCTCCACGGCATCCTGATCCTCGACCGGGGCCGCGTCCACACGACCCAGCGCGAAGAACGTCACCGCGCCCACCACCAGCAGGGTCACCAGGACCGCCGCGCCCTGCACCAGCAGGGCGCTGCCGAAGGTGGCCTTGGGGTTGCGGCGCAGCACCTGGAAGGGCGCGCCGAGCAGGGTGCCGAAACCGAGCGGCCGCAGCGGGATCAGGCCGGGCTTGGGCGGCGGAGTCCAGGACGGCGGCGGCGGCGCCGGCTGGGAGCCGTACGCCGGACCCGCGTACGCCGGACCGACAGGCGGGGGTCCCGGCTGCGCGTTCGGGGCGTATTCGCCGTAGCGGGGCCGGTCGGGCTCGTTTGCCGGGGGGTGCCAGTTAGGGTCCGTCACGCCTCCATGCTGGCATACCTTGACCCGGCGCGGGGGCCTGTCAGCACTCTCAGGGTCCTGTCGACTACTCTGGTGCCAGAGATTGCCCGCGTTGCCGGGTTATTGCCCGGTGACCGGGCGGAAAACGGAAGAATGAACTCACGCATTTTGGTTGTCGACGATGACCCCGCACTGGCTGAGATGATCGGCATCGTCCTGCAGGGCGAAGGCTTCGAGCCGCACTTCTGCGCCGACGGTTCGCTCGCCCTCGACGCCTTCCACAGCGTCGCCCCCGACCTGGTCCTGCTCGACCTGATGCTGCCCGGCATGGACGGCATCGAGGTGTGCAGCCTCATCCGGGCCGAATCGGGCACCCCGATCATCATGCTCACCGCCAAGTCCGACACCACGGATGTGGTCAAGGGTCTGGAGTCCGGCGCGGACGACTACATGGTCAAACCGTTCAACCCCAAGGAACTGGTGGCCCGGATCCGCACCCGGCTGCGGCCGGTGCCGGTCGAAACCCCGGCCAGCCTGCAGATCGGCGACCTCATCGTCGATGCCGCCGGGCACGAGGTGAAGCGTGGCGATCAGAGCATCAACCTCACCCCGCTGGAGTTCGACCTGCTGCTGGCACTGGCCTCCAAACCCTCGCAGGTCTTCACCCGCGAAATGCTGCTCGAACAGGTGTGGGGTTACCACTACAAGGCCGACACCCGCCTGGTGAACGTGCACGTGCAGCGCCTGCGCGCCAAGGTCGAGGACGACCCGGACAACCCCCGGATCGTCATGACCGTGCGCGGTGTGGGCTACCGGGCCGGCGCGGCCGGCTAACAGCTGGTGTCAACACGGTTCGATGATGGCCGGCGATTCCACATGAGCAGCCTGGACTGGCGGTCGTGGACGTCGTGGCGTTACCTGACCGGTCGGATGCGCCGGGGCTGGCGGGCGTCCCTGCAGTGGCGCACCGTGTTCATCACCGTCGCAGCCTCCGGCGCCGCCATCGGCCTGGTCGGCGTGTACATGTCGGTCAGCGTGGGGAACGACCTCTTCCAGTCCCGGCTCAACCAGGTCCTGGTCGATTCGAACCGGGCCACGACCGGTGCCCAAGGCATCCTGGACTCGTCCGACGCCGCCGACCGGGTGCAGGTGCAGACGCTGCTCGAGGCGGCGCGCACCTCCATCTCCACCGCCTCGTCGAGCCGGCTCGTCGCGCTGTTCCGGGTGCCCGGCCAGGAAGCGTCGACCGTCGCACCGCAGGACTCCTCCACCTTCGGCACCTCGACCTCGGTGATCTCACCCGACCTGCGCGCATCCGTGCAGGACGACGCCGACGGTCAGCTCTGGCAGTCGGTGGCCCTGCCCGCCGACGACGGGTCGCTGGTGCCCGGCATCGTGGTGGGCTCGCAGATCACCGTGCCGGTCGCCGGACGGTACGAGCTCTACATCGGCTACAGCCTCGCCGACGCCGAAGCCACCCTCCTGTTCGTGCAGCGCACCCTTGGCGGCGCCGGGCTGGCGCTGATCGTGTTGATCGGAGCGGTCACCTGGATCGTCGTCCGGTTCGTGGTCACGCCGATCCGGGTCGCGGCGGAGACCAGCGAGAAGCTCGCCTCCGGCGACCTCGGCGTGCGCATCCCCGAGAAGGGCGAGGACGTGATCGCCACCCTGGCCCGGTCGTTCAACGGCATGGCCGACTCCCTGGAGAGCCAGATCAAGGAACTCGCCGAGCTGAGCGAGGTGCAGCAACGCTTCGTCTCCGACGTCTCACACGAACTGCGCACCCCGCTCACCACCATCCGTCTGGCCGGCGACCTGCTCTACGATCAACGGTCCACGTTCCCGCCCGCCACCGAGCGCACCGCCGAGCTGCTGCACACCCAGGTGGAACGCTTCGAACTGCTCCTGGCCGACCTGCTCGAAATCAGCCGGTACGACGCGGGGTCGGTGGAGTTGGAATCCGAGCCCACCAACCTGGTGCACCTGGCCGAAGACGTGATCGACGGGATGCGTTCGCTCAGCGAATCCAAGGGCACCCCGATCATGCTCGTCGCGCCGGGCGGTCACCTGGACGCCGAGGTCGACCCCCGCCGGGTGCGCCGGATCGTGAACAACCTGATCGGCAACGCCATCGAACACGGTGAGGGCAAACCCATCATCGTGTCCGTCGACAGCAACGAGTCCGCGGTGGCGCTCTCGGTGCGCGATTACGGCATGGGCATGACCGAGGCTGAGATCACGCACGTGTTCGACAGGTTCTGGCGGGCGGACCCGTCGCGTAAACGCACCATCGGCGGCACCGGGCTCGGGCTGGCGATCTCCCTGGAGGACGCCATCGCCCACCGCGGCTGGCTGCAGGTATGGTCCGGTCCCGGCGTCGGCGCCTGCTTCCGGTTGACCCTGCCGCGCCAGGCCCGGGGGCAGCTGACCACGTCGCCGAACCCGTTGCCGCCGGAGGACGCGGACGCCGGCGGCTTCGTCTCCACCCAAACCGACTCGAGGGGAGACCACCATGTCTAACCGATCCAGGCTCGTCGCCGCGGTCGCCGCCGTCGCCGCGCTGGCCCTGCTGCTCGGCGGCTGCTCGAGCATCCCCCGCAGCGGCGACGTCCAGGCCGGCACGGGCGCCGTGACCGGGGAGAACCCGGCACCGATCTTCCTGCCGTTCGGTCCGCGCGCCGACGCGACCATGGAGGAGATCCTCACCGGCTTCATCGATGCCGCCACCAGCCCGGACAACAACTACGAGATCGCGCGGGAGTTCCTCACCCCCGAATTCAGTGCCGCGTGGAAGTCGGACTCGGGCGTGACGGTGTACGACGGCTCGGAGCGCAACTTCGTGCCGGTCGACGAGGCCACGATGAGCTTCGAGGTGATGCCCGTCGCCGAGGTCAACGCGAACGGCGAGTACCACGAGGAAGGCGCATCCTCCAGTCTGCCGCTGCGGTACTCGTTCACCCAGGTCGCGGGGCAGTGGCGCATCAGCGCCGCACCGAACGGAACGGTGCTCGACCAGAGCACCTTCAAGGACGTCTTCAGCGCCCAATCCCTGTACTTCTTCGACCCCGACTACCGCTACCTGGTGCCGGACGTGCGCTGGTTCCCCCGCGGCGCATCCACGCCGACGAAGATCGTCAACGGGGTGCTCAACGGCCCGAGCGAGTGGCTCGCCGGTGCCGTCACCAGCGCCTTCCCCGAAGGCACCGCGCTCACCGCCGACGCCGTCACCGTGGTGGCCAGAGACGCCAAGGTCGACCTCAACGGTGAGGCGCTGAACGCCGACACCATCACGCTGCAGCGGATGCGCAGCCAACTGGAGAACAGCCTGCCCAGCGGGCTGTCGGTCTCCATCACCATCAACCAGAACTCCCAGGACATCGACGAGCTCGGGGCGAGCGAACCCAAGGTGAACCCCCGGGTGGATGCCCGCGCCCTGGTGCTGCGGGACGGGGAGTTCGGGTTCCTGGCCGCCACCGGAAAAACCGTCACCCCGCTCGCCGGGCTGTCCGACACCATCGTCGCCCTCGGCCCGAGCGCCGTCGCGCTGTCACCGTCACAGACGGCGGCGGCGGTTCTGGGGCCCACCGGGGTGTCCGGCATCCGGGTCGGTGACGACGCCCGGCTGCTCGACCCGCGGCAGAACCTGATCGAACCGTCCATCGACGGGTCCGGCTTCGTCTGGTCCGTGCCGGCCGACAGACCGAACGAGCTGTTCGTGTACAGCGCGCAGGGCGCAGCCGTCGCCCTGCCCACCCCGTGGCAGGATGCCGCGGGCATCGCGTCCCTCCAGGTGTCACGGGATGGCACCCGCGTGATCGCGCTGCTGAACGCGGCCGGTGAGACCCGGCTCGTCGTCGCCGCGGTTCTGCGCGAGAACGGCACCCCCGTCGGCCTCGGTGAAGCCGTGCAGCTCGGCACCGGTACCGGCACGCCGCAAGATGCCACCTGGATCGACCAGAGCACGGTGGCGTACCTGAGCCTGCAGCCCAACGGCGAGAACCGGATCGTGGCGCACGAGATCGGCGGGACGAGCACCCCGCTCGAATCGTCGACGGGTCTCACGAGCATCACGGGAAGCAACCTGTTGCGGGACGTGCGCGCCCTCACCGCCGACGGGTCCCTGCTGGTGCAGCGCGGGGTCGGCTGGCAGGAACGCATCGGCGAGGTCACCCTGGTCGCGACGCAGCAGGGCATCGGCGGCTGACCGCCCGTCCTCCACAGGCTCCGCCCGGCGCCGCAGAGCACCGGTGCGACCATTCGCTCGCCCCGACCCTGTTGCGGGGCGAGGCTGGCCGGATGATGAACGGCTGGTGGGCCCGGGAGGCCCTGCTCGACGCGTGGGCCGTTCTGATGCCCACCGAGTGCAGCGGCTGCGGAACACCCGATCGTGCGCTCTGTGCCGCCTGCAGAACGGCCCTGCGTGGGGCCCCGACGTCGGCACGGCGTGAAGCCCTCACGGTCTGGTCGGCGTTGGACTACACCGAGGTGGTGGGCCGGGTCCTCGTGGCGTACAAGGACGGCGGTCGGACCGACGCCGCACCGATGCTCGCGGCGGCGCTCGGGGCGGCCGTGGCGGCCGCGCTCGCCGCGGCGCCGCCCGGCGCGTCCGGCATCCTGCTGGTCACGGTGCCGTCGTCGCACCGCGCGTGGCGGGCCAGGGGTTTCCATCCCGTCGATCTGTTGCTGCGCCGGGCCGGGCTATGGTCGGTGCCGGTGCTGCGTCCCCGGAGCGCGGCCGCCGACCAGGTCGGCCTCGGCCGTGAGCAACGTCTAGACAACCGTCGTGACACCCTGGTGGCCGCCCGGTCCCTCGCCGGGCAGCGGGTGCTGCTGGTGGATGACATCGTCACCACCGGCGCAACTCTGCTCGAAGCCCGCCGCGCCGTGCACCTGGCCGGGGGTATTGTGCTCGGCGCGGCGACGGTCGCCGAAACCCGCCGGCACCGAAGTGACAACACCCGTTCACCGGAAACAGATTGACAAAATCTGTGACTTATCCAGCTGGCACGACTACGGTTGTGCCAAAGGCGCGTACCAATCGCCCGGATCAGGGGCGGTTCGCCAGATCTGGAGGTCGTCATGGA
>Ga0247806_10001247_pt1 | contig 12844 bp, 14 predicted proteins | sample UWRJL059202B1_FD_179935 | JGI IMG/M metagenome (GOLD analysis project Ga0247806, IMG submission 179935) | Plant litter microbial communities from Arlington Agricultural Research Station in Wisconsin, United States - UWRJ-L059-202B-1 | ecosystem: Environmental > Terrestrial > Plant litter >... | reverse complement strand
TTGGTTTCCTGCCATATGATGTCCTATTTATATGTGTGCTCCCAAAACGGAATAGAAGTTTTAGAATATTCAGACAATGCCGAAGCAACACTTGAAGTTGCTGCAGATGGAAGGGGGCGTTTTGTTGCCGTTCAATTAAATCCAAAAGTAAAAATCTCAAATTCAGATCAAATTGAATTGGCAATTGAACTTCATAAAAAAGCCAATCAATTGTGTTTTATTGCTAACAGTTGTAATTTTCCTGTTTTTCATAATGTAACATGTGAAATATTTCCATAAAATAGAAAATATATTACGTACAGAAAAGCGTACATTTGTAAAAATAAGAATAATTATGAAGACAGTTAGTGTAACAGAATTTAGAGGTAATATAAAAAAGTATTTAGAAATTGCTGAATCTGAAAAATTAGTAATACATAGAAGTAAAGGACGTTCTTTTATAATTATTCCACTAGATGAAGAAGAAGATAATTCCTTATTAAGTAAGGAACAGAAAGCAGCTATTGATGAGGCGTTAGAGGATGTAGCAAATGGGAGAGTGCAATCCCATCATGATGTTATGGATGAAACTAAGAAACGCTTCCCGCACCTATTCAATAGATAATATATGGTGCAGATAATTTGGACTAAAATTGCTAAAAATGATTATTGGAGAATATTGAATATTTACAAAGCGAATGGACTTTGCAAGATGTTTATAGTTTTATGGATAAAACAGATGATTTACTTGTATTGTTAACGAAGCAAAACTTGATATTTAAGTTAAGTAACTACAAAGATGTTTTTCAAGTTCCAATAACAAAGCATATAACGTTGTACTATAAAGTCGCAGAAAATAACAACATTGAACTTTTGAGATTTTGGAATACATATCAAAATCCTAAAAAAATGAAATTATAAAAACATCCTAAAACCAAAAAAACCTCTTCTTTCGAAGAGGTTTTTGTACCCGGAGCCGGAGTCGAACCGGCACGGTTTCCCACAGGTGTTTGAGACCAGCGCGTCTACCAATTCCGCCATCCGGGCTTAGCAGACGAAAAAACAACTAATAAATCAGTTATTTTAACGCAATAGAATAAGTAATTATGAGATCATAAATGTGCTTATTCCTTTAACACGGTGCAAATGTAAAAAATAAAATTAAATGTTCTACTAAAAATACTTAAATATTTCCTTTCAGTCTCCAATAAATTTTCTAAATTTGCACCTCGTTAAAACGACGCACACACAACTAACTACAAAACAACAAATTATAATGTCGCACCTAGAACCAGAAGCTAAAATTTTTGCTTGTTCACAAAGTGTTTATCTTGCAGAGAAAATTGCCGAACAATACGGGATTCCTTTAGGCAAAGTAACGATGTCAACGTATAGTGATGGAGAATTTCAGCCATCTTACGAAGAGTCAATCAGGGGATTACGCGTTTTTATCGTGTGTTCAACTTTTCCAACTGCCGATAATTTGATGGAATTGTTACTAATGATTGATGCAGCAAAACGTGCATCTGCAAGACATATTACAGCTGTTATGCCCTATTTTGGATGGGCAAGACAAGATAGAAAAGATAAACCAAGAGTTCCGATTGGAGCAAAATTAGTAGCTAATTTATTAGATGCTGCCGGAGCAACAAGAGTAATGACAATGGATTTGCACGCAGATCAAATTCAGGGGTTTTTCGAAAAACCGGTAGATCATTTATTTGCATCTACAATCTTTTTACCATACGTAGAAAGTTTAGGATTAGAAAATTTAACTATTGCATCTCCGGATATGGGAGGTTCAAAAAGAGCATATGCTTACTCTAAGTTTTTAGAATCAGATGTAGTAATCTGTTACAAACAAAGAAAAGCAGCGAATGTTATCGATACTATGGAGCTGATTGGTGAAGTAAAAGGCCGTAACGTAATATTAGTAGACGACATGATCGATACTGGTGGAACATTAGCAAAAGCTGCAGATTTAATGATCGAAAAAGGAGCATTAAGCGTTAGAGCCATTTGTACACACGCCATTTTATCTGGTGACGCATACGAAAAAATTGAAAACTCAAAATTAAGCGAGTTAATAGTTACTGATTCTATTCCTTTAAAGAAAGAATCAAAAAAAATCAGAGTAGTGAGTTGTGCACCTCTTTTTGCTGAAGTTATGCACATGGTGCACCACAATAATTCCATTAGTGGAAAATTTATAATGTAGAAGCAGTAAGCTTTACGCAATAAGCCGTAAGCTCTATTCTCATTTAAAAAGCCTAAAGCATAGTGCTTAAAGCTTAATGCAAATTAGAATATTTATTAATAACTATATTTTTTTACAATGAAATCGATTACAATTAAAGGATCAGAAAGAGAAAGCGTGGGCAAAGTAGCAACTAAAGCCTTACGTAATGCTGGAGCGGTTCCTTGCGTGTTATACGGAGGAAATCAGGCAGTACACTTCTCAGCAGACGCTGCAGCGTTTAAAAACTTGGTTTACACTCCAAATGCACACACAGTTGTGATTGAGCTTGGAAAAGGAAAATCATTCAATGCAATTTTGCAAGATATCCAGGTTCACCCGGTATCTGACAAGATCTTACACATTGACTTCTTTCAATTATTTGATGACAAAGAAATCACTATGGAAGTTCCTGTAAAAGTTGTAGGTACATCAAAAGGTGTTCTTGCAGGTGGTGTTTTACGTTTAAACACTCGTAAATTAAAAGTTAAGGCTTTACCTAAAAATCTTCCTGATTTTGTTGAAGCTGATATCACTCCACTTGAAATGGGTAACAAATTATACGTTACTAAAGTGGGTTCACCAGACTACAAAGTAATGCACCCAGAAAACACTGTTGTTGCTCAAGTAAGAATTTCTCGTGCTGCTATGAAAGCTGCTCAAGAAGCTGCAAAAGCTGCAAAAGCTCCTGCAAAAGGAAAGAAAAAATAATTTTTTTCAAATCAATACAAAAAGCATCAATCGAAAGATTGGTGCTTTTTTTTTGCTTTTAAAGGTTCTGAGGTTCTACGATGCTAAGGTGCTGAGGTGCTAAGAAAGGCTCAAAGTCTCAAGGGACAAAGTTGCAAAGCGCTCTTGCTGTCGGTCATACAAAGCAAAGTACAAGAAAATCAGCTTAAATTAGTTTAAATCCGTTTCATCCGCATTCCATTCTTCGCATATTTTGCGATTAAGATCTAATTATCTAATTTTTTAGAAGCAGAAGTTTCAGGTTTTTAAAGACGTGACATTCCTGCCATCCACTTGTATCTTTTCATCCGCAAAAAAGCGGATAAAAAGGATGCTGCTGCTGTCAGGGTTAGCAAGAATCATTCATTTCTATAAGTCTCTAAGTTGCTAAAATTCTAGGTTTCTAAGAAAAAATCAGCGTTAATCAGTTTAAATCTGCCTCGTCTGAGTTCCATTCTTAGCGCACTTTGCGTATCCCGATAGCTATCGGGATTGCGTTCATTGCGGTTAAGGTCGATACAAATCAAATTATCTAATTAACCAATTGCCACATTCCCTAATTAAGTTTATTTTTGCATTATGATAAAATGGATAACAAAACTGTTTTCATCAACACAAAAAGAAGAGAACATAGATAATATGAAACCGGAGGGTCACGAACACCCAAAAAACAATATAAAAAGCGTGAGTAAAAAATATTTAATCGTAGGACTTGGTAATATTGGTGCCGAATACGTAAATACAAGACACAACATTGGTTTTAAAGTCCTGGATTTTTTGGCAAGGAAGGAAAGCCTTTCGTTTGAAACCGTAAAACTAGGGGCGCTTGCCGAATATAAATTTAAAGGAAGATCTTTCTTTCTGCTGAAGCCAAACACGTACATGAATTTAAGTGGTAAGGCAGTAAAATATTGGATGGATAAAGAAAACATTCCATTGGAAAATATTTTGGTTATTACAGATGATTTAAACCTGTCATTCGGAACCATTCGCATTAAACCTAAAGGAAGCGATGGAGGTCATAACGGACTTAAAAATATAAACCTGGTTTTGAATACACAACACTATACCCGTTTCAGATTTGGTATAAGCGATCAGTTCAAAAAAGGGCAGCAGGTTGACTACGTTTTAGGCGATTGGGATGAAGAAGAAAAAACAAAACTACCCGAACGCTTAGAAGTGGCTTCTGAAATTATTAAGTCTTTTGGAACAGCCGGATTAGAAAATACGATGACAACTTTTAACGGAAAATAAAGATTTACAAGTATTTAACTTCCATAAAATCAAATTATCAATTAATTAAATTGAATAATAACGAAATAGTATTTTCTATTCCAAAGTTAAATGTTTAAATTTGGGATAAATTATTATAAACCATAAAATTAAATATCATGGCTTTTGAATTACCACAATTACCTTATGCATATGATGCATTAGAACCACATATTGATGCTCGTACAATGGAAATTCACCATTCAAAACATCATAATGCATACACAACAAATCTTAATGCAGCTATTTCGGGTACAGATTTAGAGGGAAAAACAATCGAAAACATTTTAATCAACTTAGATAAAACTAACGCTGCAGTTCGTAATAATGGTGGAGGTTTTTACAACCACAACTTATTCTGGACAGTAATGTCTCCAGACGGTGGCGGATTACCAACAGGTGACTTGTTAGCAGCAATTGAATCTTCTTTTGGAACATTTGAAGAGTTTAAAGCAAAATTTGCTAAAGCTGGAGCAACACAATTTGGTTCAGGATGGGCTTGGTTAACTGTGCAAAAAGGAGGAAAATTAGAAGTTGTAGGTACTCCAAATCAGGATAATCCATTAATGCCAGAAGTTGCTGGTAATGGTGGAACTCCAATTTTAGGAATGGACGTTTGGGAGCACGCTTACTATTTAAACTATCAAAACAGAAGACCAGATTATATTGAAGCTTTTTTTAGTGTAATTAACTGGACAGAGGTTGCAAGAAGATATGCTTTAGATAAATAATCTTTTTTAGATAATAGGATAAAGAAAAAGACGGATGGCCTGATAGCTATCCGTCTTTTTTTTGTAGTCATATATTTTGGACTATGCAAAACAATCTTCTATTCTATTTTCTTTACTCTTTTTAAAATAAAAAAGGTGAAATTTCTTTCACCCTTTTTGCCCCAAATCTACCATATACTTAACCTACTAATGTAATGGTTTAATAAAAATAAGGTAGTTAAATTGTTTTGACAAATATTTTAGATGAAATGCAATAATAATCGATGAAATGCGTAATTTCTTACTTTACGGTATCGTTGAGTTTATTCCAATAAAAAAGGTGAAATTTCTTTCACCCTTTTTGCCCCAAATCTACCATATACTTAACCTACTAATGTTATGGTATAGTAAAGCTATGATAGTTATATTATTTCGCCAAATATAATAGATGAACTGCAAATATATTCGACCAAATACGTAATTTCTTACTTTGAAAAGATTTGCTCAGTTTATTCCAATAAAAAAGGTGGAATTGCTTCCACCCTTTTTGCCCCAAATCTACCATAAACTTAACCTACTAATGTTATGGTTTGCCAAAAGTATCTTACATATGCGATTTTGCCAAACATATAAGATGAACGGCAAAAAAAACCGATGAAATGCACAATTTAACCTTTTGTTAGTATTTTATTAATACGCTCTTGCGTCTTTTCCTTCATAAAAATTCATGAATGCCCGATTTACTACACGGTTTCCTCCCGGTGTAGGATAATCTCCTGTAAAATACCAGTCACCAAGATTTTTAGGACACGCAATATGTAAATCCTCTACTTTCTGGAATATAATTTTTACTTCAGCATTAATTTCTGGAGAACTCAACATTTCAGCAATTTTATCCGAAACTTCTTCGGGTGTAAATTGATCGTAAATTGCAGTTACATAATTTACAACATCTGTATCAACGTAGTTTTCCTGCGCTTTACATTTTGTGTAAACTTCATCAACTATATGGTATAAGTTTCTTTCTTTCAATAAAGCCAAAGCAGCTCTAAAAGCAACAAGTCCTTCTAGTTTTGCCATATCAATTCCGTAACAGTCAGGGTAACGAATTTGTGGTGCTGATGAAACAATAACAATACGTTTCGGTTTTAAACGGTCCATCATCTTAATGATGCTCATTTTTAACGTTGTACCACGAACAATACTATCGTCAATGATAACTAAATTATCAGTTGGTTTTATTACTCCGTAAGTAACATCATAAACGTGAGCTACTAAATCGTCACGACTGCTGTCTTCTGTAATAAAGGTTCTTAGTTTTGCATCTTTAATAGCAACTTTTTCAGTACGGATTTTTACAGCGAGTAGTTCTTGTAAAGTTTCGGCCGTAAGTGTATCTCTATTATTTAAGATAAAATTGTTTTTTCTCTGATTTAAGAAATCCTGAGCCGCTTCAACTAAACCATAAAAAGAAGTTTCGGCAGTATTAGGGATATAAGAGAAAACAGTGTTATCCGTATCGCTGTCAATTGATTCAAGAACGGCTGGTAAAATTAATTTACCTAAATTTTTACGTTCCTGGTAAATTTCAGCATCACTTCCTCTTGAGAAATAGATTCTTTCAAATGAACATGCTTTTTTTACAGTTGGTTCCAGGATTTGTTCCATAGAAACTTTTCCGCTTTTTTTGATGATTAAAGCATTTCCGGGTTCGATTTCCTGAACTTTTTCAAAAGGCACATTAAATACAGTTTGAATAACAGGACGCTCAGAAGCTACAACAACTACTTCATCATCCTGATAGAAATAAGCTGGACGAATTCCGGCAGGATCCCTAAAAACAAAAGCATCACCATGGCCTAATAATCCGGCCATTGCATAACCTCCGTCTAGATTTTTTGCCGAGCGTGCTAATATTTTCGCAATATCCAATCGGTCTGCGATTACTGGAGAAGCTTCTCTTTTAGAATAACCTTCTGTTTTACAATCCTGGTAAAGCTGCATTACTTCTTTGTCAAGAAAATGCCCAATTTTTTCCATTACGGTAACTGTATCGGCCATTTCTTTTGGATGTTGTCCAAGTTCAACTAAATTTTCGAAAAGCTCTTTAACGTTTGTCATATTAAAGTTTCCTGCCAAAATCAAATTACGGTGCATCCAGTTACTCTGACGTAAAAATGGGTGTACGCTTTCAATGCTGTTTTTTCCGAAAGTTCCGTAACGAACGTGACCTAAAAATAATTCTCCTATATAAGGAATGTTTGCTTTTTGGGCCGCAACATCATCTGCATATTCCGGATGAGCACCTAACTCCTCATTAATACGATCATTAATTTGGGCAAAAACATCCTGAATAGGCTGTGAATGATTCGAACGAACTCTGCTAATGTAGCGTTGTCCGGGATCAACATCAAGTTTAATGCTGGCAAAACCGGCACCATCCTGACCACGGTTGTGTTGCTTTTCCATCATCAAATACATTTTTTGTATTCCGTAAAAAGCAGTTCCGTATTTTTCTTTGTAATATTCAAGCGGTTTGAGAAGTCTAACTAAGGCTATACCACATTCGTGTTTTAACGCGTCGCTCATTGTGTTTTGTATTTGTGTTGTTGTAAGTTGTTGTGGGTATTAACGTAATAAAAAAGCCCCGTGTTATCGAGGCTTTCGGGCATTATATTTCTATATCAAACTGCGTTAACGATTTAAATTGTTGTAATCGAATCGCTACTTCAGCTTTACTTAATGTTTCCATCCTTTCTGTTCCAAATTTCTCTACACAAAATGAAGCTAAATTAGAACCATAAATTATTGCATTTTTCATATTGCCAAAGGATATGTTTTCGCTTTGTGCAATAAATCCCGAAAATCCTCCTGCAAAAGTGTCTCCGGCTCCTGTTGGATCAAAAACTTCTTCGAGTGGTAATGCAGGTGCAAAAAATACTTCTCTGTTATGGAATAAAAGTGCGCCATGTTCTCCTTTTTTGATGACCACATATTTTGGTCCCATATCCTGGATTTTAGCCGCAGCTTTTACTAATGAATATTCTCCTGAAAGTTGTCTTGCTTCTTCGTCATTGATTGTGATCACGTCTACACGTTTAATTACTTCAAGTAATTCCGGTAAAGCGCAGTCCATCCAAAAGTTCATAGTATCTAAAACTACCAATTTTGGTTTTTTCTCCATTTGATCTAAAACACTGCTTTGTACTAACGGATGTAAGTTTCCTAACATCACAACATCAGCGTCTTTATAATTTTGAGGAACTTTTGGCTGAAAATCTGCCAAAACGTTTAATTCAGTTACAAGAGTGTCTCTAGAGTTTAAATCGTTGTGGTATAAACCGCTCCAGAAAAAGGTTTTTCCGCCTTTTACAATTTCGATACCAGAGATATCAATATTTTTTGAAGTTAAAAGATCTAAATGTTCTTGAGGAAAATCGTCGCCAACTACAGAAACGATGGCCGATTGCAAGTTAAAAAAGGATGCTGATAAACCAATGTACGTTGCAGCACCACCTAATATTTTATCTGTTTTTCCGAAAGGAGTTTCAATCGCGTCGAAAGCAACCGTTCCAACAATCAATAATTTATTCATTTTATGAATTTCGAATTAGGGTGCAAAGATACTTCATAAGTTGCAATATTGCAACGGTTTAAGTTCTCAAAATTTTCATAAAAAAACAATATCGTTTGCGGGGCTAAAACTATTGTAAATGAAGGAATTATATTGGATTCTTTTGAAGGATTAAAATATGTTTTTTGGATTTAAAATGCAAGATTTATTTTTGAAAAAATAGTTCAAAATTTTTATAAGTTTTTAAAAGAAGAAGATTTTCTTTTTTCCGATTAAAACACGAGGAATTTTTCACATATTATTTAGTTTACTTCTATATTTTTAATCCAATTGATAGCATTTTTCATAGGCTCTTCAGAATCTGAAAATGCTGTATTGTGGCCCAGGTTTGGAAAAAGTTTATATTCGTAATTTTTCCCCTTAGATTTTAATATATCGAGATATTCGATTGATAATTTAACGGGAACCTGAATGTCTTTGCCTCCAAAAATCCAGATTCCTGGAATTGATAATTTAGAAAGAATTTCATTGGGATTTGTGTCAATAAACTCATATTTGTCTGGGTCATAGAAAACATGTTTTCTTGTATCTTCTTCTGAGTGCGAATCCCAAAAATTTATATCTCCATTTGTATAAAATTGGAATCTCAATTGTTCTTTAACCGTTATCAGAGCTCCGCTAAATATTGTCATAAATTTGACCTTCTTATTTTTCTCTGCGGTCAATGGAATTATCCATCCAGCTTGACTCCCTCCGATTAAGCCTATTGGTATTTGATCATTTGATAAATATTTAGATAAACTATTTACAGCAGCACTGGCATCTAAAGACAAAAGATTTAGATTTGAGAAATCAACATTGTTAGTTCCTACTTCAGGTCCTGCATATACACCAGTAGATTCTCCGACTCCACGTTTATCATACGTTAAAACTGCAATTCCATTATTTGCCAGGATTGCAGCAAAATTTAACATTCTTTTTTCTTGTCCAGATCCATGAACAATAACAACTGCAGTCTTTACTTTGTCAGGTATAAAAATAGTTCCGGAGAGTGAAATTTCTTCACTGACAAATTTTATTTCCGTAGTAGTATAGTTTGGTGGGATTGCTGATGCATAACTAGTGACAAAAGACAATAATATTAAGAGGGAATATTTACATTTTATTTTTGCTAGTAGAATGTGCTTAAAAATTACTGTTTTATTTTTCATTTTTAAATTTTACAATTGATACTTCTTATCAAAATAATTCTTCAATACTCCAATCTGAATCAGAATCATAAAAGGAACAACTAAAATAGCGTACAATATGTTTTTCGAAATATGAATTCCAGAAAAGAAACCAGAGAATCTTTCAGTATACGATTTGTCGATTCCAAGATTATATTCGGTTCCCGAAAAAAGTGATGCATAAACAGCCAGGCCAAGTAACCCAAAGCCAATAATTAGCCATGTTGTTTTAGAAATCAAAGGTTTGTAGCTTTTAGCTTTGCTTTTTTCAGCTACTAAAACCTGGGTCATTATTTTTGAAGTAAAGTCTATTGATGGAGACTCCAGAGTATCTTCGGCCATCATTTTCCTAATCAGATTTTCTATATTTTTATCGCTCTCTTTCATAATAATCCATTATTTCTGGTTCTAATTGCTTTTTCAAAATTACGGCTAATTTCTGTCGGCTTCTAAATAATTTCACTTTGACATTATTAGCATTAATATTCATAATTTTTCCGATTTCCTCTAAATTCTGATCTTCAAAATAAAATAAGGTTAGCAGGAAATTTTCATCACTCGGCAGCAAGTTCAAACAATTCTGAATCGTTTGCTTTCGTTCTTTATCTTCTAAAGCGCTCAAGGCATTGTCCATTGTTTTGATTAAATGTGCTGAAGATTCATCTATCGATATATTAAGGTCTTCTTTTTTGTTTTTCTTCAAACGATCTAAACAGGTATTGTAAGCGACTCTGTAAATCCATGTCGAAAATTTAGAATCGCCCTTAAATTTGCTCAGAGAGTTGTAAGCCTTAATAAATGTATCCTGAGCAACTTCTTCGGCTTCTTCTCTGTTTTTAATCATTTTGAGTGCCAATGTAAAAATCATATTCTTATAACGGTCAACCAACACGGCAAACGCATTTGTTTCGCCCTGTAAAATTTTGTCGATATAATGCTGATCAGATATTGTACTCATATTATATAGGACGACATGTTCTGTGGTTAGGTTACAAAGATTTGAAAATAAATTCCAAGTCAGGAGAGAATTTTATTTAAATTCCAACTTTTATGTTGATTATAAATGTACGTATTAACTTGATTTTCATCTTTGTCAAGTCGAATACTTTGGCAAAGATTTCGGTTTCATAAGGCAAAAGAATAAACTCAAAATTAACTGATAATGAGATGATTTTTGGAATTTAAAATTTAATTTTCGGAATTTATTTAAATAGCGTGTAACCTTAGTTTAAAAACTGTCGTCATATGGAGTATCAATCAATTAAAGCAAAATATTATGTTAGCAGGAATTTTAGTACCACTTAGTTTTTTTTTAATGATCTTCGGGATTGTTTATCTTATTTATTCAACCAGAAACAGAGAGCGTCTGGCACTTATAGAAAAAGGAGTTGATGCCAGCATTTTTTTTCAGGGTAAGGAAAAAGGTATACCAATTTGGAAAATCTTAATTGTTAATTTGGCTTTCTTATTAATAGGCTCCGGGATAGGAATTTTTCTAGCGTTATTGATTACGACCTATACTGCTTTAGAAGATGGTGCTGTTTATCCATCAATCATTTTTATAATGGCTGGAATCGGCCTATTGACCGGATTTAGAATGGCCAAAGATCTAGATAAGGAATAAAGATTTAAGTTAGTAGTCTGAATAACGTATCAGGAAATTATTCCCGATACGTTATTTTTTTTATTCCATTTTTGAACCGATGGTTTCGTAATACTCATCAATAGAAAGTTTTGGCTGCACTGATGCCATAACGGCCAACTGATCACATCGCTCGTTTTGAGGATGATTGTTGTGTCCTTTAATCCATTTAAAATCGACCTGGTGTTTGCGGTATACAACTAAGAATCGTTTCCATAAATCAGGATTTTTTCGAGCTGCAAATTTCTTTTTCTCCCATCCCAAAACCCACTTCTTTTCGACAGAATCGACTACATATTTAGAATCTGAAATAACCAAAACCTTCATGTTTGGGTTTTTCAATTTTTCTAAACCCACAATGACAGCCAAAAGTTCCATTCTGTTATTTGTCGTCAGGCGAAAGCCCTCGTAGAATTCTTTTTTATGCGGAGTTCCCACCAATTCCATCACAACTCCATAACCGCCATTTCCGGGATTTCCTTTTGCGGCGCCATCTGTATATATATGTACTTCGTGTTGAGTCATTTTAATTTTTTTTCACCATAGAAGTTATATAAGTTCATTTAATTGTTTGTGTGAATTTCAAACTTAAATTGTCTTATACAATTTATGTGGTCTAAATTTTTTTTGGATTTGGAATTTCTTACTTGGAATTTTCTTTTGTTGAATCTTCCAATACTGCCTTAATAATCTCTGGAAAGTGTTTTTGCTCCAGTTCGTGTATCTTTTCAGCCACCGTTTCAGGAGTATCTTCTTTGGTTAAGGCTATATTTTGTTGAAAAATGATACCACCTTCGTCATAATTTTCATTTACATAATGAATTGAGATTCCGGTTTCTTTTTCCTTATTATTTACTATAGCCCTATGTATGTGCATTCCGTACATTCCTTTGCCGCCATAATTAGGTAAAAGTGCCGGATGTATATTGATAATTTTGTTTGGATATTGCTCGATTATGTTTTCTGGAAATTTCAATAAAAAGCCAGCTAAAACTATTAGATCCGGGGCGATTTCTTGTATTTTTTGTAAGACATTTCGATCCAAAAGTTCGTTTTTTGAGAAAATTTCGACCGGAATTTGATGATTTTTGGCTCTTTCTATAACTTTTGCATCAGCATTATTTGTAAACACCGAAACCACTTTTGCAATTTCAGTTTCTGCAAAATATTTTATAATGTTTTCTGCATTAGTTCCTGAACCTGAGGCAAAAACAACAATTTTCTTCATAATATGGTTAATTTTTAGAATGCAAAAAACGGAATAAAAATCGAAAATAAATAGTATTAAAAGGGCTTTCTTGAAATTAATTTTATAAATTAGTATCACATTTATAAACTAAATAGTTGTTTTAAAATAAAGTTTTTTATTTTTGCCAACAAATTAAATTCTAAAATTAAAGATTATGTCAGACATTGCATCAAGAGTAAAAGCGATTATCGTAGACAAATTAGGTGTTGACGAAAACGAAGTTG
>Ga0247806_10001246_pt1 | contig 12846 bp, 15 predicted proteins | sample UWRJL059202B1_FD_179935 | JGI IMG/M metagenome (GOLD analysis project Ga0247806, IMG submission 179935) | Plant litter microbial communities from Arlington Agricultural Research Station in Wisconsin, United States - UWRJ-L059-202B-1 | ecosystem: Environmental > Terrestrial > Plant litter >... | reverse complement strand
TGCCTTGTAAGGTTCGAAGTTCACACCACCCTGTACCATCACGCTGAAATTGGGAAAGAGGTCGCCTATTTTTTTGCCCGACTTTTCCTGCAACCTGTCGAAATACATTTGCATCCATGGTGGTATACCGCTGAACAGCGTCATGTTCTGGGCAATCGTCTCTTCCACGATCTTGTCGAGTTTTTCTTCCCATTCCTCGATGCAGTTGGTGGTATAGGAAGGCAACTGGTTGGCCCGCAAATATTTAGGTACATGGTGGTTCACGATGCCGCTCAAACGCCCGGTGGGAATGCCGCCTACCCTTTCCAGTTCGGGCGAACCGCTCAGGAAGATGAGTTTGCCATCGGCAAATTTGTTGTTGCCGGTTTCCGCCATGTAACACAACAAAGCATTGCGGGCGGTATTGATGTGGTTGGGAATAGAATCCCTGGTAATGGGAATGTATTTTACGCCGCTGGTGGTACCGCTCGTCTTGGCAAAATAGATCGGCTGGCCTTTCCACAACACGTTGTGTTTTCCCTCTTTTATCTTTTCTATATATGGCTTGAAAGCTTCGTAATCGCGCAGCGGCACCAGCCGCGCGAAATCCTCGTACGTTTTGATGTCCCCGAAAACATGATCCCTGCCAAACTCAGTTTTGGTGCCGGTCCTGATAAGCTGGTTGAAGATCGTTTGCTGATCCGCCACCGCTGTTTCCATGCCCTTCCTCACCTGCTTATATATGTATCCTGCAAAAGGTTTTGCCAGGAAAGATTTGATCTTCATGTTGAACCGGGTAAATCGTTGAATGACAAATTTACAGTGTTTTTTAAATACCGTGGGAAGGGAAGTATGAATGGCGAACCACTGTTGTTTATTTAGCGATTATTTACATCATTTACAGTCGCAGGGCCAATCCTTGTCCAGGTCGATGCAGGTAACCACTACCAGTCCTTCATCCTTCGGCGCAAATACGATGCGCACACGTTGATTGTCGTGCGTGGTGCCTTCCAGCGGGTAGGTCTTGCCCCGGGCATCTGTTTCCACTTTGCTGTAATTCACCGTTCCTTTTTCCAGTATCTCTTTTACTTCCGACTCATCGATGTGGCGGCATTCCATACGGCAACGCGCATGTTTTGAATAGGTAAGCTGGGCCGTCCGGCGGTCGAATCCTTCTTCACGGTTATTATTGGCGGCCGGGTCTGTGGCCGGGATGGTGATTCTTTCGTCTGTTGGTTCATCGATCCGGGGCAGGGGTTTGTCGCCCCGCTGGTGCTGCTTGATGTAAAAGTAGCCGAGGGCAGCGGCGATAAGGAAGATGAAAGGGAGGTATTTTCTGATCATAGCGCAAGTTATTTCATTTAATTACTAATGACCAATTACAAATTACTATGAAGTATAATGAATATAACCGACTGCTATATTTCAAGACATGATCTGTATATAGAAAAGCTGCAAAGTAATTGGTAATTAGTAATTCGTAATTCATGCGTATTTTTGCCTTCCATGAAATCTGTTGCATTACATACGCTGGGCTGCAAGCTTAATTTTTCGGAAACCGCCAGTATAGGCCGGTTGCTGGAAAACGATGGCTTTGAGAAGCGGAACTTCGATGAGGTGGCGGACGTGTACGTGATCAATACCTGTTCGGTTACCGATAATGCCGATAAGGAATGTCGCATGCTTGTGCGCCGCATTCAACGCAAGGCGCCGGAAGCCATGGTGGTGATCACGGGTTGTTATGCTCAGCTGAAACCAAAGGAGATCGCCGAAATACCGGGCGTGGATTTAATATTGGGCGCGGCGGAAAAATTCAACATTACGCAACACCTTAAAGAATTAAGCAAGGGCGACAGTGCGAAGATCTGCAGTTGCGATATCGAAGACGTGAATACTTTTACCGCTTCGCATTCTGTCAATGACCGCACACGCATCTTTTTAAAAGTACAGGACGGCTGCGATTATAATTGTTCGTTTTGTACAATCCCGATGGCGCGGGGCAAAAGCCGCAGTGATAGTATCGACAACGTGGTGGCCAATGTTGAATCGTTGGTGCAAACAGGCGTGAAAGAGATCGTACTCACCGGGATCAACCTGGGCGACTTTGGAAAAGGTTTTACCGGGGGAAAGAAAAAAGAAGAAGATTTTTTTGAACTGGTAAAAGCACTGGAAGCGGTGGAAGGTGTTGAACGTTACCGCATCTCTTCCATCGAACCCAACCTGTTGAACAACGACATCATCGAATGGGTAAGCAACAGTAAAAAGTTCATGCCGCATTTTCACATCCCTTTGCAAAGCGGCAGCAACAAAATACTGGGGTTGATGAGAAGGCGTTACCGGCGCGAGTTGTACCAGGAAAAAGTGGGACTGATCAAAACTTTGATGCCGCATTGCTGCATCGGCGTTGACGTGATCGTGGGCTTCCCGGGCGAAACCGATGAAGATTTTAAAGATACGGTCGACTTCCTGCAGGAACTCGACATTTCGTATTTGCATGTTTTCACTTATTCAGAAAGAATTAACACGTTGGCCTATACGATGCAGCCGGTAGTTCCCGTTACGGTAAGGCAGGAACGCAACAAACAACTGCGCAACCTCAGTTACCAGAAAATGCAATATTTTAGCAACAGGCATATTGGTGAAACAAGAAAAGTATTGTTCGAGATACACAATAAGAATGGCATGATGGAAGGTTACACCGATAATTATATTAAGATCACTACACCATTCAGAAAAGAATGGGAAAACAACATTATAGCATGGACCCTGTAAACCCCGAGCAACTCAATAAATACCAGGTTTCTGTCCAGTTTGAAATGGACGATGAATTTATGACGCTCGTGCCATCGCACCGCGTTTACATCAACAGCCTGATCGAAAAGAACATACTTGATTATTATACCGTGAGCATGGAAACACAGCGCTGCTGGATGGTAATGAATGCCGGTGATAAAATTGAAGTGGAAGAATTATTAAGCCAGTCGCCCCTTTACAAATACTGGACGATAGAAGTAGATGAGTTGTTTGTGTATGACGGGCAGTCGTACCGTTTACCGGCGTTGCAACTCAATTAGTAATTTGTAATTACTAATTACTTATTATTTCAATCGTTGCCCCGATGCCCCTGTCTGTGATCGCGTCGCATTGCGGTTTCAAGGTATCATAATCCCCCTGCTTTACGGCGTACTTTCCTTTGCTGTCGATGATCATGGCGCATTGTTCGGCCTGCTCCTGCGAGTGCCCGCAAATTTCAATCAGCGCTTCGATCACCCATTCAAAAGTATTCACTTCATCATTCCATACAATGAGCGAGCAAATCTCCGCGGTGGCGGTCAGCAGTTCTTCGTCTTCCTGGTATTTTGTATGCGTAGAAGTCATGTTGTGATTATAAAAATATGCCGATTTTTCGGGGTGCAGCGTATATCCTGCTTGCCATACAAAAATAAATTATTTAATTATCCGTATAAAAATTTTGCCGGAAATATTTTACCCTTATCTTTGCCATCCGAATTTAAAAAGGGAGCTTAGCTCAGTTGGTTTAGAGCATCTGCCTTACAAGCAGAGGGTCACAGGTTCGAGCCCTGTAGCTCCCACAAAAAAGGTTTCAACTTTCACCGGTTTGAAACCTTTTTCATTTTAATCCCTTCAGCAAATAGCTGCTGCTGCTTCCGCCCGCGGGCTCATTTGTGGAAAAAGTACTTCCTCCTGTATATTTGTCCCATGCAGCTACTAACCAAAGCGCTCCTGTTCCCCCCGCCGGAAACCGCCGGTGAAGATGGGCTGCTGGCCATTGGGGGCGATTTGAGCATGGAACGCCTGTTGCTGGCTTACCGCAGCGGCATTTTTCCCTGGTACAACGAAGACGAACCGATCTGCTGGTGGTGCCCCGATCCCCGCTTCGTTCTTTACCCGGGAGAACTGAAGATCAGCCGGAGCATGAAAGCCGTACTCAACAATCCTTCTTTTAAATTCCGCGTGAATACCGCTTTTGAAGCCGTGATGGAACAATGCAAAACGGTACCTCGGCAGGGACAGGACGGCACCTGGATATCCCCGGCCATGCAGGAAGCGTATGGACAATTACACAAGGCCGGTTATACGTTCAGCGCCGAAACCTGGATTGATGGTCAACTGGTGGGCGGATTGTACGGCGTCCGCCTGGGTAGGGTGTTTTTTGGCGAAAGCATGTTCAGCAGAGTGAGCAATGCCAGTAAGTATGCCTTCATCAAATATGTGCAGCAACTGCAACAGGAAGGCGTGGTGCTGATCGATTGCCAGGTGTACACGGAGCATTTGGAAAGCCTGGGCGCAAGGATGATTGAACGGAAAGCATTTTTGGAAACAATCAAGAAGAATTATAAGTTATGAGTTATGGGTTATGAGTTGTTCTAAAAACAAGAGCATCCTGGAAATTTAGAAAAATATTAAATCTTACCCCTTAAATCTTACATCTTACAGTTATTTTTGCTCCTTAACGAAACCAATCCGCATGTTATTCCAGTTTACAGAAGAACAATTGATGATACAGCAGGCCGCGAGGGACTTTGCTGTCAACGAATGCCTCCCCGGCGTGATAGAAAGAGACGATGCACAAAGATTTCCCAGAGAGCAGATCGAAAAACTGGCTGACCTGGGCTTTATGGGCATGATGGTAAAACCGGAATATGGCGGCAGTGGCATGGACACCATCAGTTATGTACTGGCGATGGAAGAGATCAGCAAGGTAGATGCGAGTGTAAGCGTTTGCGTGAGCGTAAACAACAGCCTGGTTTGTTATGGACTACAGGCTTATGGTTCCGAAGAACAAAAACAAAAGTACCTGGTGCCGCTGGCGCAGGGAAAGAAAGACGGCGAGCTGCACATCGGCGCTTTTTTATTGAGCGAACCCGAAGCGGGCAGTGATGCTACTTCCCAGCGAACAACGGCAGAAGACAAAGGCGATTACTATCTATTGAACGGCACCAAAAACTGGATCACCAACGGCAACAGCGCCAGCACCTACCTCGTGATCGCGCAAACCGATCCCGCAAAAGGAAGTCGCGGTATCAACGCCTTCATCGTGGAAAAAAGCTGGCCCGGCGTGGTGGTAGGCGCCAAGGAAAACAAACTCGGCATCCGCGGCAGCGATACACATACGATCCTCTTCAACGATGTAAAAGTGCCGAAGGAAAACAGGATCGGCGAGGATGGTTTTGGTTTTAAATTCGCCATGAAGACATTGGCCGGCGGCAGGATCGGCATCGCTTCGCAGGCACTGGGCATTGCTTCGGGCGCCTATGAAAGATCGGTGGCCTACAGCAAGGAAAGAAAAGCATTCGGCACCGAGATCATGAACCACCAGATCATACAGTTTAAACTGGCCGACATGGCCACCCGCATAGAAGCCGCGCGCCTGTTGTGTTTGAAAGCTGCCTGGGAAAAAGACCAGGGCATCGACTACACGCTCAGCAGCAGCATGGCAAAAGTATTTTCCAGCGAAACAGCTATGTGGACGGCCACCGAAGCCGTACAGATCCACGGCGGTTACGGTTTTGTAAAAGAGTACCATGTAGAACGCATGATGCGCGACGCCAAGATCACGCAGATATACGAAGGCACCAGCGAAGTACAACGCATCGTGATCAGCAGGAGTATTTTGAAATGATCAACGCCGCAGCATATCCCGGAATCACCACGGAACTCGCCGGCAAAGCAACGCTGGTAGCGGTTTCCAAAACCAAGCCGGTAACGGACATCCAGGCTTTGTATGATCTTGGTCAGCGCGATTTCGGTGAAAACTATGTACAGGAGCTGGAAGAAAAATACCAGCAACTCCCGAAAGACATTCACTGGCATTTCATCGGCCACCTGCAAAGCAACAAGGTAAAATACATCGCTTCTTTCGTGCACCTTATTCATGGCGTGGATAGCTTTTCCCTTTTAAAAGAGATCAATAAACAGGCGCAGAAAAACAACCGTACCATCGATTGTTTACTGCAGGTTTACATTGCCACCGAAGAAACAAAATTTGGTTTGGATGAAACCGAAGTAAAAGAACTGCTCACCGGTACTGAAATATTACAACTGCAAAACGTCCGCATCAAAGGCTTCATGGGCATGGCCTCCTTCAGCGACAATCAAAAAATTGTAGAAGAAGAATTTATACGGCTCAACCGCTTGTTCCTCGCGTACAAAGCCATCAGCAATGATTTTAATATCCTGTCGATGGGCATGAGTGGTGATTACAACATCGCCATAGCCTCCGGCAGCAATATGGTGCGCATCGGTAGTTTGTTGTTTGGTGAGCGTGCACCAAAATAATCATAAGAAGAAACCAACTGTTCATGACCACGGAAATCATCATTCTTTGCATAGCCGCTTTCGCTGCAGGGTTTGTTGATTCCATCGTAGGCGGCGGCGGGCTGGTGCAAACACCGGCCACGCTGATCGTATTACCGCAATATCCACTCGCTACGTTGTTGGGCACCACCAAGATCCCGGCCATCTTCGGCACATCCATTGCCGCCGTGCAATATGCATTGAAGGTTACGATCCGCTGGCGCTTACTGGCCGTGATGTGCAGCATTGCTTTGGCAGCCGCTTATGCAGGCTCGAAAACCGTTTCGATGATCGACAACAGTTTTATGAAACCGGTCTTCTTTTGCCTCCTGCTTTTCGTTGCCATTTATACCTATTCAAAAAAAGATTTCGGCAATGCGGGCAAACAATCGCCCGGTCTCAAAAAGGAAATGATCTATGGCGCTTTGTCTGCCCTGCTCATCGGCTTCTACGATGGCTTCATCGGTCCCGGCGCCGGCAGCTTCCTGGTTTGGTTCTTCATCAGCATCATCGGCTTCGATTTTTTAAAAGCCAGTGCGCACGCAAAAATTGTAAACGTATCCACCAACCTTGGTTCCATCCTTTTCTTCAGCGGGCATGGAAATATTTTGTATCAATACGCCATTCCCATGGCCATCTTCAACTTCACCGGCTCTTTATTGGGTGCCAGGCTCGCCATCCTCAAAGGCAATAAATTCATCCGCATTTTTTTCCTCATCGTTGTCATTGGAACGTTGGTAAGATTAGGTTACGACATCCTCTTCAAATAATTACGAATTACGAGGGTAGCATATAATTAAGAAGCAATCGCTTTACAACATTTTCAAATTTTCATATTTTCACATCTGCACATTCTTTTCGTGTAATTTGTGCAATTCGTATAATTCGTGATTAAAAATTCGTGTTATAGGAATTGTTAAAAGTTTAACAACCCCCATGCATTCTGGCATGATATTCCATCGTTTTTAGCAAAACAGCCTAACTTTACGATGCACCATTCCGCAGCCATGACCGCAAATTTCGAAGCAGAAAAAAATAAAAAGGCCTTTGCCTATACGGCGATCATCATTGCCGTACTGCTATTACTGGCCATCTTCATTACCTGGAAAATCCCAAAGATATCACCACCCGTTGTGCAGGACCTGATCGAGATCAACCTCGGTAATTTCGATGAAGGCATTGGTGAAACCCAGCCGCTGATCAAGGGCGAAAAATCACCTTCGGTAGAACAGGCACAGCAACAACAACAGGCAGCCGCTCAAACGGAAAGCATCAAAGAACCCATACAGCCGGACGACAACGACGATCCCGAAGCAGCGCCGGTGCCTAAAGCTACCAAACCGGTAACCACGAAAGTAACGGTACCGACACCGGTGGTTACGCCCGCTCCCAAACCTCAGAAGCCAAAGATCGCGGGATACGACAGACCTAAGACCGGCACCGGTAATGGCGCTACGGAAGACAATGGTTATCGTTACCAGGGTAACAATCCCAACGGCCGGGGCGATGCGGGAAGTCCGAGTGGAAAGCCCGATAGCTATGGCAACAATCCCGGCGGCAGAACAGGCGGTAGTGGTTTGAGAGTAACGAAAGGCGATCGTAAGATCATCAACAATTATATTTTCATGGGTGACCTGCCCAAGGCAAGGATCAACGCGATCATTAAAGTTAGCCCGGAAGGTCGCGGAACTTTTATAAGTATCGATAAAGGTTCTACCAGCAGCGATCCGCGCTATGCAACAGCCATCAGGGGTTATATGCCCAACATTAAATTCGATGTGGCAGATCATGAGTCTACGGTAACCGTTCCCTTTAATTTTAGCGAACAGTAATAAGTTAGCTTTTCTTTCCTTGTTCCAGTTATTACCTTTGCCAACATGAGCAAGGGCATGAACTACGAAGAAACTTTAAGCTGGCTGTACACGCAGTTGCCGTTGTTCAGTCGCATTGGCGCTGCCGCTTACAAGGCCGATCTCGACAACACCATTGCCATCTGTTCTTTCCTGGATAACCCGCAGCACAAATCCAAAAGCATTCATGTTGCCGGCACCAACGGCAAAGGCAGCACCAGTCACATGCTGGCGGCTATACTGCAACAGTCCGGTTACAAAACCGGGCTCTACACTTCCCCTCACTTAAAGGATTTTCGCGAACGCATTAAGATCAATGGCGAGATGATCTCCAAAGCATTCGTAGTTGATTTTACGGCCAAAACGAAAAGCTTAAGTGAAACCATCCAGCCTTCTTTCTTCGAACTCACCGTGGGCATGGCCTTCGATTATTTTGCGCAGGAGCAGGTAGACATTGCCATTATTGAAACAGGACTGGGCGGCCGGCTCGACAGTACGAACGTTATCAACCCTCTTGTGTCGGTGATCACCAATATCGGGTACGACCACATGAACCTGCTGGGCAATACACTGGAGCAGATCGCTTCCGAAAAAGCAGGCATCATTAAAAAAGATACACCGGTGGTGATCGGCGAATGGCTGCCGGAAACCAGGCAAATATTCCTGGACAAAGCTGCTGAAATGAATGCCCCTGTTCATTTTGCTGCTGATGAATACGAGATACTGGATGTACGTTATTCGGCAACAAAACTGGATTTGAAGATAGCCGACAGGAAAGAGATCATGAACGAACAGTACGAACTCGACCTGAACGGCTTGTACCAGGCGAATAATCTGTGCACTGTACTTTGCACAATTGATGTTTTGTTGGATAAAGGGTTTGAATTTGACATCGATGATATGCAGTCAGCTTTAAAAAATGTAAAATCCCTGACCGGGCTGCATGGCCGCTGGGAAGTGTTGAAACAAAATCCAACATTGATCATCGATGTTGCTCATAACGAAGACGGCATCCGATCGGTATTGAAAAATTTGCAGCAGTTGAACATAGCCCCAGCCAATACGCATTTTGTAATGGGCATGGTGAACGATAAGGACGTCAACAAAGTACTCACACTTTTACCGGCAGCAGCCACTTATTATTTTTGCAACGCGCACATTCCGCGGGCCATGCCATACGAAGAACTACAACGAAAAGCGGCACAGCATGGATTGAAAGGCAATGGTTACGATGATGTAAATGAAGCCATTAAAGCGGCGCTGGGCAAGGCTAAGCCGGATGATACGATCATGGTTTGCGGAAGCGTATTCGTAGTTGGGGAAGTTAACAGCAATTTATTTTAAGGCAGCCATCTTTTCAAAAGCATGGAACAGGCAAACGGCATGCATCGCCTGTTTGATCTCGCCTGTAAGCAACAATTCCTTTACTTTTTCCAGCGATAAAAAACTGATGTCGATATTCTCATTGGCATCCAGTTTTTGTTCGGCGACCTTTTTACCACCCCTGGCCAAAAACAAATGCGTGTAATTATCCAGCACACCGGGATTGGCGGCCGTCTTTCCTAAATATTCAAAAGATGAAAATTCATACCCGGTTTCTTCCAGGAGCTCCCTTGCCACGGCCTGCTGCGGGTCTTCGCCTTCATCGATAAAACCGCCGGGCAATTCGAGTAATGTTTCGCCTACAGGATGCCGGTACTGCGACACCATAATGACTTCATTGGCTTCCGTCAGCGCCACGGCACAAACAGAGACTGGCATTTCCACCACGAAGTATTGCTCTACGATGCTGCCATCTTCCTTTTCACAACGATCTTCGCGAGCGGTGAAATAAGGGTGCCTGCTAAGGTATTTTGAAGAGAGGGTTTTCCAGTTCATTCTTTTTTATTACACGAATTTTTAAAAACGAATTACACGAATTGTTTATTACACGGATTTGGCGGATTACAAGGATTGCCCACACAATTACTAATGACTACTTAAGAAGTACTTTGAAGCTGGTGTTAGCAGGGTGCCCAACACCAAACAATTTTTATTATATGCATTTGGCAACAAATGGGGCTGAGGCGAATCAACTCCACTTCATCCTTTCCCTCAGGTGCGTAATGTGCGCCGTATGGTGGCGCGAATGCCAGGCATACATACCCAGCAGGTGCCAGAGCGTAAATTCTTTTTTATGTTCGGGATGATATACCGTGCGATCCAGGTCTTCCCTCGTCATGCGTTGCAGGATGTTCAGCCAACGGCTATGCAATGCATGCAAAAGCGTGAGCGAAATATTCACCGGTAATTCCTTCGTATCGCTCATCTCCGCCCAGGCCATTTGGTCGTAAGGTTTGATCGTTGGTTTATCTTCTGTTAAACCCAGTTTAAAACGTATGTAGGCATTCATGTGACTATCGGCCACATGGTGCACCACCTGTTTCACCGTCCACCCGCCATCGCGGTAAGCGGTATTGAGTTGCGCCTCATCGAGGTTGAGGATGGCATTCTCCAGGTGCTGCGGTAAAAATTGTATATCGATCAGCCAGGCCTGCCATTGCTGGTCGGAAAAGGGCTGGGCAATGTATTCACCGATGGGATAACGAAGATCTTCCATAAAAAATTATTGACCCGGGGTTGGTGCTGTTGTTGTTGCTACCGCCGGTTTAATGCCTTCCAGAACCATTTCAAATATCAATACCGAATGCGGCGGAATGCCACTGCCGGGGCGTGGGTATTCGCCATAGGCCAGGTCGCTCGGGATGGTTACCTTCCAGTGCGATCCTACCGACATCAGGCCCAGCACATCTGTCCAGCCCTGGATGATACCGCCAACGCCGTAAGGAAATACGATGGGTTGCCCGCTTTTAAATGAACTTTCAAATTCAGTTCCATCGATCAGCCGGCCGATATAATTTACAATCACCGTATCCTTCGCTTTGGGTTTATTCATCGAATCGCTGCGCTTGATGATCTCGTACTGAACCCCGCTGGGCAATACGATCACGCCGGGTTTTACCCTGTTCTGTTGCAGGTAAGCAACGCCTTTCGCCCTGTCGGCTGCCCCTTTCGCTTTCGTAAAAATTTCTATTTGTTTTTGTAATACCTGGCTGGCCTGTTCGGGCGTCAATGCAGCGGTTGCTTTTTTAAATACATCGTCCATTCCCTTTTGCATCAGCGACAGGTTAATGCTGCTGATGCCTTGTTCTTTCATGTTTGTGGCCACGTTATACCCGGCGGCGTAGCTAAAACTATCCATCAGGTTTTTCATTACCGGCTTCACCACCGCTTTTGCAGCTGGTGCTTTTGCAGTGGTTTTGGTTTGCGCCTGTACAGTTCCAAGACCTGCCAGCATTAAAGAACAAATTAAAACCTTCTTCATTTAAGTTTTATTTTAATGTAAAATTTGAAATGCAAATAAACGCTTCTTTATCATTCGCCGCGCATATCCCGGCCGGTTAACTGGATAAAAACATCTTCGAGGCTGGCCGCCTTTACCTGTTTGGAGCGTTCAAAACCGGAACTTACCAGATCATCGATCATTTTATCGGGCGAATCCAGCGATATGATCCTGCCCTCGTCCATGATGGCAATGCGGTCGCAAAGCTGCTCGGCCTCGTCCATATAATGAGTGGTGATGATCACCGTGGTGCCCTGTGAACGGATGTTGATGATGAGGTCCCATAAATTCCGCCGCGCCTGCGGGTCGAGGCCGGTGGTCGGTTCATCCAGGAAAATGATCTTCGGTTTATTGATCAGCGTGGTGGCGATGGAAAACCGTTGCTTTTGCCCGCCGCTCAGTTCCTTGAATTTGTTCTTCGCCTTGTCTTCCAGGTTCACCAGTTTCAGCAACTCCATCGGCGCTGCTTTTTGATTGTAAAGGCCGGCAAACAATTCTATCAATTCCACCAGGGTTAGGCCGGGGTAAAATCCCGAGGTCTGCAACTGCACACCGATCAGTTTCTTGATATCGTCCGGTTGCTCATCCAGGTCCAGACCGCACACTTTTATGGTACCGCTGGTTTTGTTGCGCAATGTTTCTATGATCTCCAGCGTGGTGGATTTACCGGCGCCGTTGGGACCGAGCAGTCCGAATATCTCGCCTTCGTACACTTCGAAAGAAATGCCTTTTACCGCTTCAAAGCTGCCGTATGTTTTCTTAAGATCCGTAACTGAAATGATCGTTTGTGCCATGCCCTATGCCTTTGTGGGTTCAATGTTGTCTTCTTTCTGATAGGTTGCCAGTTCTTCCATCATGTCTTTGCTGCCGATGAACATGGGCGTACGCTGGTGCAACTTCGTGGGCTGTATGTCCAGTATCCGCTGCGTTCCGTTGGTAGCAATACCGCCGGCTTTTTCAATGATGAACGCGCAGGGATTGCATTCGTACAACAAACGCAGTTTACCCTTGGGCTTGTCGTTGATGGCGGGGTACATGAAGATGCCGCCTTTCAGCAGGTTGCGGTGCACGTCGGCCACCATGCTGCCGATGTAACGCTGCGTGTAAGGACCACCGTTAGTCTTGTCCCTTTTCTGGCAGGCCGTGATGTATTTTTTTACGCCTTCGTTGTACTGGAAAAAATTGCCGTGGTTAACGGAATATATTTTGCCGCTGGGCGGACAAACGATGTCGGGATAGCTCATGCAAAATTCGCCGATGGACTGATCGAGTGTAAAACCGTTCACGCCCCTTTTGGTTGCATATACCAGCATCGTG
>Ga0247806_10001245_pt1 | contig 12847 bp, 12 predicted proteins | sample UWRJL059202B1_FD_179935 | JGI IMG/M metagenome (GOLD analysis project Ga0247806, IMG submission 179935) | Plant litter microbial communities from Arlington Agricultural Research Station in Wisconsin, United States - UWRJ-L059-202B-1 | ecosystem: Environmental > Terrestrial > Plant litter >... | reverse complement strand
GGCCGGCTATCGCGACCGCTACGACGCCGCCGAGGCCGTCGCCGACTACCAGGCCATCGACACCCTGAACGCCTCGGGCGAGGTCGGGACCGGTGAACCGGTGGCCGTGCGCGCCTTCCGCGACGATCGCGACGGCCCGCTGAACTTCCGCTTCAAGCTGTACCGCCGGGGTTCGGCCGTGCCGCTGTCCGACGTCCTGCCCATCCTGGCGGACATGGGGCTGAAGACGCTCGAGGAGTGGGGCCATGCGCTCAAGCCCGCGGGCGACACCGAAATCCACGTCCATGAGTTCCTGCTGGAGGACCCGCGCGGCGGCGACCTGAGCTTCGACACGGTCAAGGACCCGTTCGAGGCCGCCTTCGCCGCCGTCTGGAACGGCCGCACCGAGAGCGACGGCTTCAACCGTCTGGTGCTCGAACTGGGCGTGGGCTGGCGGGACGCGGCCCTGATCCGCACCCTGGCCCGTTATCGCCAGCAGACCGGTCTGGATCCGTCGCAGTCCGTTCAGGAAGAGGCCCTGCGCGACTACCCCGCCGTGGCCCGCGCCATTCTGGCCCTGTTCGACGCCAAGTTCAGCCCCGCCGAGGCCGGCGACGCGGCGGCGCGCGAGGCGACGGTCGCCGACCTGGTCGCCCACATCAACGACCTGCTGCAGGAGGTGAAGAGCCTCGACCACGACAAGGCGCTGCGCCGCCTGTCGCTGCTGGTGCAGGCCATCAAGCGGACCAACTACTATCAGCCGGGTCCGGACGGCCAGGCCAAGCCCTACATCTCGATCAAGATCGCCTCGCGCGAACTGGTCGACCTGCCGCTGCCCAAGCCGTTCCGCGAAATCTTCGTCTGGGCGCCTTGGGTCGAGGGCGTTCACCTGCGCTTCGGCCCGGTCGCCCGGGGCGGACTGCGCTGGTCGGACCGCCGCGACGACTTCCGCACCGAGGTTCTGGGTCTGGTGAAGGCCCAGCAGGTCAAGAATGCCGTCATCGTGCCGGTCGGCTCCAAGGGCGGCTTCTTCCCGAAATACCTGCAGGGCATCGTCCGCGCCGGCGGCGACCGCGACGCCCAGCAGGCCGAGGCCATCCGCGCCTACAAGACCTTCCTGTCCGGTCTGCTCGACGTCACCGACAACATCGCCCGTGACGGCTCGGTCGTCCCGCCCGCCGCCGTGGTGCGCTGGGAAGGCGACGATCCCTATCTGGTCGTGGCCGCCGACAAGGGGACGGCGACCTTCTCCGACATCGCCAACGGCGTCTCGGCCTCGTACGGCTTCTGGCTGGACGACGCCTTCGCGTCCGGGGGTTCGGTCGGCTACGACCACAAGGTCATGGGCATCACCGCCCGCGGCGCCTGGGAAGCGGTGAAGCGGCACTTCCGCGAGGAGGGCAAGGACATCCAGACCGAGCCCTTCACCGTCGTTGGTGTCGGCGACATGTCAGGCGACGTCTTCGGCAACGGCATGCTGCTGTCCAAGGCGATCAAGCTGGTGGCCGCCTTCGACCACCGCGACATCTTCATCGACCCGACTCCGGACCCCGCATCCTCGTGGGTCGAGCGTGACCGGATGTTCAAGCTGCCGCGCTCGTCCTGGCAGGACTATGACACGTCGAAGATTTCGGCGGGCGGCGGCGTCTTCTCGCGCTCGGCCAAGTCGATCCAGCTGAGCCCCGAGATCAAGGCGGCGCTGGATATCCAGGAGGACGTTCTGGATCCGGCGGCCCTGATGAAGGCCATCCTCAAGGCGCCGGCCGAACTGCTCTACTTCGGCGGCATCGGCACCTACATCAAGGCGCCGAACGAGACGGACGCCCAGGTCGGCGACAAGGCCAATGACGCCATCCGCATCGACGGCGCCGAGGTTCGCGCCAAGGTGATCGGCGAGGGCGCCAACCTGGGCCTGACCCAGGCGGGCCGCATCGCCTTCGCCCGCAACGGCGGCCGGATCAACACCGACGCCATCGACAACTCGGCCGGCGTCGACAGCTCCGACCACGAGGTCAACATCAAGATCCTGACCGGCGCCGCCATCGCTTCGGGCGCGCTGAAACAGGAAGACCGCAACGCCCTGCTGGCCTCGATGACCGAGGAAGTCGGCCTCAAGGTGCTGGTCCACAACTACGACCAGACCCTGGCCCTGACCCTGCAGCAGGCCGAAGGCGCGGCCGCGCTGGATTCCCAGCAGCGCTTCATGCAGTGGCTGGGGTCGAAGGGGAAACTGGATCGCAAGGTCGAGGGCCTGCCCGACGATCTGAAACTGGCCGAGATGAAGGCTTCGGGAACGCCGCTGTCGCGGCCGGAACTGGCGGTCCTGACCGCCTATTCCAAGCTGGAGCTGTTCGACGAGATCGTCGCCTCGGGCGCGCCCGACGACGCCTTCTTCAAACAGACCCTGGTCCGCTACTTCCCCGGCCCGCTGGCGAAGTTCGAAGCCGACATGCAGCGGCACCGCCTGAAGCGCGAGATCATCTCGACCATCCTGTCGAACGAGATCGTCAACATGTGCGGCCCGACGTTCCCGGAGCGCCTGCGCCTGTCGGCCCAGTGCGACACGGGAGCCATGGTCATCGCCTTCGAGGCGGCCCGCCAGATCTTCCGCCTCGACGAGGCGTGGGACGCGGTGTCGGCGCTGGACGGCAAGGTTTCGGCCGAGGCCCAGACCGCCCTCTATCAGGAGATCTCGACGGTCCTGCGCCGCCAGACCTTCTGGCTGGCCCGTCGCGCGGCCCGCGAGAGCGCGACCGTGGACGGCCTGATCGCCGCCTATCGCCCCGCCGCCGACGCCCTGCGCGCCGCCGGGGGTTCTGTCCTCAGCCGCTTCGAGGACGGCCGTCTGGAGGCCCGGGTGCAGAGCTTCGTGGGTCTGGGCGCCTCGGACGCCATGGCCCGCGACTTCGCCATGCTGCGCCCGCTGGTCGCCACCGCCGACATCGGCGATCTGGCCCGCGAGGCCGGCTGGCCGGAACCGGCCATGGCCATGCTCTATCACCAGGTCGGCGCGGCCTTCGACTTCGACCGTCTGCGCGCGGCGGCGGGCAATGTGCCGTCGGCGGATCACTTCGATCGTCTGGCGGTCCGTCGCCTGATCGAGGACCTGATGGCCGAGCAGATGACGCTGACCCGTGCCGTGGCCAAGGCCTCGAACGTCTCGGTCGGGGCCAGCGAGGCGGCCGCCGAGAAGGCCGTCGACGACTGGGTCGGTCCGCGTCAGGGCGCCGTCGAGGGCGTCCGCGCCTCGGTGGACGAGATCGAGGCGTCCGGCTCCGGCTGGACCTTCGCCAAGCTGACCATCGCCAACTCGGTCATCCGCGAGATCGCTTCGTCAGCCAGCTGACGAAGTGTTTCTTGCGCTAACGCTCGCGACGCGGTCGCTCGCTGCTTGAGCGCGATCATGACCCGCCCCGACCTCCCGCGGCCTGTCCGCTTCGTGGTCGGGGCGCCATCTGCTAGCGTGACGGGCTGAGGGAGAGGGCTGATGCCACGCAAGTTTCTGGTCGTCGTCGACGACAGCCCCGAGTTCGAGGGCGCCCTGCGCTATGCCGCGCGCCGCGCCCGCTCGACGGGCGGCCGGGTCGTCATGCTGCGCGTGATCCCGCCCGCCGCCTCCGACGCCCACTGGGCCGGGGTCCGCGACGAGATCGAACGCCAGACCCGGGCCGAGGCCGAGGCGTCGCTGAACAAATGGGCCGGCGAGGCCGCCGAACGCTCGGGCGCGACCCCCGTATTGCTGATCGAACGCGGCGAACCGCAGGAGTGCATCCGCAAGGTCGTCGGCGAGGATGCGGAGATCAAAATTCTGGTGCTGGCGGCGGGGGAGGGCGGTCGTGGCCCCGGCCCCCTGGTCGCCGCCGTGGTCAAACAGGGCGCCGCCTTCACCGGCCGCAAGCTGCCCGTCACCATCGTCCCCGGCGAACTGACCGAGAACGACATCGAGGATCTGGCATAACTCACCTCCCCATCGCCCTTTCAAGGCGATGGGGAGGACAGATCGGCGTCTTCGCCGATCAGGAGGGGGCGGCGCAGGTGGCGAGTGGTTGGCCGCCGACACCGGTGTTTGAGGTCTATCCGGCCCCGACGGAGCCGCCCTCACCTGACCGTCGCTGCGCGATGGTCTGTCCTCTCCATTCGCTTGGAGGCGAATGGAGAGGTGATCCGCCGCTCTTGAATGCCGGCTCCCCAGAGCGCACTTACCGCCCATGTTCATCCAGACCGAACCGACGCCGAACCCCAACGTCCTGAAGTTCCTGCCGGGCCGCGACGTGTCCGAGGACCCGCGCGACTTCGTCAACGCCGGGGAGGCCGCCGCGTCGCCGCTGGCCGAGGCGCTGTTCCAGTTGGACGGCGTGACCGGCGTCTTCTTCGGCTACGACTATGTTTCAGTGACCCGCGAGGCCCAGGGGCTGGAGTGGGCCCAGATGAAGGCGCCGATCCTGGCCGCCATCATGGATCACTTCGTCTCCGGCGCGCCGCTGCTGCGCGGCGGCGCCTTCTCCAGCGCCGATCCCGACGGCGAGGACACCGAGATCATCGCCGAGATCAAACAACTGCTGGACAGCCGCATCCGCCCGGCCGTGGCCCAGGACGGCGGCGACATCCTGTTCGACGCCTTCGACGAGGAGACCGGGGTCCTGTCCCTGCGCATGCGCGGCGCCTGCGCCGGCTGTCCGTCGTCCTCCGCGACCCTCAAGGCCGGGGTCGAGCAGATGATGAAACACTATGTGCCCGAGGTGACCCGCGTCGAGCAGGTCATCTAGGCCAGACGTCGACGCTGGAGCCTTCGCTACCCAGAAGGCGACAAAACAGTTTTACTTCTCGTCACACGCGACACTCTTCGGCATGTTGTGGCGATGCCCCGGTTTGAAAGCGACCATGACGCCCGACGTCTCGGCGAGGCCCTCGCGGCCTTGCGCCGCGCCCGCGGCCTGAGCCAGGCCGAGGCGGGCGGCCGTGTCGGCATCACCAGCCAGGGCTGGGGCCTGTATGAGGCGGGCAAACGCCCCGGCCTGTTCCGCCCCGACGTCCAGCGCCGCCTGACCGCCGCCGTCGACGCCACCCCCGAGGCCCTCGCCCTGCATCTGGCCGACCCTGCGGCCGGGACCCCGCCCGCCTCCGGGGTCGAAAGCCGCGCCCGCGCCTTCGCCGACGCGCCCGCCGGGGAAACCCGCCGTCTCCAGCTGTCCGGCGACGACCTCGCCCCCTGGGCCGCCTCTGGCGTCACCCTGGAGTATGTCCCCGGCCGCTGGCCCCGCCGCGATCAGGGCTGCGTCATCGACATGGCCGACGGCCGCCGCCTGGTCCGTCTTTACGAGCGGGCCGAGGGCGAACTGCTGGTGGTCCGGGGCGGCCCGGGCGGCCTGACCGTCGAAGAACGCATCCCCCGCGCCGCCACCCGCGCCGTCTCCGCCGTGGTCGCGCGTCTGGACCAGTGATGAAACTTTATGGTTGCAACTTGGGCGTGTCGATGAAACTGTTCCGTATCGAACAGGAGACTCCCCATGGCCCGCACCGCCGCTCCGGATCACGTCGACGCCTATGTGGGCGCGCGCATCGGGCTGAGACGCTCGGCGCTCGGCCTGTCGCAGGCCGCGCTGGCGCAGCGCATCGGGGTCAGCTTCCAGCAGGTGCAGAAATACGAGACCGGGCTGAACCGCATCTCGGCCTCGCGCCTGCACCGGGTCGCGGTGGTGCTGGGCGCCTCGGTGGAGGCCTTCTTCCCGCCCATCGACGGGCCGGCGGCCGGAGAAACGGACTCCCTGCGAGCCCTGGGCGCGACGGCGGACGGCCGCACGGTGGCCAACGCCTTTCCCCAAATCGCCGATCGGGGCCTGAGGCAGGCGGTGGCGCGCATCGTGGCGGCGCTGGCGCCCGCGCCCTGAGCGGAGCCGCCGCGTGAGGGTCCTCGTCATCGATACGGCGCTGGGCCTGTGCACCGCCGGGGTGTTCGAGATCGGCGAGACCGTGCAGACCCTCGGCCTGCGCTCTGAAGCCATGATCAAGGGTCATTCGGAACGGCTGGGCGGACTGGCCCGTGACGCCGTGGTCGAGGCCGGGGGCTTCGACGCCATCGACCGGATCGGCGTGACCGTCGGGCCGGGGTCCTTCACCGGCCTGCGCGTCGGTCTGGCCTTCGCCCAAGGATTGGGCGCGGCGCTGGGCCGTCCGGTGGTGGGGGTCTCGACCCTTGATGCGCTGGCGGCGTCGACCGAGGCGCCCGATATCGCCGCCCTCATCGACGCGCGTCGCGGTCAGGTCTACGCCCGCTTCTGGCGGGGCGGCGTGGCCGACGGGCCGCCCGAGGCCCTGTCGCTGGATCAGGCCGCGGCGCGCATCGCCGCACTGCCGCCCGGCGCGGTGCTGATCGGCTCAGGCGCCGTGCTGATGGCGGAGGCCGCTTCAGGGGTCGTCATCCAGGACCTGCCGGGGCCGTCGCCCGAGGCCCTGGCCCGACTGACCGCGCAACTCGACCCGGCGGCCGCGACACCCCGGCCCCTGTATCTGCGGGCGCCCGACGCCACGCCGCCGACCCGCCTGCCGGGCCAGCCGCGCGTGCAGACATCGGCATGACGGGCCCGGACGACCCGGCCGCCCGGGCCGAACGTCTCGCGGGCCTGCACGCCACCGCCTTCGAGACGCCGTGGACCGCCGCCGCCTTCGCCGGCCTGCTGGATCAGACCGGCGTGTTCGCGGTCGAGGCGCCGGACGGCTTCATCCTGATGCGGGCCGTCGCCGACGAGGCCGAAATCCTGACCTTGGCGGTCCGGCCCGAGGCGCGCGGGCGGGGGCAGGGGGCGCGTCTGGTGGCCGAGGGCGTGGCCGCCGCCGCCGCGCGGGGCGCCGATCAGGTCTTCCTCGAGGTCGCTGAGGACAACGCCCCCGCCCTCGCGCTCTACGCCCGAACGGGCTTCGTGGAGACCGGCCGACGTCCGGCCTATTATTCGCGCCCGGACGGTTCGCGTGTCGCCGCCCTGCTTTTCACTCTCAACTTGTCGGCGCGGCTTCCCTAGGCCGCCGACGCCGCCTATTCTCACGCCCCATGGACCGGATCGAAAAACTCTGCGCCGACCGCGGCATGCGCATGACCGAGCAACGCCGTGTAATCGCGCGCGTGCTCTCCGCCGCCGCGGATCACCCCGACGTGGAGGAGCTGTACCGCCGCGCCTCCGCCATCGATCCGCATATCTCGATCGCCACCGTCTACCGCACCGTGCGCCTGTTCGAGGAAGCCGGGGTCGTCGAGAAGCATGACTTCGGCGATGGCCGCAGCCGCTATGAAGAGGCCGGCGACGACCACCATGATCACCTGATCGACACCCGCTCGGGCGAGGTGATCGAATTCTTCGACGCCGAGATCGAGCGACTAAAGAGCGAGATCGCGGAACGCCTCGGCTTCAAGCTGATCGGCCACAAGCTGGAGCTCTACGGCACGCCCATCGAGGGCGCCGAGCCGTCGGGCCGTGACGGCCTGATCTTCACGCGCCATGCCGCCCGCGTCGATCCGGCCGATCTCGACTAGGATGGCGCGACGCCGCGACGGGCATTAAAAGCCTTGGCCATGACTGATACCCTCGTCCCGCCGTCGGGGAAGCCGGCGCCCAGGCGCCTGTTCATCAAGACCTACGGCTGCCAGATGAACGTCTATGACTCGGAGCGCATGGCCGATGTGCTGCGCCCGCTCGGCTATGCGTCGACGGACACCGCCGAGGACGCCGACTTCGTCATCCTGAACACCTGCCACATCCGCGAGAAGGCCGCCGAGAAGGTCTATTCCGAGCTCGGCAAGATGCGCGAGCTGAAGGACGCCCGGATGGCGAGGGGCGGCGGGGCCATGACCATCGCCGTCGCCGGCTGCGTCGCCCAGGCCGAGGGCGAGGAGATCATGAAGCGCCAGCCGGCGGTGGATCTGGTCGTCGGCCCGCAGGCCTATCACCAGCTGCCCGAACTGCTGACCCGCACCGCCCGCGCGCGGGGCGAGCGGATCGGCGCCGACTTCGCTCCCGATGAGAAGTTCGACGCCCTGCCCGCCGAGCGCGGGGTTGAGGGCTTCACCGCCTTCCTGACCGTGCAGGAGGGCTGCGACAAGTTCTGCACCTTCTGCGTGGTGCCCTACACCCGCGGCGCCGAATGGTCGCGGCCGGTGGCGGCGGTTCTCGCCGAGGCCCGCGAACTGGCGGCCAAGGGCGTGCGCGAAGTCACCCTTCTGGGGCAGAACGTCAACGCCTATGACGGCGAGGGACTGGACGGAAAGCCGTCGACTCTCGCCCGGCTGGCCTGGGCCCTGGCCGAAATCCCCGGGCTGGACCGCATCCGCTACACGACCAGCCATCCCAACGACATGTCGGAGGACCTGATCGAGGCGCACCGTCAGCTCGACGTCCTGATGCCGTGGCTGCACCTTCCGGTGCAGTCTGGGTCGGACCGGATCCTGCGCCTGATGAACCGCAAGCACGGGCGCCAGAGGTATTTCGACCTGATCGACCGCATCCGCGAGGCGCGGCCCGACATGGCCCTGTCCGGCGACTTCATCGTCGGCTTCCCGGGCGAGAGCGACCGGGACTTCGAGGACACCATAGATCTGGTCCGGCGGGTCACCTACGCCTCGGCCTTCTCCTTCATGTATTCGCCGCGCCCCGGCACGCCCGCCTCGACCATGGGCGCACAGGTCCCGGCCGCCGTGTCGCGTGAGCGGCTACAGGCGTTGCAGGCCTTGCTGTTCGAGCAGCAGACGGCCTTCAATGTCTCGCGCGTCGGGATGACCATCCCCGTCCTGTTCGAGCGCCCCGGCAAGTTCGACGGCCATGTGACCGGACGGTCGCCCTGGCTTCAGCCGGTCTATGTGGACGGCGTCGCGGATCAACTGATCGGCCAGATCGTTCCGGTGACGATCGAAACCGGCGGCCTGAAATCCCTCAGCGGCCGTCTTGTTCAGCAGAAGGCGGCCTGATGGCGCGAGAGTCCGAGTTCCTGGCGTTGGACGACGCCAGCCTGCGCGCCGTCATCGGACCGAACAGCCGCCACCTCGCCCTGATCGAGGACCGCTTCAAGGTGCTGGTCGAGACCCCGGGCGGCGGCGTGTCGATCAACGGTTCGGCCCGCGACCGGGCCCAAGCCAAGCGGGTCATCGAGACCCTGGCTGACCGCGCCGATACCGGCGCCGAGATCACCGAGGCCGATGTGCGCACCGCCCTGGGGGCCGCGGCGGCCCAGCCGCGCGCCGGGCAGGGCTCGGTCGCCCCGGACGCGGTGGCCCTGCCGGTCGGCCGTCGCGGCGCCATCGCGCCCAAGACGGCGGCCCAGGCCCGGTATCTGGAGCTGCTGTCGCGCTGCGAGCTGACCTTCGGCGTCGGCCCTGCGGGCACGGGCAAGACCTTCCTCGCCGCCGCCTACGGCGCCTCCCTTTTGCGGCGCGGACAGGTGGACCGGCTGGTCATCACCCGCCCGGCGGTCGAGGCGGGCGAGAAGCTGGGCTTTCTGCCGGGCGACCTGAACGAAAAGGTCGATCCCTATCTGGCCCCGATCTGGGAAGCCCTGAACGACATCCTCGGCCCCGACGACGTGCGCCGTCGCCGCGACAAGGGTGAGATCGAGGCCGCCCCGATCGCCTTCATGCGCGGCCGCACCCTGGCGCATGCCTTCATCATCGTGGACGAGGCGCAGAACCTGACCCGTCTGCAGATGAAGATGGTCCTGACCCGGCTGGGGGAGGGGGCCCGGATGGTGGTCACCGGCGACCCGTCGCAGATCGACCTGCTGAACCGTCGCGATTCCGGCCTGCCGCACGCGCTGCGCATTCTCGACGCGGTGCAGGGCGTGGGCGTGCTCAGGTTCGAGGCCCAGGACGTGGTGCGCCACGCCATGGTCGAGCGGATCGTGCGGGCCTATGACGCCGATGCGGCGGCCCCGCCTCCCGATCTGGAAGAGCCGCGCCGGTGATCGAGATCGAGATCGAGGACGACGCCTGGTCCGCCGCCCTGCCGGACGTGGAGGCGGTGGTCCGCCGCGCGGCTTCCGCGGCGCTGGGGGGCATCAAGGGCGACGTGGTCATCCTGCTGACCGACGATGAGAGCGTGCGCGAGATCAATGCTCGCTTCCGCGACCGTGACCGGCCGACCAATGTGCTGTCCTTCCCGGCGGCGGAGAGCGCCTTTCCGCATCTGGGCGACCTGACGCTGGCCCTCGGCGTCTGCGCCCGCGAGGCGGTGGAGCAGGGCAAGACCCTGTCCGACCATCTGTCGCACCTGACCGTCCACGGCGTCCTGCATCTGCTGGGCCGCGACCACGAGGACAATGCGGAGGCGGAGGCGATGGAGGACGAGGAGCGATCCATCCTTGCCAGCCTTGGCGTGGCCGACCCATACACGACCGATGAACATCATCCCGGCGACGCTTGAGTCCGACAGCCCGCGCGCGCGGCTGATCCTCCGCTTTGGCCGGATCGGCCTGGCGCTGGCCGCCGGCGTCGCCGCGGCCCTGGCGCATCCGCCCTTCGGCATCCTGCCCGGCCTGCTGGGCTATGCCTTGCTGATGTTCCTGTCGGAGCGGTCCACGACGGTGCGCGGCGCCTTCTGGATGGGCTGGCTGGCCGGTTTCGCCTATTTCTTCATCAGCTGCTGGTGGGTGGCCGAGGCCTTCCTGGTCAATCCGGCGCAGGCCTGGATGGCGCCCTTCGCGGCCTCGGGCCTGCCGATCGGCCTGGGCCTCTTCTGGGGGACCGCCACGGCGCTGTACCGCCGCTTCCTGCCGTCGGGCATGAAGCGGGTGCTGTTCTTCGCCGCCCTGTTCTGCCTGCTGGAATGGCTGCGCGGCCATGTGCTGACCGGCTTCCCGTGGAATCCGGCGGGGGCCAGCTGGAAGGCGGGCTCGGCGGCGTCCCAGTTCGCCTCGGTGGCCGGCGTCTACGGCCTCGGCTTCGTCACCGTCGCGGCCTCCGCCGCCTTCGCGCCTCTGCTGAACGAAGGCGCGCGCAAGGCCCGGATCACCACCGCCGCCCTCGGCGCCGTGGCGCTGGCGGTTCTGATGATCTCCGGCGCGGTGCGGCTGTCCTCGGCCCGACTGGAGCTGACGCCCACCCTGGTGCGCATCGTTCAGGCGGATGTGGCGCAGGCGTCGAAATGGACCCCCGAGGCCTATCAGGGGATCGTCGATCGCTATGTGAACCTGACCGCTCGCCCGGGCGCGGCCCAGCCGGACCTGATCATCTGGCCTGAAGGCGCCCTGCCGGCTTCGGCCAATCAGGTCTTCGCCCCGGGTTCGCCGGACGCGGTCGCCATAGCCCGTGCGGTCCGGCCGGGCCAAAGCCTGATCCTGGGTCTGGGACGCGGCGTCGTCGATGCCTCGGCTCCCGAGGGTGAGCGCTATTTCAACAGCCTGTTCGTACTGACCAACGACGGGGGCGACGGCCTGCGCGTCGCCAACATCTATGACAAATACCGGCTGGTGCCGTTCGGCGAGTTTCTGCCAGCGGGCGGCCTGATGGGGGCGCTGGGCGTGCGGGCCCTGACCCATATGCCGCTGGACTTCAGCCCCGGTCCCCGCCCGGCGCCGATCGACATTCCCGGCGCGCCCCGCGCCCAGCCGCTGATCTGCTACGAGAGCCTCTACCCCGGCTTCACGCCCGGATCGACGGGCCGCCCGGGCTGGATCGTCAATATCTCGAACGACGCCTGGTTCGGAAAGACGTCCGGGCCGCTGCAGCATCTGAACCTGGCCAGCTATCGCGCCATCGAAACCGGCCTGCCGGTGGTCCGGGCGACGCCGACCGGAACCTCGGCCATGATCGATCCCTGGGGACGGGTGGGGGACGGCCAACGGCTGGATCCCGGCGAGAGCGGCGTCATCGACGCCCGCCTGCCGCGGCCGACCGGGATCACCCTTTATGGCCGTATCGGCGATCTTCTGTTCTGGCTGGCGGTTGCGGGCGGCCTTCTCGTCGCTGCGCCGTGGCGCCGACTGATTCGCTCCAAGACCGTTGTTCCGTAAGCCGGATTCCCTTTCCAGTCGCCACCCGGAAGACGGGATTCGCGCGCAGCGGGAAAGACGGCGACGCTGAGGCAACATCACCTGCCTGACCGCCCTGATTTGTGCATTTTTTGATGACAGAGGCCTGCGCGCGGCGCATTCAGGCTTAGCTGAATGGCCGACTTGAAGGGCGTACACGATGGCGAGAGGCAAGGGCGAGGATGGTCCTCATCCCGTGGACCGGCACGTTGGCCGGCGAGTCTGCGAGAAGAGGCTGGCCCTCGGCTACAATCAGAGCGACCTCGGTCGTGCACTGGGTCTGACCTTCCAGCAGATCCAGAAGTACGAGAAGGGCGCCAACCGCATCTCCGCGTCGAAGCTTTGGGACATCGCCCGCTTCTTCAAGGTGGATATCGGCTACTTCTTCGAAGGTCTGACCGGCGCCCAGCTGGCGGGCGTGGCCGAGGGCGAGACCGCCTTCGAGCACGACTTCCCGGCCACGCGCTACACCATCGAGATCGGCCGTCTGGCGCCGCAGCTGTCGACCCGACAGCAGAAGCTGGCGCTGGAGCTGATCCGCGACATGGCCGACCGCAAGGAGACGGACGAGGACTGACGTCCTTGCCGCTTTCAGCCTTCCCGTTCCCCTGATGAGCGCCGCTGACCGAAGGTCGGCGCGCGCGCCTTCTGCTCGGCCCAGTAGGCGGCGCCGTCGCGCGGCTTGAACATGGTCTTGGGCACGCCGTCGCGCGACACCACCGCGAAGGTGTTGGTCGAGGCCTGATACAGCAGGACGTCGCCATTCGGCCGCTCCACCCGCTCGGCGTCCGCCGGAGGCCGGGTGGTGAAGGCCTGGACCCTGGCCAGATAGTCCTGAGCGGACCGCGCCACGCAATACGAA
>Ga0247806_10001244_pt1 | contig 12868 bp, 15 predicted proteins | sample UWRJL059202B1_FD_179935 | JGI IMG/M metagenome (GOLD analysis project Ga0247806, IMG submission 179935) | Plant litter microbial communities from Arlington Agricultural Research Station in Wisconsin, United States - UWRJ-L059-202B-1 | ecosystem: Environmental > Terrestrial > Plant litter >... | reverse complement strand
GCCTGCTGCACATCTCTGAGGTGCGCAAGCTCGCCGGCGGCAAGCGCGTGGAGAACGTCGAAGACGTCCTCGGCGTGGGCCAGAAGGTCCTCGTTGAGATCACCAAGATTGACGACCGTGGCAAGCTTTCGCTCGCCCCGGTCCTCGCCGATGAAGCCGACACGCACGGTCGTGACGCTGCATCCGAGGGACCCGAAGCTCCGGCCGAAGGTTAGTCGCTAGTTCTGCCGACCACCTCTCGCCAGGTGCGTCGGTAAGACGGAAAACCCGTCCTGCTTCGGCAGGGCGGGTTTTTTGCGCCCGCCGACCGGGCCGGGCACCGTCAGGGGCGCGGCTGCAGGCCGCGTTCGATCAGCGGGGTGACCCGGAACGGGATGAGCTCACCCATGACGAGGGACGTCTCGGTGCGCTCGACACCATCGCAGGCCAGGATGGTGCGGTCGATCCGGAAGAGGTCCTCCGCGTCGGCGCAGGCGACCTGGATCAGCAGGTCGGCCGAGCCGCTCATGCCGTGCGCCTGCACGATCTCGGGGATCAGCGTGAGTTCGGCGATGATCTCGGCAGCGCGCTTCTGGTCGATGTACGCCTCGATGAACGCGGTCAGCGGATAGCCCAGCGTGGTCAGGCTGACGCGGCGGTCGAAGTCGAGGAAGACCCGGGCGTCCTCCAGCCGGGTCATCCGCGACTGCACGGTGTTGCGGGAGAGCCCCAGACGCTGCGCGAGGCTCACATAGGTGCTGTGCGGGTCGGCGCACAGGGCGCGGAGAAGCTCGAGGTCGACCCTGTCGAGACGGTGCATACTGCCAGACGTTAGCACGGTCGCTGTCACCCGAACAGGGCACATTGCACAGTGTGTCGGCACGCTCTTGAGCACGGGGGCAACGCCGCCCGAAGGCCGGGTTGACCGGGACTGACCGGCGCGGGAGAGTGGCAGGATGGACGACACCCGCCAGACCCTGATCCCCGCCCAAACCCACTCGGTTCTGGCCGGGGGAGACTTCATCCACCTCGAGGGCGCCCTCTACGCCACCTACCGAACCGCCGATTTCGCCGCAGCGCTGCGGCTGGTCGACGCTGTCGCGGCCGACGCCGAGGCTCTGAACCACCACCCGGATGTGACGCTCGGATACGGCGAGGCCGGGTTCGTGCTGAGCTCGCACGACGTGGGCGGTGTCACCGGGCGTGACCTGCGGCTCGCCCTGCGGATTCAGGAGTTGGCCGGTGAGCAGGGCGCGACAGCGACGCGCCAGGCACCGTCCCGCACGGACGTGGCGATCGACTGCAGCGACGAGGCGGCCGTGCGCCCCTTTTGGCGAGTCGGTCTGGGCTACCAGGAGTCGGGTCCGGCGGACGATATCGAACTGCTGGACCCGCGGGGGACGGGCCCGCGGGTCTGGTTCCAGCACATGGAGATTCAGCGCACCGAACGCAACCGCATCCACCTCGACGTGTATGTGCCCGTCGCCGACTGCGAGGAACGGGTGCAGGACATCATCGCCGTGGGGGGAGTGCTGCTCACCGACGAGCACGCACCGGACTGGTGGGTGCTCGCCGACCCGGAGGGCAACGAACTCTGCGTCTGCGCCTGGGACGCCTGACCGTCACGGTTCACGCGGCGGCGTGCACCAGCGCTTTCTCGACCGCGGCGACCAACTGGGTGGATTCCGGCTCCACGGTGGAGGCGAACCTGTCGACCACCACGCCGTCGGCGTTCACCAGGAACTTCTCGAAGTTCCACTTGATCAGGCCGGGCAGCACGCCCTTCCTGAATTTGGTGAGCTCGGCGTAGAGCGGATGCTGATGCTTGCCGCGCACCTCGATCTTCGCGGTGAGCGGAAAGGTGACGCCGAAGTTGAGGTCGCAGAACTGGGCAATGTCGGCCTCGGTGCCGGGCTCCTCGCCCATGAACTGGTTACACGGCAGCCCGAGCACCACCAGGCCGTCGTCGGCGAAGCGGCGGTACAGCGCCTCGAGCCCGGCGTACTGCGGGGTGAAGCCGCACTTGGAAGCCACGTTGACCACCAGCACCGTCTTGCCGGCGAACCGTCCGAAGGTGGTGGGGGTGCCGTCGATGAGGGTGAGCGGGATGTCGTAGAGCGGGGAGGCGGACATGCCGAAAAGACTACTCCTGCGCCCCTCCGACGGGCTGGGACCTGCGCCTGTCAGGGCCGATCTGCCCGAATCCCGCACATTTCGATAACGCTTACCGCGCGCCCCCAGCGGAATACGCGGATCGGGTTATTCTCGGCTGTATACGGCAGACGCGGGTATCGCGACGGCGAGCGGGACGGTGGTGGCGGCATGAGGGGCAGTGTGGCAGCAGACGGAGTGCGAGCGGAGCAGGAATACCGCGAGGCTCCCGCAGCCGAAGTCCTCGATTCCGCCCCGAATCCCTCCACAGCCCCCGGGGCCCGCCCCCTCGTGCCGCACGACGACCAACAGACCCGACCGGTGCAGGTGCAGCGGCAGACCGGGCCGAACCGGGTTCTGGACCGGGCCGCGAACGCCGGCCACCGGCGCACCATCGGGGACACCGACCTCACCGTGCACCCGCTTGCACTCGGGTGCAGCGTCTTCGGCTGGACGACGGATGGCGACACCGCCATGGCGATCCTCGACCGCCACTACGAGCTCGGCGGTAACTTCCTCGACACGGCGGACAGCTACGCGGCCGGCCGCAGCGAGGTTGTGATCGGCTCCTGGATGCGCACCCGTGGGGTGCGGGACGACATCGTGATCTCCACGAAGATCGGCCGCAACCACGATAACCCGGGCCTGTCACCGCGAAGCATCGTGGGCGCCGTGCACGCGTCCCTGGAACGGCTCGGCACCGACCACATCGACCTTCTGCATTTTCACTACGACGACCTCGACGTGCCCCTCGAGGAAAGCCTCGGCGCCATGGAGACGCTCATTCGCAGTGGCACCGTGCGCCATCTCGCGGCGTCGAACTTCACTGCCGAGCGGCTGATGGAGGCCCGGGTGCTCGCCGCCAACGGTCTGCCCCGCTTTGTGGCCGTGGAGACTCCGTACAACCTGATGAACCGGGTCTCGTTCGAATCGGCCCTTGCCCTGGTCACCCACGCGCAGGGCATCGCCGTGATGCCCTACTTCGCCCTCGCCCACGGTTTCCTCACCGGCAAGTACCATTCCAAGTCCGACCTCACCGACACGGTCCGCGCCGGGCGCGCATCCGCGTATCTCAACCGTGCCGGCCTCAAGGTGCTGGGCACCGTGGAGCGCATCGCCGACGACCACGGGGTGGCGCCGTCGACCATTGCCCTGGCCTGGCTGCTGGCGCGCAACGACGTCGTGGCTCCGGTGGCCAGCGCGAGCCGCCCGGAGCACGTGGCCGCCCTCATCGCGGCGGCCTCGGTGAACTTGGGCCGGGCCGACATGGTCGACCTAGACAAGGTCTCGGCCTAACCCGGTCCCGGCGGAACCCGAACGGCTGCAGCCGAAACGATGGCCGACCGCCTGGGGCGGTCGGCCATCATCTGCTGCGCCCGGGCGCTAGGGACACCCGGATATGTTTTCCCGGTTCGGCGGGATGAGTCGTAACCGATGTTTTGGGGAGGGCATCGGCCTTCGACAGCGTGACAATAACATGACGCTGTGATGGGCAAAAGAGCGGCGAGGCTGGCTGGTTGCCGTGCACCGGCGAGTGCGGGCCGGCCCGCTGGCGCCGGTGTCGTAAGGTGGAAGTGATATGAACGGCGCCGTTGAATTTCCCCTTGACCTAACCGAACTCTCGTTTCGGGCCGCCGGTGATTCCCTGGTGAGACGAACCGTCCTGCCGAGCGGGGTGCGCATCGTCACCGAGCAGGTGCCGGGCAGTCGCAGCCTCACCATCGGCTACTGGGTGGCCGTGGGCTCCCGCGACGAGCAGCCGGGACACTTCGGCTCCACCCACTTCCTCGAGCACCTGCTGTTCAAGGGCACCAAGCAGCGCACGGCCCTCGACATCGCGATCGCGTTCGACGCCGTCGGCGGCGAGCACAACGCGATGACCGCCAAGGAATACACCTGCTACTACGCCAAGGTGCAGGACCGCGATCTGCAGATGGCCGTTGAGGTTCTCACCGACATGATCACGTCCTCGGTGCTCGACCCGGCCGAGTTCGAGACCGAGCGCGGCGTCATCCTCGAAGAACTCGCGATGGCGGATGACGACCCGGCCGACGTTGCCAACGAACGGTTCTTCCAGGCGGTCATGGGCGGGCATCCGCTGGGCCGGCCGATCGGAGGCAGCCCGGACACCATCCGCGCCGCCAGCCGCGACGCCGTGTGGGAGCACTACCGGGCCAACTACCGTCCGCAGGACCTCGTCGTGACCGTCGCCGGCGCCGTCGACCACGACGTGCTTGTCGCCGCCGTCACCCGGTCGCTGCTGCAGGCCGGCTGGGACCTCAGCGAGCCCGCCGCCCCCGTCGGCCGCCGCTCCGGCGCCGCCGCGCTGATCAACCAGGGTCAGCCCGTCACGGTGGTGCACCGCCCGCTCGAGCAGGCGAACCTGCTGATCGGTGTGCCGGGCCTGGTCGCCGCCGACGACCGACGCGTCGCGATGAACGTGCTCACCTCCATCTTCGGCGGCGGCATGTCGTCCCGACTGTTCCAGGAGGTGCGCGAGAAGCGCGGCCTGGCGTATTCCGTCTACTCCTTCGCGCCCGGCTATTCGGATGCCGGCATCTTCGGCATGTACGCCGGCTGCACGCCCGCAAAGGCCGGTCAGGTCACCGAGATCATGCTCGACGAGCTGCACCGCCTTGCCGAGCACGGTGTGACCGCCGATGAGATGACGCGGGCCTCCGGTCAGCTGTCCGGCGCATCCGCCCTGGCCCTCGAGGACTCGGACACCCGGATGTCCCGGCTGGGCCGGTCCGAGATCACCCTGGGCGAGTTCGTCGACCTCGATGAAGCCCTGCGGCGTCTGGCGCTGGTGACCGCCGACGACGTGCAGGAGCTGGCCGTGGAGATGGCCTCCCGGCCGTTTTCGGTCGCGGCCGTCGGCGCTCTCGACGAGGCGGTGTTCGACGGCATCGTGCCGCGCAGCACTGGGCCCGTCACCCGGGAGCCCACCAGCACGGCGTCCCTCCCACAGACCTAACGGGTTCCGCAGTCCCGACCCGGCTCGACGCTCCACCGACAGCAATCGAAAGGGCAACGATGCCCCAGTACCTCTACCTCGTCAGACACGGCGAACAGCAGGACGCCGAATACGGCCTCCCGGACGGCCCGCTGTCGCCGCGGGGGAAACGGCAGGCGCACCTCATCGCCGAACGGCTCGGCGGTGTGCCCTTCACCGGCGCCTGGACGTCTCCGCTGCAACGCGCCGCCGAAACCGCGGCGATCATCGCCGACCGGTTGCCCTCGATCACCCCGGTGCCGTCGCCGCTGTTGTTCGACTGCATCCCCAGCGGGCGCGCGCCGGAGATGCCCAAGTCCTATGCGCCGTTTTTCAACTCCGTCAGCGATGAGCAGATCGAGGCCGGTCGCGCCCAGATGGAGGACGCCGCCGCGGAATTCCTGCACCCGCAGAGCGGCCCCCGGCACGACCTGCTGATCACCCACAACTTCGTGATCGGCTGGTTCGTGCGGGAGGTGCTCGGCGCGCCGGACTGGCGCTGGATCAGCATCAACCAGGCCAACTGCGGGCTCACCGTGCTGCAGCAGAAGCCCGGCCGGCCGTGGTCACTGGTCACCCACAACGATCTCGGCCACCTGCCCGTTGAGCTGCGCACGGGCCTGCCCGACCCGCTCCTGTTCTAGCCGAGCCTCTTGCGGTACCAGTTCGTGGCGTTGGGATTGTCGTTGTACGGCGGCACGTCCTCGTAGCCGGACCGCTGGTACAACGCGCCGGCGGCCTCGAGGCTTGCATTCGTGTCGAGCACCATCTCGGAGGCGCCGAACTCCCTCGCCCGCTTCTCCAGCTCGGCGAGCAGCAGGGAGCCCCAGCCGCGCCCGCGCACCTGCGGCTGCAACCACAGGTGCTTCGCTTCGAACCGCACCGCGCCATCCGCGCCGTCATCGATGCGCCGGATGCCGCCGCAGCCCACGAAGCTGCGCGGGTGCCCCTCCTCGCTCACGAGCAGGAACTGGCCGCGCGGCGGCACGAACTGCTCCGCGGCCGGAAACGTGGTGCGGTAACCGCCGGCGTGGGGGAACGTGGAGGCGCGATCACTGAAGTACTGGGTCAGCAGGGTGATCGAGCCGGCGTCGGTCACGGAGACCGCGGTGAATTCGGGCATGCCCCTAGGCTACGTGCCTCGTCGCCGGCGGCAACCGCCGCGCTTGGTAGATTGGCAGCATGACAACACGCGTGGCCGTCATCGGCGCAACCGGCAAGATGGGGCGCCTGGTCTGTGACCTGGTCGACAACGAAGCGGAGTACGACCTGGTCGCCCGGCTCGACTCGTCCAGCGCGCTGACCGAGATGCTCGGCGCCGACGTGGCGATCGACCTCACCGTGCCGGCGGTGAGCCAGAGCGTCGTCGACTTCGCCGTCGACAACGGCATCCGGGTGCTGGTGGGCACTTCAGGCTGGTCGCAGGCCCGCATCGACACGCTCGGCCACAAGCTCGCGGGCCGACCCGACGTCGGAGCCGTGATCATCCCCAACTTCTCACTCGGTTCGGTGCTCGGCACGGCCTTCGCCGCCCTCGCCGCCCGGTTCTTCGACTCCATCGAGATCGTCGAAGCGCACCAGTCCAGCAAGGTCGACTCCCCGTCGGGAACCGCGGTGCGCACCGCCGAACTGATGGCCGCCGCCCGCGCCGGCCTCGGCCCGGTCGCCGCCCCGCACGTCGACCAGCGCGCCCGCGGCCAGCAGGTCGCCACGGTCCCGGTGCACAGCCTGCGCCTGGCCGGTGTGCTGGCCCGCCAGGATGTGATCCTCGGCGGCGCGGGGGAGACCCTCACCATCACCCACAACACGCTGTCCGCGGACGCCTACGAACGGGGCATCCTCGTGGCCCTCGCCGCCACCCGCGACTGCGTCGGAGTGACCGTCGGCCTGGACCAGCTCATCGACCTCGGCCTGCCCGGCGCGGCCGCCGAAGCCAGCCCGGTATCGGTCGTCCCGCCGGCCCGGCCGGAAGAAGCTGAGATGGAGCCCGGCGAATGAAGGGTCGTGTCGCCGTCGTCGTGATGGCCCTCCTGCTCGTGTTCTACCTGGTCCTCGTCGGCTGGCGCGCCGTATTGTTCGTGCAGAGCGGAGACCCGGTCGGCATCCTCATCGGCGTCGCTCTGATCGTGCTGCCCATCATCGGCGCCTGGGCGCTGGTGCGGGAGATCATGTTCGGGGTCACGTGTGAACGCCTCGTCAAGCGGCTCGACGCCGAGGGCGCCCTGCCGGTCGACGACCTGCCCAGCCGGCCGAGTGGACGACCGTACCGGGACGCAGCCGACGGTCAGTTCCCCGAGTACCGTGCCGCCGTCGACGCGGCACCGGATGACTGGCGGGCCTGGTTCCGTCTAGGACTGGCCTACGACGCGTCGGGCGACCGGCGCCGCGCCCGGGGTGCGCTCCGCACCGCGATGAGCCTGGAGAAAACGGCGGCCTGACCCTCTGCGGCGCCCACCCGGCTGTGCCGTGTCGGCGGTGCCGCGGCGCTCAAGCCCGGCGCCACGCGGGTGCCACGCCGCTACGCGCGTGGCGCGCCGCTACGCGCGTGGCGCGCCACCCGCGCAGCGGCGTCTGGCCCGCGCGATGTGTTCCCTCGTGAGCGAGGCGAAACGCCGCGATCCCGGTGGCCGAAGGTGCGGTGCATGCCTCACCACGTCAGACGTGGGCGGCCCGGCACCAGGCCGAGGTGGGCGAGCCGGGCAGTCAGCCGAGGTACGCTCATGCCTGTGGCGTGGTCCCAGCGCACAAAGCCGTTGACCTGGCGCCGGATCGCGTCTTCGCGCAGCTTCTCCTCATAAACCACCTCCGCCGGTGTGCGCCCGGCCAGCATCTGGGGATCGAAGTATTTCACCCGGCCATCGCTCTCGCCCACGCCGCGTCGGTCTAGCCAGAAGAAGTCCGGGAAAACCTCCCTGTCATCAATAAGGAACGGGTGCTGCAGCACGGGCTCCGGGAGCCCCGCCACCGCAATAGTGACTCGACTGCCCGACTCATCGGGGGAGCCGGAGAGCGGGGTGGCGAAATCGATCACGGTGCGGGCCCGAACGGACCCACGAAAGGGCAGCATCCGCTGCCAGGTGTCGAGCAGGGTCGCCCGGTCAGTGAGTGGTGGTGTGCGGCCGTAACGGTCCACCGCGAGCGCTCGATCAGCGGCGGCGACAGCCGAGCGTAGGTCAACCACCGTGGCGAGTTCGACGACGGTGCGCGCGACGGAAGTGACCAGCACTCCGTCGCGTAGCTCGACGTCACGCTCGTCGAAGCCGACGGCGTGTTTGCGAACGCCGGGATCCGAGCGCCCTCCCGTCGTGCGTTCGGTGAGGAAATGCACCTCGTCCGGCCACGACGCCAGCAGCGGGAGCTGCCACAGTACGGCGGCTGACTGGTGTGAAAGTGGCAGAGCGGCTGCTCGGCTCAGCGCCGCCGCCCGCACCTTCAGCGCATAACGCTGGTCCCGGTTGAGGCCGGCCCAGACAGGGGCCGGTGTGTATTGTCCCCAACCGATCCGATGCAGCTGCCCGCGTTCGGCGCGGCGCCGCAACCGTAGGTCACCTCCGAACGCTCGGCGGTAATCGGCGGCGAGGAGAAGTTCGGGGAGGGGTGTCGGCTCGTGACGGGGCTCAGGCATGCTCTGAGCGTGCGCGCACCACGACGGGGTTGGGTGCCGCGGTGCGAAGCCGTGCGAAACTCTGCGCCCTGGCGCCTGTGGAGGAACCCCCGACGCCGGCCAGCGGGAGGCAACCCGTCGCACTCACCGGTGGCAACCCGGAGCGCCCCGTAGGCGCCGCGCGGGCACGGCGCCGCTTTGCGGGTGGCGCGCCACACGCGTACCGGCGCCCGGCCCGCGTAACGGATGGGGCGCGGGCGCGCCGGCCCGAACGGGTGGCGGCGGGCGCCGGCGGGTGGCGGCGGGCGCCGGCGGATCGCTGCGAGCGGGTGCTAGCGCAGCATCCAGGTCACGGCCTCGGCGGCCGTGCGGTGCGTGAAGGTGAACCCGTCGGCCTGCAGCTTCGCCGGACTCACCCGTTGGTCGGCGAGCAACAGCTGCCGGGCGGCATCCTGCAGCGCCAGGGTGAGTACGAACTCGGGCACCGGCACGAGGAACGGCCGGCGCAGCGCGGCCGAGACGGCCCGGATCACGTCGTTCGCCGAGGACGGAGTAGGCCCGGCGATGTTGACCGGGCCGCTCAGCTCGGAACCGAGCAGGTGCACGATCGCCGCCGCCTCGTCGTGGAGGCTCACCCACGGCCAGATCTGCGAGCCCCGACCGAGCGGGCCGCCGAGCCCGAGCCGCACAATCGGCAGCAACGGCTTCAGCGCGCCGCCCTTGGCGATGACCAGCCCGGTGCGCGCCATGACCACCCGGGTGCCGGCCGGCGCCAGCCGCGCCTCCGCCTCCCACGCCGTGACGACGGTGGCGAGGAAGTCGGTTCCGTGCGCGGAGTCCTCGGTGAGTTCCTCACCGGGCCGGTTGCCGTAGACGCCGACCGCTGACGCGTTCACCAACACCGTCGGCGGGGTGGCGGCGCGTCGCATGGCGTCGGTCAGCGTGCGGGTGGCCTGCACCCGGGACTCCATGATCTGGCGTCGGTACGACTTCGTCCAGGGCAGCCGCCCGATCGACGCGCCGGACAGGTTCACCACGGCGTCCACGCCGTCGAAGGCCGCCGGGTCGAGGCTCAGCGTCGCGGGATCCCAGCGCACCTCCCGGGAACCGTGCGGGGCGCGCCGCACCAGACGCACGACGGAGTGACCCGCGGCCTCCAACTGACGGCACAGCTCGGTGCCGACGAGCCCGGACGCTCCGGAAATGAGTACGCGCATCAAAATGTCCTGTCTTCGCTTACGCCAGTTCGGCTTCGATGGTGATCGGGATGCCGGTGAGGGCCTGCGAGATCGGGCAGTTCACCTTGGCGTCTTCGGCGAATGCCTCGAACTCGTCCTCCGTGATGCCGGGAACGCTGGCGCTGACCAGCAGGTGGCTGCCCGTGACACCGGTGCCGGCGACGAACGTCACCGCGGCGGTGGTCTGGATGTTGGTGGGCGGGTGGCCGGCACCGGTCAGGATGTTGGCCAGTGCCATCGAGAAGCAGGATGCGTGCGCGGCGCCGAGCAGTTCCTCGGGGTTGGTCGTGTTCGCGGTGCCCTCAGCCCTGGCCTTCCAGTTCACCGGGAACGACCCGGCGCTGGACGAATCGAGCGACACGGTTCCGGACCCGGTCATCAGGTCGCCGGTCCATACGGTGGTTGCTTCGCTGGTCAGGGCCATGGGGTTACCTCCTGGAAAGTGGACCACCAGCCTAACCGGCGGCCCTGACGTTCCCAGGAAATTATCAGCCGATGCGCAGCGGACCGCCCTCCGTCCGGCGCTTGCTCCTCGATCGGTCAGGCCGCCGCGGCTCCCGGACCGCGGCCGAGGATCCGCGCCCGCACCAGGAGCAGGTACAGCTGGCAGCCCAGGCAGTAGTCGAACACCGCGTTCAGGAATGCGGCCAGGAACGCAGCAGCGGCGGTGAGGGGCACCGCGGCGGGCACCCCGACCAGGCCGAGGACAACACCCGTCAGAGCGACGACCAGGCCGACGCCCTGGGCGAAGGTCGGCGGAGCCGGGTCTTCCAGCGCGGCCGGCGGCCCGAGCCGCGGGCGCACGACGGCCTTGAAGAGCAGCCCATACGGATGCCGTTTGATGCCCGCGAACGCACCCCACGCGAAGACCAGGGTCTGCAGGGCGAGTAGCACCAGGGCCGGTGTGGAGGCGCCTACGAGCGCGAGGAAGATCACCACGAGCAGCACCAGAGCGGTGATCAACGCACCGAACCGTGGACCGCGCGGGTCGATGCCGGAACTTTTCCGGCCGGAATCGTGGGGCTGGGTCATCGGGAGGTCCTGGCCTTTCGGGAGATAACTCTGGATAAAGGGGAGGGGGCGTTCACGCGGTGCCGGCGAGGTTGTCGAGGTGCGCGTACAGCGCCGCCCGGTTGGGTACACCGCCGACCCGGGCGCGCACCCGGCCATCGCCATCCAATACGAGCGTCGTCGGCGTCTGCAGAATGTTGAACCGGCGCGCCAGGTCGGCCCGGTGGGTCAGGTCCACGTCCAGGTGGCTTACCCCGGAGCGGGCCGCGGCCACGTTACCCAGCAACACGGCGGTGCCCGGGCAGCGGGAACAGAACCCGGTGGAGAACTGCAGCAGCGTGGCGTGCTGCCCGAGCGGTTCGACGCTGCCGAGTTCAGCGGCGGTCACCGGCGCGCCGTTGTGGCGGCCCGACCCCGCCGTGAGCCGGCCCTGCCGGCGGCGCCAGAGCAACCCCAACCCGGTCGCAGCTGCGACCAGCAGCACGATCACGATGAGGGCGGTGGCGGGATTCATGCCGTGACGATACGCCGCCAGGCCCCGCCGGCACGGTGTGTGACGGCAGATGACGCGGCGGGCAGCCGGCTTTTCGGCTGCCGGATGGGCCGGGTCGGCTCGGGAAAACCCGCGCAGGACGGCGCTCGGGGGCACGCGGGGACGCTCCAGACGATAACCTGTAAAACGTGTCTACTCTCTTCAACCCGTTCGGGCAGGTCCTCGTCGCCCTGGTGACACCATTCACGGCAGACGGGGAGGTCGACTGGGCCGGTGTGGAGAAGCACATCGACGACGTCATCACCGCGGGAGCGGACGGCATCGTCGTCACCGGAACCACCGGCGAGACCTCCACCCTCACCGACCCGGAGAAGCTCCGACTCGTGGAAGTGGGCAAGGATGTCGCGGCCGGCCGGGCCAAGATCATCACCGGTGGTGGCTCCAACGAGACCGCCCACGCCATGCAGCTCGCCCGCCAGAGCGAAAAAGCCGGCGCCGACGGCAACATGATCGTCACCCCGTACTACAACAAGCCCACCCAGGCCGGTGTGCTCACGCACTTCCGCATGATCGCGGATGCCACCGACCTGCCGGTGATCCTGTACGACATTCCGGGACGCACCGGCATCCCGATCAACTACGAGACCATCCTGCGCGCCGCGAAGCACCCGAACATCCTCGCCGTCAAAGACGCCAAGGGCGACCTCGCCCAGGTGAGCCGGGTGCTCAACCAGACCGACCTGCTCTACTTCTCCGGCGACGACCCCAACGTGCTGCCGCACCTGTCGATCGGCGCCACCGGCCTGATCGGCGTCACCGCCAACATCGCCGCCACGCCGTACCGGCAGATGGTCGACGCGGTCAACGCGGGCGACCTGAAGACCGCGACGCTGGCCCACCAGCAGCTCGAACCGCTGGTGCGCGCCGTGATGACCCACGTGCCCGGCACCGTCGCGGCCAAGTACATCCTGCACGGGCTGGGCCGCATCAGCAGCCCCCGCGTGCGCCTGCCCCTCGTCGGTCCGGAGGAATCCGAAGCCGCCATGATCGAAGACGAAATCGACCTCGTCCGGAACATCCCCGGCGTCGACTTCACCAATTTCCGGCCCGACCGCAACGCCGCCGCCGGTGGCGCGCTGCCCAAGGTCGCCGGAACCACACGCTAAAGAAGCACGAACGCACCACAAACTCCAGCACCACCAACTCCACAATAGGAGGGCTTATGCCCAACGACGTATACGCACCGCCCGCGCTCCCCAAGGGGACTCTCCGCGTCACGCCCATCGGCGGACTCGGCGAAATCGGCCGGAACATGACCACCTTCGAGATCAACGGCAAAATCCTGATCGTCGACTGCGGCGTGCTGTTCCCCGAAGAGCACCAGCCCGGTGTCGACC
>Ga0247806_10001242_pt1 | contig 12873 bp, 12 predicted proteins | sample UWRJL059202B1_FD_179935 | JGI IMG/M metagenome (GOLD analysis project Ga0247806, IMG submission 179935) | Plant litter microbial communities from Arlington Agricultural Research Station in Wisconsin, United States - UWRJ-L059-202B-1 | ecosystem: Environmental > Terrestrial > Plant litter >... | reverse complement strand
GTTCACTTTATCGTTCAAATAATAACTGCGTGTCACCAGGTCACCCAGCGGGTTGTAATACAGGAAGGTACCCTGCCGTTCGCCATCTACGTACCAGCCTTCATTGGATACCTGCCCGTTGTTGTAATAGTTCACGAAGTAACCGTTGGCCTGGTTGTTCTTATAAAAACCTTCCTGGCTTATTTTGCCATTGGGATACCAGGATGTTTTTTTGCCTTCCATCAACCCGTCTTTGTACACATATTCAGACGATACCTGGCCGTTGTGGTAAAACGAAGTACCCTTACCATCCTGGTTACCTTCTTTGGTGTAATAACCCTGTTGCGATTTGGTGCCGTCGGGTTCATAAAAGGTAATGTCGGCGTTGCCTTTGCGGCTGCTGGTGCTGCTGATCACCTGTCCTTTTTTATCGTAGAATTTGATGTCGCGCAGGCGGCCTTTTTCAAAAACAGTTTCGCCTGAAAGGATACCATCCTTGTCGTAATAACTTTTCTTTCCTTCAGCCCTGCCTTTGGAATAATTGAGACTGCTTTCCAACTGGCCATTCTCGTAATAACTTGCATACGGCCCTTCCTGTTCGTCCTTCACAAAATTTTCAACGTATTCGGGTTTGCCGTTTTTGTAAAACGTTTTCCATTCGCCGGTTTTTTCGCCGTTGCTGTAAGTACCGGTGATGCGCAGCTGGCCGTTTTCGTGGTATTCTTTGTATTCGCCTTCGGCCTTGTCTTTTATGTAACGCAGTTTCGAATATACCTTACCGTTAGGATGGTAATAGGTTTCCTCGCCATCGAGTTCATCGTTCACATAATTGCCGGTGTTGGTAAGGATGCCATTCACATTGTAATATTTCGAAACCCCTTCTTTTTTACCTTCTTTCCAGTTGATCTGCGCCTGCAAATGCCCGTTGTAATAATACCGGGTCTCCAGGCCGTCCATCTGGTCGTCTTTATAGTTCACTACGTTGTAACGAATGCCGTTGTCGTACCAGCTTTCGCTTTTGCCGTTGGCTTTTCCCTTGTTGTACGCGCTGGTTTCTTTTACCAGCCCGGTTTCGTAATAATAGATCCAGTCGCCGGTGAGCAGGCTTTCATCCGCAAAATTACCCTTTGATTTCAGGTTGCCGGCGGGGTAGTACAATTCCCAGTAACCTTTGTACACGTCTTCCCCCTTGCTGTTCTTTTCGTAGCCACCGCGGCCGCTGATGTTATAGTCGGTAACGGAATAACGGATCTTTGCACCGGCCCTTTTGTCAAAAACCAGTTCCTGCGTTTCCCGTATGCCGTTGAGGTAACCGATGGCAAGGCGTTGCATTCCCGTAACTTCTTTTTTATTGCGCTTGAAATAATCGTTGATGACCTTGATGCCCAGTTCGCTGAATACGGAATACACGAAGGGTTCAAACTGTTTGTCGTCCCACAGTTTGCGGAAAAGCGGTACGTAATACTGCATCCAGAAGCCTTTGTCGCCGGCATTGTATTCCAGCTTTTCCATCATTACCTGTATCTGCCGGATCACCTGGTCTTCCATGTCCACCAGGGATTTATATTTTTTACTGAGCGATATCTTGCTTACAATGATGTCCTGCACCGCTTCAAAATCATCTTCCTTGGAAGGCTTGTATTCTTTTAATAATTCCGTGGTGGTATTGTTTACTTCCGCGATGTTGCCGAGGAAACCTACAATGTTGCTTTTATAACGACCGTCGGGAGCCACGAGCAGGCTGGTGGTAAAGCTCATCATGGCCTGCACGAGGTTGCCTTTGAGCAGGGAAAGCGAACCCAGGAAATAATGCGCGGAGGCATAGTATGGGTTGATGATGACGCAGCGCTGAAAGGAACCGGTTGCTTCTGCATAGCGCTTGGCGCGGAACAGCGTAACACCTTTGTTGAAGAACGCAAGGTAATCGTATGGCGTGTGGGCAATGATGCTGTCGTAGGCCACCAGGGCTTTGTCGCTGCGGTTGGTTTCGTCGTACAGGTCGGCCACCATGCGCAGCCAGCGCATGTTCTTTTCCGGAAACATTTCCATGGCGATGTTCATGTATTTTTCCGCTTCCACGAAATTGCTGTCGTCGTAAAAACTGCGGTACATCTCGTGCAGTACAGTCGAATAATTGGTATCGCTGGCGGGTACTTTAAGGAATTCGGCGATGGCCGCTTTGTACTCCTTTTTTTCGTGGAGCGCTACGCCCTTGCCGATCACTTCTTTGCTGTCGATCAGCGGGTTGTTCAATTCTCTTTGTGCGCTGGAATGGCAAAATGCAAAAATACAGGCGAATGCCGTTAGTAAAAAAGGTCTCATGCTGCAGGAAATTTATAAAATGCTCGTGTTTTGGTGCCTTAAATGTAAAGGAAAAATCAATACGGTACTGTTTTCCATGCTTTTTATGCGGCGGCCAAATCAGCAGCGAAAAGAGTTTAATATATTTGTAGCTGGCAAACAGAAACGAATAACAAATTTATGAAATACCAGGTAGGAGATAAGATCATCGTATTGCTCACCAGCGAAGAAGGCAAAGTGGTGGATGTTATGAATGAAAAGATGGTGATGATAGAGGTGAAGGGCGTTAAGTTCCCGGCCTACCTCGACCAGATAGACTTTCCTTATTTTAAGATGTTTACCGAACAGCGGCAACAGGCAAAAAAGAAGGTGTATATCGACAACGTACAACGCGAAGGCGCGAAGCCGAAGGAACAAACCGGGCGCGGCGTTTCCCTTTCTTTTTTACCCGTGTACAGTAAGGATGTTTTTGATGATGAGGTAGTGGAAAAATTCAAGCTGCACCTGGTGAACGAGAACAGGGAAACCTATCATTTTAAATACGACCTGATCGTAGGCGGCGAAAGTATTTTCAACCTGCACAATACCATTCACCCGCAGCAGGAATTTTATTTGCACGATGTGGACTTTGAAGAACTGAGCGACAACCCACGTTTCGATTTCGAATTTTCGTTACCGGAAGAGAATAAAAAGAAAGCGCCTTTTTTTGAAACAGGCCTGAAACTAAAAGGCAAACAATTGTTTAAGAAGATAGAAGAACTGCAGGTGAAGAACGAACCCCGTTTTGCCTATGCCTTGTTTGAGTCTTACCCCGATAAAGTGGAAGAAGAAAAGGTAGACCTCAGCCGGTTGGGCAATGCCGGCTTCCGCATTTACGATGCGTCGAAAGGAAGGGAACATCTGCCGCCGGCCCGCACGGTGGTGGACCTGCACATTGAAAAGCTGGTGGACAACTGGCAGCAGTTGGACAATTTTGAAATACTTACGCTGCAGTTGAAAGAATTTGAAAAATATTATGACCTGGCCGTTGCGCATAAACAACGCGAACTCACCATCATCCACGGCGTAGGCACCGGCAAACTCCGCGACGAGATACACGAGATCCTGCGCTTAAAGAAAGAAGTAAAATCCTTTGTGAACCAATACCATCATGCGTATGGATATGGAGCAACGGAAATCTTCTTTAATTAGAAATTAGGAATTAGAAATTAGAAATGCATGGCGTATGCCAGGGCAAGTAGTTCAATCTGCCGGGTATGCTCTGCGCCCTCTGTACAATTCCTGTGCATCTCCAAACATTTCCTTCTACCTAAAACGAGCAGAAATCGTATAACAAACCTTGTCATTAATCCGGTGAAAAATCTCGCCGTTGATCTTGTGTAGCTTGCGCGCTTCGCGGCCGGTGAGCAGCCTGCCGCTTTCATCGAAGGTTTGCGGCTGGTTGAAATAGGTGAGGATATAATATTCCTTGTAGGTGAAAGGCGCATTGAGCGCTACCGGCCTGATGGAAATGAAAGTAAGCGAATGTTTTTTTTCATTGATGTAGTAATCGAAATTATTTACCCAGGTGCAGCGGATCAGCTTCATCAGTTTGGCCAGTCCCAGCACTTCATTCAGGTCGAGGTTGTATTTCGCCAGCATCGGCCCCATTGCGGGGTCATCCAGGTCGTATTCGTTGATGTAGGTCATTGAATCGGTGATGATCTCGAAAGACAGCGTTTTGAATTTTTTATTGGTAAACGCGATCGCAAATTCCCTTTTCTGGTGCTGCGCCTTGTACGATTTTTCGATCAGGTCAAGGGTTTGCTCGTTCTCGTAATAAAACTTCGACGAAATATTTTTGGGTGAACACGCATACAGCATGCCGGCAAGCAGGATGCATACAATGCCATATCGTAAAACGGGTTTATTCATTGATCTTTTTTGAACAGATGCTGATGCCGAAGGTGATCTTTTTAAAGAACGCTTCTGAAACTTCTACCTGCGTTCTGCCGCCATAATCCCAGTAAGTGAGTACGATGGCATTGTCGTTGCGGCTGATCCTTTCCAGTATTAAAAAATGCGTAGGAATAGCAAGGCTGAATTCCACGTGATTCTTTTTGTGCAGCAGGCGGTTGTTAATGTACAACACCGTGGTCCCTTCGCCGATGTGCTGGCTGATGTAAGTGTATAAGTCACCAACGCGCGGCCGGATAATGTCCGCGCCGCGGGCCGAAACCTTGTAATGCAGCAGTTTGCGGATCATGCGATTGAACTTGGCATAATTAACCGAGGCCCAGAATTCATCCTCGTCACCCGGGTCGTAATGCCGGTTGAAAATGTTGATGTAACCTTTGAACTGGTCGGCCAGGCTCAGGTAAAACATCTGTTCCGCCGGGCGGATGTCGAGTATACCCTTGTATTTTAAAGCGCCGGCCGCGGTTCGGATTTCCTTGGGCGGGTTAAAATTAACGGTGCCGAGTTTTGCTTTGCCATTGTTGTACAATTCAACCAAAAACCGGCAATAGGCCAGCGGGTCGTCGTGGATGATGAGGTACGATAAGGCACCATAACCACAAAAGTTGGTACCCCGGCCCGCGTACATGCCCAGCGGGTTATTCACGTTTTCATAAAGATTTTTAAGGAATTTTTCAGGCACTACGTGCTGCCAGTGGCTGCTTTGCGCAAGGCCATGCAGGCTGTTGAGGTAGGAGAGCGCCTGCTGCTGCGTACTCGTGCGGCCCAGTTCATGGTGATCACTGTCATTGGCCATTGCCCGGTTAATGGAACCGTTCAGCAGCAATAAAAGAAAGAGCACTATTTTCGGTACGCGGTTTCTCCTCACGATGGCTTTTTTAAGCGGTGAAGATATGAAAATTGCATTTTTCTGCGTTTGTTGCACGTTGAATATTGGTAAACAAGATTTTTAACAATAAGTTAAAATCTTATAAAAGAAGCGGCCGGCACCCTATCAGCCGGGTCCCGCGATCCGGTTAAACATTAAAATATCCAGGGGGTTGATATTTCAATGTTTAAACATTGTATATTTGCCCTTTACTTATTACCTTTAACTTAGACATTTACGTATGGCATTTAATAAAAAGTTGTGGAAACGTATTGGTATTGGAGTGCTGGTGCTGGCATTGGCCGGGGCAGCGGCGGTATGGTATATCCTTACCGAAAAGTTTACCGACACCACGGAAAGAAAAGCGGCATACTCGGTGAACGCGCTGGATTTCATTAAGGAATTTGAAACCAACGAAGCGGCAGCCAATAAAAAATACACAGAGAAGATCATTTCCGTAACTGGCATAGTTTCTGCCGTAGAGGCGGCGGATACAACGGCCAATATAAAATTCGCGGATACGTTGACCGGTTCTTATGCCATTTTTGCCTTCCAGGAACAGCATTTATCCGAAGCCAAAGCGTTGAAGGTCGGCGATAAGGTAACCATTAAAGGATCCTGCAGCGGCGGGATTTACAGCGAGATACTGGAAGCGCATTCCATCGCTTTTAAAAGAGCGGCAGTCGATAAAAAACCATAATCAATCAACAAATAAAAAATCAATAATGAAAAGAACAACTTTGCTTTTAGCACTGGCACTTACGGCCGGAACCCTGTTTGCACAAAAGAAAACAACCACTTCAGCTACCATCAGTTTTGATGCAACCACCAGCACGGACCAGTTTCCAAAAGCTGATAACAAAACGGCCGTAGCGGCACTGGATACCAAAAAAGGTACCGTTGCTTTTGAAGCAGTGATCAAGAACTTTGCTTTTTCAAATCCAAAGATCCAGGAGCATTTCAACTCCGAAGGCTGGATGAACTCCGATAAATTTGCTTCCGCTACTTTTAAAGGAAAAATAACCAATCTTGCCGCGATCAATTTTGCCAAAGATGGTACCTATACGGCTGATGTTGCCGGCGACCTGACCATTCACGGTGAAACAAAACCCGTTACTACAAAAGCTACGGTAGTGGTTGCAGGAGCGTCCATCACTACTACTTCTACTTTCAAGATCAACCTCGACGATTACAAGGTTACCGGCGCCGCCATTGGTGCGGGTAAAGTAGCAAAAGAACCTACCATTACCGTTAGCGCTGTATTTTAACCGAGCGATAAAATATTTTACAAGCCCTCGTACGCAATACGCAGGGCTTTTTTGTGCCCGTTAAGTTTTGGCTAATTTAACCACGGGCGATTATTTTTTGGGTTTTAATGGCTACTATTGCTGCAACATTCCATCAAACCTTGCACATGAAATTCCCGGTAGCAGCACTCTTTTGCCTTATCTTTTTTTGTGGTCAAACCCATGCACAGGCGCTGGAAGAACGCATTGGCAACACGGAACGGGAACTCACCGCGCTCAGCAAAAAGGAAGACAGCCTGCTGGCAAAGCTGGAAGAGCTGAAGTTTGAAAAGCTCCGCGGCGACCTGGAGCGCAATGGCCTCCCCAAAATCAACAAAGATGAAATACCCGTTTTCCATACAGCTTATGCCTTGTTGTACGATGAAGCCTACGAACAGGCGAAATGGGTGGCGCACATCATACTGCCCGACGTGGTGCGGGGCAATGAAGGCCGTACAAATGATTTTCGTCCTGATGAAATGATCAAAACCGGCTCGGCTGTGGAAGCGGATTATTACTTAAAATTTCTGCAACCCGACAGTTCCTTCAAATACGATGGATTTGGTTACGACCGCGGCCACCTGGCGCCTTCGGCCGATTTTCGCTATTCCAAAAAAGCCTTGTCGGAAAGTTATCTGTATTCGAATATGTCGCCGCAGGTAGCGGCGTTTAACCGTGGCCGTTGGGCCGAACTGGAAGACGTGATCCGGCAATACGTGGTGCGACAAAACCGGCAGGTGTACGTAGTGAGCGGCGGCATCTTAAAGCCGGGATTAAAGAAAATTGAAAGGGGCGTGAACAAGGTGAGTATACCCGAATATTATTATAAAGTGGCGCTGGACCTGGATAACCGCCGGGCCATCGGCTTCCTGATGCCCAACCAGCAATGCGATTACCCGGTGATGCAGTATGCCTGTAGCATCGATAGCATTGAAGCCATTACCGGCATCGATTTTTTCGCGGCGTTGCCGGATGAGGAAGAAAGCAAACTGGAAAGCAGTTACGACATCAACAAGTGGGTAGGGGAACGTGAACTGGGCGATGTGCTGCCCTTGCGCGCCGACAGCCTGCCGCGCAACACCTTCAACTCCGTACAGGCGCAGTATTACGTGGGCAGGAATGAAAGCATTAAAGTATGCGGTACGGTGGTAAGCACCAAGCTATCTTCCAAAGGCAATATTTTCATCAACCTCGACAAGAAATTTCCCAACCAGGTTTTCAGTATCAGCATTTTTAAAGACCAGGTAGTGAATTTCAGCTATAACCCCGATACCTTTCTTGCCGGCAAAACCATTTGCGTAACCGGCAAAATAACCAATTTCAACGGTACGCCTACAATGAGCATTGGGAATGAGAAAGCGATTGTGATATTGGAGGAATAGGGGATTAACCGAATTAGGCGGATTACACGGATTGGTGCACGAAAGATGCTAACTCCCTTCCGCTTTGAATAAGGGTTGGGATGAGATTTTCAGGATAATCACCCTAATCACAGTCCAGACCGTTATTTCTCAATTCGTGTAATTCGTGCCTTCAAAATTCGTGTAATAAAAATTATTTACAATCCACCAGCTTCAATCCACCTCCCTCAAATTTCAACTTGCTCCTGTCCTTAAACACAACCCGGCCGTTTTTATCTTCCAGATCTCCAAAGCCTTCCACCAATGCGTTGTCTTTTTTCAGGAATATCACTTCCCGTACAGAACGCATGCCTTCCGATTGAAAAGTATAAAAAGCGAATAAGGTATCGCCTTTCTTTTCCCCGGTAATGTCGCCCTTGTTGTCGTCTTTTTCAAAACGGTTATAGGTAAGTTGACCGGTTACCATATTGTTGCCGGTAATAGTGAGCTGCAGGTCGGTCGTGTCTTTGTTTAAAATATTTTGATAGCAAAGAGTGGAAACCGCAGGTGCAGGCGGTGCAACTGTTACAGAAGTAGTGTCGATAACAGGACTTTCTTTTTTATCAGTTGTGTTATCGTTGCAGGCCGACAAACAAATGGCGGTACTGCCCAGGATCATCAGGAATTTGTTCATGTTGATTTTTTATAAAGGTTAAAGGCAAAGTTACATAGCGGCTTTCAGGGCTTCTTCAATCGCTTCGCTGAACACGGTTTCCTGCTGGGTGACCCACACGGGCACCGGTAATTGTTGTGGTAATATTTTCCAGCTTTCACCATCCTTTTCCATCTTGAAGATGATGCGGTTGCCCCGGTCATCTATCACATCAATGGAACACGCGCCTTCGGGATTGGAATTGGGCTTGCGAAAATTAAATTCCTTCAACTGCCCGTTCACTTTCATCAGTTTCGTAAACTGGATATTCTTTAATCGTTGTAATGCCATAAGGTATAGATTGTTCTGCCCGTTGATTGCAAGAACTGTACTAAAAATTAAAAATGTGAAAAAATAGACAATACGGACAAAGCGGCAGCTATTTTGAGCCGGGAATGAATATTTTCTGCAATAATGCGTACAATTCAGGATGCTTTTCTTCCAGTAGTTCGGGCCTTTCGAAAAAATATTCCCCGACCACGGCAAAAAATTCAGCCTGGTTGGTGGCGCCGTAAGGATTTATATCGGAGCTTCCCTCCGCGATCAGCTTTATCTCCTGGTGCATAAGGTTGATCCAGGGCAGGATGTATTGTCGCGACATAATGGACTCGGGGATACCGTCGGTTTCGCCATCCGTTTTATCTACCAGGTGAATGAATTCGTGGATGGCCGCATTGTATTTATCCGTACTGTTTTCAAAACCCAGTCGCAAGGCACCGCGGCTCAGCAACATCACTTTTTGCAGCGGGCCGGTGCCTACCATGCCCAGGATCGGCCGTTCTGCATTGCCTTCAATTTCGAACTGGTCGTTGAAGGAATCAGGGTACAGCAACACTTCATTCAGGTTGGTGTATTCCCAGTTGTGAAAAGCAAAAATGGGAATCACCGCGCTGGCGGCCACGAATACTTTGTCGGCATCTTCCACGCTTGTCTTCACGCCCGTTATCCTTACCCGCGCTAAAAATTGCATGATCTTTTCTTCAAATATTTTTCGCTGTGCGGGTTCCAGCTTTTGATAAAACCGCACCTCATCTTCCAATATTTTTTGGTAGGCGGCAGGAATGGTTTCAACAGTTTTTGAAACGGCATTGCCTTTTTTACGCAGGATGAGCCAGGCTACAAAAAGAAATATCAAACAGGGGATGATGTAGGCCATCTTATAATTCCTTGCTGCTGATGGTGGCCCGGCCGAGGGAAGAGGCGTCCAGCATATAATTTTCTTCCACTGAAGCAGTTCCTTTATCTTTTAAGGTGGGCACGATCACTTTTAAACCGGCGATGAATTTCTTACGGTCGCGCCTGCACAATTCTTCCAGGCTGAATCCCATGCTGTATTCGCCTTCCTTGCCCAAGGGGCCGATATGATCGTACCGGATCATCTTCTTGACCTTTTCGGTTGCTTTAAAATCTTTGATGTAATTCAGTAACGGTTCGCTGTTTGGTACACCGCAACAAATGCTGCGGAAGGCAACCGCCACGCGGTAATTTTTGGTGGATTGTGCCGAAGCTGTGATGACCAGCAACAGGCAACAGGAGAGAAGGAATGAACGGATCATAACGAATGGTTGAATATGAAAGTAGAACTTATTGCATAAAGGATGCCAGTCCTATTAATCATTTTTTATTTTTAACTGTTCAAAGAAATCTCCTTCTTCCATTTCTTTAACGCAGCCAGGTGCGAGGTCGCCCAGGTGCAGGTGTTCAATAGAAATACGCACCAGCCTTTTACATTTATGCCTGATAGCGCCGATCATTTTTCTTACCTGGTGAAACTTACCTTCTGTGATCGTCATCAGCAGCCAGGTATGAGGTGGGTAAGCTGTGAGCCTGTCTTCCAGCACACAATAGGCAGCCGGATCATCCACCACTTCCACCTTTGCAGCAGCCAAATGTTTGGCACCATTTTTTACGCGCAGCGGCACGCCATTGCGCAGGCGTTCGATGTTTGCTTCGCTTACGATGTTGTTTACCTGCACCAGGTAGGTACGTTCATGCGGTGTGTCCGATAAAAAAAGCAACCGTGTTATTTTCTTGTTCGTCGTCAGCAGCAACAGGCCTTCGGAATGATTATCCAGCCGCCCGATCGCGTGCGTGCCCTCCGGGAAATCAAAATCCAGGTCGCCCAACAATCCTACCGCATGCGAACTCACGAACTGCGAGACCATGTTGAAAGGTTTGTTCAGTACAAAATAGCGGTGGGGCATTGGGTTGAAGGTTGAAGGTTGATACTTGATACTTGATACTTGATACTTGATACTTGATACTTGATACTTGATACTTGATACTTGATAAAAAGTACAATCACCGAAGATACCAACTCTATACATTTCTAATTCCTAATTTCTAATTAAATACTACATCTGCTGTATTCTTTCCCACCTCCCCGCATCCAATCTTTGTTGCTCACTTTAACTATTAAAATTTACGGGCATGAAAAATTTATTGAAATTATCTTTTGTATTAGGCCTTGCCTTATTGCTGGGCAGTTGCAGCAAAGACGGTGGCGGCAGCATTACCGGTGGCGGCAGCATGACGGCAAAAGTAGATGGCGCCAGTTACAACGCCAGCCTGGCGGTGCAGGCAACCCTTACCAGCACTTCTCCAAAAGTATTGGCGATGGGCGGCACGGGTTCGGCCGGGCAGATCAACATCACCATTGGTAACTATGCCGGTGCGGGCACTTACACCATCGGCGCGGGCAATCCCAGCAACATGGCCAGCTTTACGCTCACCACCAGTCCTTTTACCGCGCACACAGCAACATCGGTGCTGGGCTCGGGTACAGTAACCGTTACCTCGGATGCAGGCGGCAAAGTGCAGGGCACTTTCAGCTTTACCGGTGTCAACAATTCCGTAACACCCAACACCACCAAAGTCATCACCGACGGATCCTTCAACATTAATCTCTAGGGCTTATTTATGCATGAACAAAGGACCGGGCAACCGGTCCTTCATTTTCATATTGAGCTATTGAGCTATTGAGCCATTTTCACATTTTCACATTTACCTCCTCGCTTCACCACCCTTCCTGCTATCCACCGTCACATCGTATTTACCACTTCCCTGCACGATCCACCGCACGGTAACATATCCAAGCCCGGGTATATTCTTTACTTCGATGGTTGAAGGATTGTTGGGTTGCTCCGTGCTGATGTCGAGGTCTGCATTGTCTACCACCATGCCTGCCAGTACCGTAGCGCCTTTCAGCGTTACGTAATCCGGCCTTTCAATTTTATATTTCAAATCCTGGCTGCTGTGCGTTGGCATCAGGCGGCTGTTGGAAATAACGGCGGTTACCTGTTTCAACCCATCGCCTAAATCTTTCTCCATCACGGTATCTACTTTCAGCAGCGGGGTATGGTACGCATGGTACAGGGTGAACGACATGTTGCGGTGCGCATCGCTTTCCAGTAAAAAACCAGGGTGCGCCCGCCCGAAATTTTTCTTGAAACCGCCGATCTCTATCATGCCGTAATCCGGATGGTTGTACGGGTGCCAGTCCACGAAAGCGTCTTTGAATAAAAGGTAACGGTCGAACTGGTAGCTGGTATTGTCCAGCGGGTCGCGCGTCGCATCTTTGTTGAACATCAGGTAGGGCGTCCACAATTCGTTGGAATAGGTGTAGATGCCGCGGCCGCCGTAAAACCAATCCAGTTCGCCACCGTAGGCCGAATACAGGTCCTTGTACACCACCATGTATTTATAACCGGGAATCAGTTCTTCGCCCTTTTTAGCGATCTGGTCGTACACCTGCACATCCTGCGCATTGTAGGTAACCAGGTCATTCGGATCGCCGGGACCGCGCAGGATCATGCCGCCGGCGTTGTGGTAAGATTGTGCCGCGGCAATGTTGGGGTGCTTCATCACAAACTCCATCACGGCCCTGTTTTCCGGCAAAGAAAAAGGATATTTATAAGCACCGTTCTGTATGTAGTTCGGTTGCCAGCCCCAGCCCCAGTCGCGGTTGGGATCGTATTCAAACGTATAGCCATCCTCATTCACCTGCCCGTCGCCGTCATTGTCTTTTCCTTCCAGGCCTAAAAATTCATATCCACCTTTTTCATCCGGGCCGGCGGGTATCATGCGGCGGTTGTCGATGGGATCGATGCGGAAACGGCCGTTCGGATTTTTCCTGCGCATCAGTAAAATTTCATTGTCGCCATCCAGGTCGTCGTAGCCATCCTCATCTGTTAAGCCATCCTTGTCGTTGTCAACAGCGATCACGCCGGAGCGTGGACTGTTGCCCGTATTCGGCGCGTGGAAATAACTATCGCGACCGTCGGGGTTGATGCTCGGCACGATGTAAAAGGTTTTATCGGCCAACAATTCCTGTATGAACTTCGTATCGCCGAAAGATTCGGTGAGGTACCAGGCGGCGTACATCGCAAATTCGCTGCCCTGGATTTCGTTGCTGTGGATATTACCGTCGAT
>Ga0247806_10001236_pt1 | contig 12904 bp, 10 predicted proteins | sample UWRJL059202B1_FD_179935 | JGI IMG/M metagenome (GOLD analysis project Ga0247806, IMG submission 179935) | Plant litter microbial communities from Arlington Agricultural Research Station in Wisconsin, United States - UWRJ-L059-202B-1 | ecosystem: Environmental > Terrestrial > Plant litter >... | reverse complement strand
CACCGCAGCTCAAGTGTTCGCTGCGCTGGGTTTCACCCTCACGCCGCGCGGTTATCACTCGCTGGGTTCACTCAACCATTTGATGATGTTCCCGGGCGGCTACCTCGAACTCATCGGCCTGCCGCTTGGCACCCGCAAGTTACGTCAGGAAGTGCTGGACAGCCCGGTGGGCATTGACGGTCTGGTCCTGAGCACGAAAAACGCCCACCTCACCCATGGCGAGTTGGTCAGGGCCGGGTTTCTGGTGCAGCCGGTACAGCGTTTCTCTCGGGCCGTTGAGCATCAGGGCCGGGAGTTGCAGGCGCGATTCACTACGGTTCGCTTGCAGCCCGGACAATTTGCCGCCGGGCGCGTTTACTACTGCCATCACGAAACCCCGGAACTGGTCTGGCAGCCGCAATGGCTCAGCCATGCCAATGGTGTGACAGCGATCCTCAAGCTGACGGTGCTCAGCGCCGATCCGCAATCGGCACGAGAACGCTATGCCGCCCTCGGCGAGCTGGAGGACGGGTTTGCCCTGGACGTGGTAGATCACGCCACCCTCCAACAGCGCTTTGGTGCATCCGCCAGCCATCTCAGTCAGCGCAGCGAGCGTTTTGCGGCGATCACCCTGCGCTGCGCTGATCCTGCGCAACTGGCTCGCCTGGCTGAAGCAGCGGGCCTGAGCTATCGGATCGAGGCGGATCGGGTGCTGATCGAGATTGCCGGATTCGAAACTGTGCTGGAGTTTGTGTCGTGATCTCCACCGTGAAAAACCTCGGTCGGCTGATTGACCGACAGGCTGATCGGGAGCGTGTGGCGTTTATCTGCATGAATGATGGCCGTAGGACTGGCTTTAGCCGGGAGAGCGGTATTTCTGACCACGGAACTGTTTCGGACGGAACGGCCCCCTCTCGGCTAAAGCCGGTCCTGCGACATTGCGATAATCCGATCACCTACGGCGAACTCGACGACCTCGCCGATGGCATCGCGCGCGCCCTCGCGGCTCGCGGCTATGCCCAGGGTGAACGGATTGCCCTGTTGGGCGCCAACTCCGTGGAATACCTGGCGGCAGTGCTGGGCATCATGCGCGCCGGGCTGGTGGCGGTGCCGGTCAACTACAAATTCCCCAACGCCACCGTGCATTACGTGATTGCCGACAGCGGGGCGCGGCTGCTGTTTTGCGATCAAGGTCGTTCGCCCGCAGCCCCGAACGGGCTGGAGCAGCTCGACTTAAGCGCCGCAGGCCTCGCTGCATTCGCCAGCCCCGGAGCGTTCGACGCGTTTGAACCGTTGGCCGATGAACCCGCGCTCATCCTGTACACCTCCGGCTCCACTGGCAAACCCAAAGGCGTAGTGCTCAGTCATGCGGCGCATCTGTGGGTGGTGCAGACCCGCTTGCAGGCCACTCGCCTGGACGAAGAAAAACCACTGATTGCAGCGCCGTTTTATCATATGAACGCCCTGGCGCTGGCCTTGCTCAGCCTGGCGTCCCATGCGACCACGGTGCTGCTTCCGCAATTCACGGCGGCGAGTTACATCGCCGCCATCCAGCGTCACGCCTGCACCTGGCTGACCGCCGTTCCACCGATGATTGCCATGATGCTGCGGGAGAAAGCCTTGCTGGCCGAGGCGGATCTGTCCGCTGTGCGCGTAGTGCGAATGGGCTCGGCACCGGTCAGTTCCAGCCTGCTGGAGCAAATCCATCGTCTGCTGCCCACTGCCAAAGTGATCAACGCTTATGGCACCACCGAAGGCGGACCGGTTGTGTTTGCGCCGCACCCGGCCGGGCTGCCAAGCCCGCCGCTATCCCTGGGCTGCGCGCACCCGCGAGTCCGGTTGCGGCTACGCGATGAAGCCGGCGAGCTGAGCGATCAGGGGGTGCTGGAACTGCGCAGCCCCGGCCTGATGACCGGTTACCACAATCGACCGGATTTACCGCTGCCCTTCACGGCGGACGGTTTTTACGTGACCGGCGACGTATTCGAACGTGATGCCGATGGCTTCTACACCTTCGTCGGACGGCGCGACGACATGTTCGTCAGCGGCGGCGAAAACATCTACCCCGGAGAAATCGAAAAACTGCTGGAGCAGCATCCCGCCGTGCAACAGGCCTGCGTGGTGCCGGTGGAAGATGCCATCAAAGGCCATAAACCGGTGGCATTCGTGGTGCTGCGTGAAGGTAGCGCGGCCAGTGAAGATCAACTCAAGGCTTTCGTCCTGGAACACGCCGCTGCCTATCAGCACCCGCGTCGGGTCTGGTTTCTCGAGGCCTTGCCCCTTGCCACTACTAACAAGATCGACCGCCGCGCCCTGATTGCTCAGGCGCTCTCTGAATTGACTCGATAAGGACTGTTCATGACTATTGCCAAGCTGTTGCTGCCGCTGACTGTGCCGATGATGTTCGGAGCCACCCACGCCTGGGCGCTGGATGACGTAACCGTCGCCCTGGCGATTCCGCCTGCGGTGCATGACGGCGCGGCCTATGCTGCCGCCGAAGAACTGGGCCTGTTCAAGGAACAGGGCTTGAAGGTCAACGTGGTGGTGTTTCAGGGCGCGGGGGCGTTGTTGCCGCAAGTGGCGAGCAAGCGCGTGACGTTTGGCTTCCCGGTCGCCGAGCCGATCATCTCCAGCTACTTCAATGGCAAGGACCCGTTGCCGGTGCGCTATTTCTACAATGGCGTGCCGAGCCAGACCATGGAATATGCGGTGCTGGCCGATTCGCCGATCAAGAGCCTGGCGGACCTGCAAGGCAAGCAGATCGGCGTTGGCGCTCTGACCTGGGGGACGTTACCCAACAGTCGCGCGGCCTTGCGCATCGCCGGGCTGGAACCCGGCAAGAACGTCGAGTTTGTCGCAGTCGGTGCGTTGGGCGCAGGTTTCCAGGCGTTGAAAAGCGGCCGGGTTGACGCCCTCAACTTCAACAGCAGCTGGGATGACATGCTGGAGCTTTCCGGTACGGCGATCCGGCGCATTGCCTATCCGCCGGTGTTTCAGGAAAACCCCGGCAACGGCTTCGTCGCCCACGTCGACACCTTCAAGGAGAACCCCGACCTGATCCGCCGCTTTGGTCGCGCCTACACCCAAGGACAGCTTGTCTGCGAGGCCAATCCAACTTATTGCGTGCAAGCCTTCTGGCGTCAGCATCCGGAAAGCAAACCGGCAGACGCCGATGGCAAAGGCCTGGCCGATGCCCGCGAACTGTTGAGCCGTCGATTGCGCAACACCTTGCACCATCCCGATGGCAGCTCGCGCATTCCCGGGGAATACAACCTGCAGATCATCAAAGACGCGATCTCGGCCATGGCCAAAACCGGTGAATTCCCCACCGCCGACGTGCCGGTGGAGAAAATCTTTTCCAATGAATTTGTTCCGGCATTCACCGATTTTGACCGCGCGGCGCTGGCGCAACGCGCTCGGGACGCGCAATGAGCCTGCAGTGCTGGATCGACATTGCGGACGGGCTGATTGATCAGCCTCGGGAAATCCGCTTTACCGGGCTTGCGTCAGGCACGGCCCGGTTACGCAGTTGGCTGGACAGTGCCGACGGCAGCCGCTGGGAAAGCCAGGCGCAATTCGTGATCGACGAAACCGGTGAGCTGGACCTGAGTCGGGACGCGCCGCAAGCAGGGGATTGGTCAAGTGCCGATGCCATGGCGTTGGTCTGGTCCATGCGGCAGGTTCTCCCGCCGACCGCCGCGCCGGTTCAGGAAAGTCTGGCCGCGCAACGCGTCGAGCTGCAAGTGACCGATGCGCAAGGGCAGAAGGTCAGCGCCGCGTTTCTCCAGCATTACCTGGCGCCCGGCGTGCTGCGCCGAGAAGTCAGGGACGCCGGGATCAGCGGAACGGTTTTCCTGCCTTCCGGTGATCAACCTTCGGCGCTGGTGGTGGTACTCAATGGTTCCGGCGGCGGGACACCGCAGCAGCGTGCCGCACTCTATGCAGCCCACGGTTATACGGCATTGGCCTTGGCCTATTTCAAGGCGCCGGGACGACCGGAATATATCAGCGATACGCCGCTGGAGTATTTTCAGCAGGCGCTGGAATGGGCCGCCCACACGCTCAAACCCAAGGACGATTTCATCGCGGTTGCCGGGTTGTCCCGTGGCGGCGAGTTGGCGTTGCTGTTGGGAGCGCGCTTCCCTGAGCGGGTCAGCGCGGTGATCGGTTATGTACCCAGCTCGGTGGTGCATGGCACGTTGCGCGCCGGTCGGCCGGATCAACCTCGTGACGCTGACGCCTGGACCTGGCAGGGACAGGCGTTGACCAATGTCTGGCAAGACAATCCTCGCGCTGACTGGCGGGCGTTCGATGTGGCCGATCAGCCGGGCGCGCCGATTCGTCAGGCGGCGGCGTTCGTTGCTGTGCACCAGGACGCTGCGTCGGTGGCCAGGGCGCGTATTGCGGTAGAGAACATTCGGGGACCGCTGTTGCTGATTTCCGGTGACGACGACGGGTTCTGGCCATCGACCGCTTATTGCGTCGAGATCGAGGCGGATTTGCGCGCCCGTGATCATGCCTGGCCGGTTGAACATGTGCTCAATCACGGTGCCGGGCATGCTATCGGTTTTCCCTACGTGCCAACCACGGCGATTGCTCGCTTGCACCCGGTGGCGAAAGTGCTGATCAGCGGCGGTGGCACGCCAGCCGCCAACGCATTGGCCAATCAGCACAGTTGGGGCAGGGTGCTTGAGTTTCTTGAGCGTGCCGTTGCTGCCCAGGCGTTACAGCGATGAGTGCGGCGCTGAGTGTGCAACACGTCGGCCTGACATATGCGACGCGGCGCGGGCAGATTCAGGCCTTGAGCAATATCGACCTGACCATCGCCGAGGGCGAATTCGTGGCACTGCTGGGCCCGTCGGGTTGCGGCAAGTCCACGTTGCTGAAACTGGCCGCAGGTTTGCTGCCGGTTTCCAGCGGGCGCATCGAACTGGCCGGCGTCGCGGTCCACGGGCCGAGTCGGCAAAGCGGCGTGGTGTTCCAGAAACCCAACATGCTGCCCTGGAAATCGGTGCTGGAGAATGTGCTGCTGCCCGCGAAAACCTTGGGGTTGCGCATGGCCGAGGCTCGCCAGCGAGCATTGCAGTTACTGGAACTGGTGGGTTTGCAGGCCTTCGCCAATGACTACCCGTTCGAGCTTTCCGGTGGGATGCAGCAGCGAGTCGGTATTGCGCGCATGTTGCTGCATGATCCGCAGATGCTGCTCATGGACGAGCCGTTTGCTGCGCTGGACGCCATGTCCCGCGAGGCGTTGACCCTCGAACTGCAACGGATCTGGAGCGTGCACCGCAAGTCGGTGCTGTTCATTACCCACAGCATTCAGGAAGCGGTGTTTCTTGCTGACCGGGTGCTGGTGATGTCGTCATCGCCCGGCACGATCATCGACGAATTGGCCATCGACCTGCCGCGCCCGCGCAATCTGGATACCCTCAATGACCCGCAGTTCACCGCGCTTTGTCATCACCTGCGCAGGCACTTCAGCCATGCGTAAATTACTGCCTTTGCTGTATCCACTCACCAGCCTGGCGGTGCTGATTCTGGTCTGGGACCAGGCCGTGCGCTGGCTGAGGATTTCCGATTATCTGTTGCCGCCGCCGCTGGCGGTGTTTCAGGCCCTGGCCAACGGTTTCGCCGACGGCACGCTGTGGCCCCATATCGCTGCGACGGTGATCGAAACCCTCAGCGGCTATGTCATCGGCTCTGTGCTGGCGGTGGTCCTTGGGGCTCTGCTGGCCGAGTCGCGAACCTTCGAACGCTTCGTTTATCCGTTGCTGATCGGTCTGCAGGCCACGCCCAAGGTCGCCCTTGGGCCGATCATTCTGGTGTGGTTCGGCTTTGGCATCGCGTCGAAGATCGTGCTGGTGACGCTGGTGTGTTTCTTCCCGCTCTTCGTCAATACGGTCAACGGTATCCGCCGCACCGACCCCGAATTGCTGGATGCCTGCCGGGCATTTTCGGCGTCGCGCATGTATTTGCTGCTGCACGTGAAATTCCCGGCAGCGGCGGGCGAGGTGTTCGCGGGCTTGCAGATCGGTATTTCCCTGGCGCTGATCGGCGCGGTGGTGGGCGAGTTTCTGTCTTCGCAAAGCGGCTTGGGTTATCTGATTGCTTCAAGCTCGGTCAGCATGAATATGGCGACGATGTTCAGCGGTCTGATTTTACTGGCGTTGATCGGCTTGTGCGGCGCGCAAAGCGTACGGGCGATACAGCATCGGGTGATTTTCTGGGAGCCGGGTGCTGCCCGGCGACAACGCAAAAACTAGCTCAAGGAGCACTCATGGCTTTCGATTGGCAAAACCCTTACCCCACGACCCGGATTCCATTGTTCGCCCGTAATGTGGTGTCGACATCCCATCCCATTGCCGCGCAGGCCGGGCTGAACATGTTGCTGGCCGGTGGCAACGCCGTGGACGCTGCGATTGCAGCAGCCGCGATGCTGACGGTGGTCGAGCCGGTGTCCAACGGATTGGGCAGTGACGCCTTCGCCATCGTCTGGGACGGCCAGCAATTGCACGGTCTCAATGCGTCCGGGCCGGCACCGCAAGCCTGGGATCTGGCGCATTTCCACCAGCGTTATGGCGAGGATGGCGCAGGGCACGCCAAGCGTCCGGTGCGGGGTTGGGATGCCGTCACCGTGCCAGGCGCCGTCGCAGGTTGGGCCGCGTTGCATGAGCGCTTCGGTAAACTGCCGTTCGCTGATCTGCTCGAACCGGCTGCGCAAGTCGCCGAACGCGGCATCACCCTGGCGCCCACTGTTGCCCATAAGTGGGCGGGCGCTGTGCCGTTGCTCAATACCCAACCCGGTTTCGCCGAGGCGTTCATGCCTGGCGGGCGTGCGCCGCGCACCGGCGAGAAGTTCGTGTTCAAGGACGCCGCGCGCACCTTGCGCCTGCTCGGCCAGCAAGGCGGGCGGGCGTTTTACGAAGGACAGATCGCCGAAGCGATTGTCGGCTTCTCGCGTCAGACGGGGGGCTCGTTGTCACTGGATGACCTGCGCAACTATCAGCCGGAGTGGGTCGCGCCCATCGCCAAGTCTTACCGGGGCTATGACGTGCACGAGATTCCGCCCAACGGCCAGGGCATCGCCGCGTTGATCGCCCTTGGCATTCTGGAGCGTTTCGATCTGGCGTCGTTGCGGCTGGATTCTGCGCAGTCCCAGCATCTGCAGATCGAAGCCATGAAGCTGGCCTTCGCCGATATCTACCGCTATGTCGCCGATCCTTCGAGCATGGACGTCACGCCTGAACAGATGCTCGACGACAGTTACCTGGACAGCCGCGCCAAACTCATCAACCCGGCAAAAGCCAGCGATCCGGGCTTCGGCATGCCGCGCAGCGGTGGCACGGTGTACCTGAGCGCCGCCGATGAAAACGGCATGATGATCTCGTTCATCCAGTCCAACTACATGGGTTTTGGCTCCGGTATCGTGGTGCCGGAATATGGCATCAGCCTGCAGAATCGCGGCGCCGGTTTCTCCAGCGATCCAACCTCCGCCAATGTCGTCGCACCCGGCAAGCGTCCGTTTCACACCATCATCCCGGCTTTTCTTACCAAAGACGGCAAGCCGCAAATGAGTTTCGGCGTGATGGGTGGCGACATGCAGCCCCAAGGGCACGTGCAGACGCTGGTGCGCATGCTCGACTACCACCAGCAACCTCAGGCGGCCTGCGATGCGCCGCGCTGGAAGGTCAATCGGGATTTTTCGGTGGATCTTGAAGACACCCTGGCCGCAGCCACTGTTGATGGCCTGCGCGATCTTGGCCACCGGCTCAAATCGGTCGAAGATCCTTACATGGACTTCGGCTCAGGGCAGTTCATCTGGCGCCTGTCGGATGATCCGGATCACGGCTACGTCGCCGCCAGTGACAGCCGCCGTGACGGGCATGCGGCGGGGTTCTAGCTGAGTCTGGCGGTTGCAGCGCTGCGGTTCATTTGCCCATAAACTCAGCGCTGCTCCACCCGATTCAAGAAGCGTCGCGTCCTCTCATTGTCCGGCTCGATCAATATTTGCCTGGCACTGCCGTCAGCGACGATCTTGCCGGCTTCCATGAATAGCACCCGGTCGGCAATGTCCTGGGCGAATTTCATTTCGTGGGTCACCAGCAACATGGTCATCTGCTGTTCGTGGGCGATGGAACGGATCACCGCCAGCACTTCACCGACCAGCTCCGGGTCCAGCGCTGAGGTCACTTCGTCGAACAACATCACCTGCGGGCGCATGGCCAGCGCGCGGGCGATGGCGACGCGTTGCTGCTGGCCACCGGAAAGCTGGCCTGGATAGGCATTCGACTTATGGCTCAGGCCGACCAGGCCCAGGTACTCGTGGGCTCGTTCCCGGGCTTCTTCCTGGCTGAGCTTCAGAACCCGAAAGGGCGCCTCGGTGACGTTTTCCTGCACGGTGAGGTGCGGAAACAGGTTGAACTGCTGGAACACCATGCCCACTCGATGCACCACCGGCGGCTTTTTCGATCCGGGCCAGCGCCAGCCTGAATGCTTACCCGGCACCGCAGCCCCGGCGACTTCGATACTGCCTTGCTGGTACGTTTCCAGTCCCTTGATCAAGCGCAGGACCGTGGATTTGCCTGAGCCGCTGGGGCCGATCAAGGCGACTTTCTGGCCCAGGGGAATACTCAGGTCTAGATGATCGATGACCCGTGTGCCGCCGAAACTCTTGACCACTTGTTTCAGTACGATTTGCGCTGGAGCGCCAAGACCGTGTGCGAGATCAGACATGACTGCGCCTTTCGAAAAATTTGAAGAGCAGGGAAGTGGGTATGCTGATCGCCAGAAACATCAGCGCCATCACCGTGTACGGCTCGTTGTAGCGATAGGTCATGCCCGCAATCTGCTTGGCCGCCTGAAACAGCTCGGGAATGGTGATCACCGCCAGCAACGGGGTTTCCTTGAACATGCCGATCAGGTAATTGCCGAGGATGGGCAACATCGGTTTGAGCGCCTGGGGAAGAATGATGCGCTGCCAGATTGTCGCGGTGCCGAAATCCAGGGCACGAGCGGCTTCCCACTGGCCCGCCGGTACACCCTCGATTGCGCCGCGATAGGCTTCGGCAATGTAGGCGCCGTAGTAGAGTCCCAGTCCAATCACGCCGGTAGAGATCGCCGGTAACGTGATGCCGGCCAAGGGAAAGGCGAAAAACAGCACATACAGCTGCACCATTAAGGGTGTATGGCGAAAAAAGCTCAGGTAACCGCTGCTCAGCCGCCGCAACCAGGTGATTTTCGAGCGTTGGGCAATCGCCAGGAGGAGACCCACCAGCACCGCCAGCAGAAAACCCAGCACCACCACTTGCAGGGTAACCAGCAGACCCAGAAACAGCTCGGGCAGGATCGACCAGGCGAACGCGTAATCGAAACTCATGAGGACGTCTCCTGGCGCCACGCCGTGACATGACGCTCATAGCGACGCACCAGCCAGCTCAATGGCCAGGCCATGAGGAAATAACACACCAGCACGATGCACCAGATCAGCGTTTGCTGGCCCAGCGTGGTAATCAACTGTGCGCCTGAGAACGTCAGGTCGCTCAGGCTGATCAGTGATACCAGCGAGGTGGTCTTGAGCAGCTCCACCAGTTGATTGCCCATCGGCGGCAACATGAACGGCAACGCCTGGGGCAGAATGATCCGGCGAAAGGCGGTGATTGAATCAAAGTCCAGCGCCTGCAGTGCATCGCGTTGCCCGCGACTGACGTTGGTCAGTGCCGAACGCACGATTTCCGAGCCATAGGCCGAGAAGGTCAGGCCCAAACCAATGACGCCGGTGGCCATGGGCGACAGGCTGATACCAAACAGCGGCAAAATGAAGAACAGATAAAACAACAGCACCAACGCCGAAATACCCCGCAGGATCTCGACGTAAACCGTGGCAATCCAGCGCAGTGCGCGCCACGGCGACAAGCGCATCAAGGCAATGACGAACGACATCACCACGACCACTACTTGGGCGAGCAAGGTGATTTCCAGGGTCAACAGCGCGCCGGATGCCAACTGACGCGCAATAAAACCTGCTGTGTCCACAACAGAAGGATCGAAGAACATGGCCTGTACTCGTATGGGTTGAGGCCGTTTGCCGCGCAGATTTCAATGTCGCCACCGCCGGTGACGAAAACGATCAACAGGTGATGTTCAAAGAGTGCTGGCATGCAACGGTGCGACGCTGATCAGCCATTCGCTTTACTTGCGAGACCTCAAAGGTTGCAACGTTGCTCGGCGGTGATTGCGGCGTCCGGGAGTTCGTTCTCGGTGTAGCCGTATTTCTGCAGGATCTTCAGCAGCTCGCCCGACGCACGCAGTTTCGCCAGTTGTTCGTTGAAGGCCAGGATGAATTCAGGGTCGTTTTTCGGCAGGCCGTAAGCGTGGTAATTCCACGTCGGCTTGCCCTGAGCATCAGGGATTTGCACGTAAGGCAGCGCACGTTCGATGGTCGGGCTGTTGGCTTTCTTCACCAGACTGATGATTTCGGCGTCCGGGAAATACACCACGTCGACCCGGTCGGCCTGGAGCGCGGCCAGTGCTTCGGTGTCTTTATCGAAGAGCACGACGTTGCCGTTGGCGATGCCGCTGTCCTTGGCCTCCTGAACCTGATTGCTGCCGGGTTGCGTGGCCAGACGCGCCTTGCCGTTGCTGGCGACGTCCTTGAGGCTGTGCAACTTCAGCGGGTTGCCCGCTTTGACAATGAACGCGCCCCCTGAGCGGGTGACTGGATTGGAATAGCCGATCACTTTGCAACGGGCGGGGTTGATGAACAGCCCGGCGCCGATCAAGTCGAAGCGTCCGGCGGCCAGCCCCGGTACCAGCGAGCCAAAGTCGGTGATGGGCGTTTCAATCTGGGTGATGCCCAGCGGTGCGAGAACGGCTTTGAGCACTTCAACGTTGGCACCAGTGACTTTGCCGTCCGTGCCGATATAGGCATAGGGTTGCTCGTTGGCAATCCCCGCAGTCAAGCCACCCGCGCGGCCCTTTTCCAGTAATCCCGCCGCCATGGCGGAGAACGAACAAACCGCGCTCAACAATACGGCTGAACCGAATGCAGCTGCCAACGACAAGGGTTTCAGGGCTTTCATCAAAAATGCTCAGGTATGAGAAATGAAGTGCGGTGCGTAGGTATTTCTGCCTCAGCACTTGCGTTGCTCATGCAAGCATATGGTTCTAAAAAACTATTTCTAAATAATTATTTTGCATTAGCTTATGGCTGAATCGCTTGGTCGACGGGAGGCGCGGCGACCGCGATGTCAGGGATATCCCGCTGGCCGGGCAACTGAAAAGCTGCGCGGTCGCCAGAGCGGTTTGACCGCAGGTCTTAAACGAAGAACTGTTCCGGATTTAGCCTAAGTAACGGCTTGCAGCAGTCGATAACCCGTTAGAGCACAGTAATCCGTAGCTGGCCTTGGCCCGCTGACAACGCACAGGTCAAAGGGAAATCACCGGATGTCGATAAAATTACGCTTGATTTTGCTGATTGGCACCAGCTTGCTTACCGCCGTGATCGTCAGTCTGGTCAGTTATCTGGGCAACCTCCAGATGCGTGATGCAGTCAATGACAATGAAGTCAGTATGACCGCGCTGCGCAATCACCTCGAAGCGGACATGATGCACGATGCGCTGCGCGGCGATGTGTTCTCGGCGATGCTGGTGGGGCTGGGGAAAAGCACCAGCACCAAGGATGAGGTGCGTAGCTCCATTGCGGAGCACGCGGAACACTTTCGTCAGATGCTCGGTGACAACCTCAAGCTGCCGGTCAACGACACCATCAAGTCAGCCTTGAGCAAAATACGGCCAAGCCTCGACACCTACATCAGTGCCGGCGAGCGCATCGTCGGGCTGGCGCTCAATGATCCGAACGCTGCGCAGCTGGAACTTGCCACGTTCAATAAAGCCTTCAGTCAGCTCGAAGACGAGTTGGCCGCCCTCAGTGAGTTGATCGAAACCGACACTCGGTTGACCGGCGAAGGCACTCAGCAAACCATCAGCAATGCCAACATGACCCTAGGCGGCGTGCTGCTCGCCAGCCTGCTGTTGCTGTTGATCCAGGGACGCTGGGTGATTCGCAGCATCATGGGCCCGCTGCAATCGGCCAGCCGGATTGCCGAAAGCATTGCCCATGGCAACCTGAGTGAAACCATTGCCGAGCCTGTGCAACGGGACGAAGCCAGCATGCTGATTCGCAGTCTGGCGACCATGCAGCGTGATCTGCGGGGCATGATTGAGGTGGTTCGCAGCAACGCCCAAGGCGTAAGTGGCATGAGCCAGCAACTGAGCAGTGGCTGTCATCAGGTCACTGGCAGCAGCCAACAGCAAAGCGTAGCGGCCAGCACCATGGCCGCTGCGGCAAGCGAAATGACTGCCAGCATCGAGGAAATTACCCGGCACGCCGAGCGGGCATTGACGATGGCCAACCAGGCCGAAGAGCTGGCCAAGAATGGCGGCCGGGTGATCCATCAGGTGGTCAATGACATGGACGGTATCGCGCGCTCCGCGCAGCAATCTGCGCAGGTAATCCGCACTCTCGACAAGGAGTCCGAAGGTATTTTCAGCATTATTCAGGTGATCAAGGGCATCGCTGACCAAACCAACCTGCTCGCGCTCAACGCGGCCATTGAGGCCGCCCGCGCCGGTGAGCAGGGCCGTGGTTTTGCTGTGGTCGCCGACGAGGTGCGCAGCCTGGCAGGAAGAACCAGTGCTTCGACCCAGGAAATTGCCAGCATGGTCTCACGCATCCAGCAAAGCACCCGAGAAGCCGTTACCAGCATGGAGACAGGTGTTGCGCAGGTCGACAAAGGCATGGCCGTGACCGCCGATGTCGAGCGCGCCATCCGCGAAATCCTCGACGCCACGCTGAAGACGACTCAGCTGGTCAATGACATCACCCGGACCATCGGCGAGCAAAGCCTGGCGAGCAATGAAATCGCCC
>Ga0247806_10001235_pt1 | contig 12905 bp, 8 predicted proteins | sample UWRJL059202B1_FD_179935 | JGI IMG/M metagenome (GOLD analysis project Ga0247806, IMG submission 179935) | Plant litter microbial communities from Arlington Agricultural Research Station in Wisconsin, United States - UWRJ-L059-202B-1 | ecosystem: Environmental > Terrestrial > Plant litter >... | reverse complement strand
TCGTCCACCGCGTAAGCCACCGGTGTTGTAGGGATCGCGATGCCGGTTAATGCAACACCGGTTGCCCCGAAGGTACCCAGCTTTGTTGCTTTGCCACTCAATGTATCGATGCGGTAAAGCCCGGCTTCACCGGCTACCCTTAAAACCGCAAGGGCTACCGATCCATCAGGTGAAATATCGAACCCGCTCTCGCCGGTTGGCACTACGGTCAGGTCGCCTACTTCTACCAGCGTACCGGCATTGGGTGGATTCTGCTTGTATAATTTTTTCGTGGTGATGTCGATGTCGAATAAAGTGGTACCGGCAGAGCCGGCCGTGTTACCCGAGTAAGCCACCGAAGTAATGCTGGCACCGGTTACACCGTTGATGGTGCCGTCGGTTGCAGCCAGGGCGCCGGTTTCAGGATGCAGGCGCAGGTTCTCGCCGGTATTGGTTACCACGCGGATGCGGTCGACCGTTGGGTTGAAATCAAAGCCCATAGCCGTTCCCGCTAGTGCCGGTGAAAGAGCGGCTCCTACCTGGCGCGCAATACCGGTTACCGTGCTGATCACGTACAGGCGGTTGGTACTGCCCATGCCATACAGTTCGCCGGTAGCCGGGCGAAAATCGATACCGGTCAATACTTCACCAGCTTGCAGGCCGGTAACGCCGATGGACGTTTGCGGCAACTCCGAATTATTGGCATTGAAACGAATAAGCTGGTTGGTGGACGTAATGCCATAAAACACGATGTCCGGTTTCACGATGGGTGTTACCGGTGTCGGCATGGAATCGTCATTTTTGTCGCAGGAAGAAAGGTTGCTGCCCAATGCAACCGTTAGCAGGCAGAGGCCAAGCATCCTGAAAATGTTTTTTGAATTTTTCATGTTATTGTTGTTTTAAATAATAAGGTTAAACATACATACGGAAGATCGGGAACCAGGGATTCATAGAAGAAAATAAGTCCCGCTCAGCCGGTCGTGGTAATAAAGCCATTGCAGCACCGGCACAGAAAAAGCAACCAGCCAGGTGATGAAAAAAGCGAATTTTTGAAAACCGCTAAGGTCATCAGTATAGGCGGGCAGCAATACGGCTTCTATATGCCCAATGAGCGGCTGTTCGTTTGCCGACAACACTTCGGCATCATATCTTTTTGCCAGCGCGGGTTTATCGGCGATCACGATCTTGCGGATCTGGTAATATTCTTCATCGGTGAGGTCGTCGTAGCTGCATGCATAATCAATGCCGGCTGCATCCAGTTTTTTTTGAATGCGGATAATCCCGTGCGCAGAAATGATGCGGAACAAAAGCAATACGGCTACGAACAACAGCGGCCACATACCGGGGAATTGAAGGGAACCGAAGATGACCAGTAAAAAAGATACATATAGAAAACCGAGTTGTATGTAACGGCTGCCGGAAAAGAAAAGCGTTTGGAAAAATTGTCCCCCGTCGAGTGGAATGATGGGCAACAGGTTGAAAAGATTGAGCAACAGGAACGGCATGGCGATCTTTTGGTACAACGGATCCTGCAGGTGGTGCTCGCAATACAACAATACGCAACCGATCACGATGCCCGGTAAAGGACCAGCCAGCAGCACGTATATTTTATTTTTACGGGAAAGATCGGTGGCTGTACCGGAAACATAGGCACCAACAAATGGCACGAAGGTCATGTTCACGGCTTTGTAGCCAAACCTTTTCATCATTAAAAAATGCCCCAGTTCATGTAGGAAGATCACGGTTACCAATATGGCCACGGCCAGCCAGCTCCCGAACAGCCAGTAGTCCAGCGCAATGAACAACGCCAGGCTGATGAGCGTGCGGGCGAGTGAAGTGCGCTTCTCTTCTTCGGGCTCTTCAGGTTTTACAGGCAGTAAAAGATCGGCTTCGGGGTCGTTCATCGGCGGTGATTGTATTGTTATTTCTTTTGGAAAGTAATATGGAAGATTTAAGATGGAAGATTTTTTCAGGTGAATGACCCTCCTTCCACCGTCACCCCTAAACCCGGCAACCCGTTGTAAATGATCTTCCCGTTGTCGAACGCTACTGAAACCCCAATGTCTTCCGCCAGCAACATCGGCCCGTCCATATCCACGTGGTCCAGCATCGGCGCCAGTTGCGCGATAGCAGCAGTACCGATGGAACTTTCGTTCATGCAGCCCACCATCACTTCCAGCCCGGCAGCTTTGGCTGTTTTTATCATCCGCAAGGCCGGCGTAATGCCGCTGCACTTGGTGAGTTTGATGTTGATGCCATGAAAATGACCGATGCATTTTTCAATATCGCGTTCAAAAACACAGGCTTCATCCGCGTACAAGGGCAGCGGCGACCAGTCTTTCAATTGCTGCATGCCTTCCCAATTGTCTTTTGCCAGCGGCTGCTCCACGAATTCCACCCCGAGGTCTTTCAGCCTGGGTATTTTTTCCATGGCCTGCTCCAGTGTCCAGCCCGCATTGGCATCCACGCGCAATACGGCATCGGTATGTTCCCGCAAAGCGGCCACCATTTCCACATCATGCTCCACGCCAACTTTTACTTTGTAAATGGGCCAGGGTTTCGCTTTCATTTTAGCGATCATCTTTTCGGTGTCGTCGATGCCGATGGTGTAATCCGTTAACGGTGCGGTGGCTGTATCCAGTTCCCATAATTTATAGAGCGGTTTTCTTTTTAATTTTCCATAGATGTCCCAGCCGGCCATGTCGAGCGCGCAAACCAAAAAAGGATTGTTGGGGAAAAGATGATGCAAAAAATGCCAGTACCGCTCCGGATCGGAGAAAGCGAATTTTTCGAGCATCGCTTTTTTCTGCTCCAGGTCCGACTGCATTTGCTCAACGGTAATATTGTAATAAGTAATCGCCGGTGCTTCGCCATACCCTTTGATGCCCATAAAATCAAGCTCCACCACGAAGGTTGGCTGCTCGGTTTTTACGCCTTTAGAAATGCGGAAAGGATGCACAAACGGCAACCTGAATATTTTATATGCGACTTTCATGCTGTAAACACATTGTTCCGCCGGAACAGGGTTGTTGAACTGTGATTTTATTTACCTACATATTGTTCTGCTGGAACAAAAGCAGCAACCTTGTTATAATGACCTCCTTCAACTATGTTCAACTATTTTCAACGACATTCAACTTATCGCCGCCTCACCGCCAACCCCTCTCCTGAAAGAGAGGGGAGCTAGCGGCATTACGTTCTAAACCCTAAACTTCTAACCCCTTCCCCCCGCTTCCACGCAGGCTTTCAGCGTATCGTTAAAGGCGTTGGCTTTTGCCAGGTCTTCCAGGTCGATGTGCATGCGGTAGTTCCAGTAGTGGTTGGGATCGGCGGGCACGTTGATCCTTTCGGCACGCGGGTCTTCGCGGCGCAGGCCGGCATCGATGCCCAGCAGGTCCTGCAACTGGAAAATGCTCCACATCGCCGGTGAATATAAATGTTGGACCAGTATCTCTTTATTAATCCAGGGTTCGCAGTAAGGCGGCGCGTCGCCGAAATGGCCCATCAGGTTGTTGTAAAAACGGCGCGTTGCCAGCGGGTCTTCTTCCCACCATTCGCGCACGGTACTCATGTCGTGCGTGGAAGGCGTTACCACGCTGAGGTAAGGCGCATCGGCGGGATGAAAAAATTCAGCGCCGCGTTTCTTCGGCATGCGTTGTATCTCCAGGCTGAGGATACCCGTTTGCTCCATTACTTCGGGTACGCAATGTGGTACCATGCCAAGGTCTTCGCCGCACACGAGCATATTGGTGCTTTGTTTCAGACCGGGTAATTTATGCATGGCTTCCTGGCGCCAGAGATCGTCCTGGCGTTTATAAAAATAATCTGTGTACAGCAGTTTTAATTGCTGCTGCGAATGAGCATCGAGGTTGCGGAAAGAAGCCGTGTCTTCCATACCGATGCGGAAATGAAAACGCTGGCCCTGGCTTTCTTCTTCTTCAAAAAAGATGATGTTGCTGATGATGTCGAAAAGCCCGTCTTTCAACGCAGGTTCCAGTGCTGTTTCTTTTTCGAAATACGCTTCCACCTGTTGCTGCGTCGCAAATTCCGGTTTAAGTTCTTCGCCATCGAAAAATGTTTTTACCGCCTCGTCATAATGAATGCCGAAGGTGTCGCGTAATACGGGTTCGTTGATGAAAGGCTGGGTATAACGGTAACGCTCAAACGAAATGCCTTTTTCAAAAAGTTCATTTATCCTTACCGGTATCGCGGGTACAAAGCGGCCCATGATGCCTTCTACCTGGCTGGCGGGAATGCTCCAGATGCGGAAGAAACCGAGGATATGGTCGATGCGGAAGGCGTCGAAATAAGCGCTCATCTGCTCAAACCGCTGGCGCCACCAGGTGAAATCATTCTCCTGCATCTTCTTCCAGTTGTAGGTGGGAAAGCCCCAGTTCTGTCCTTTTTTAGCAAAGAGATCGGGCGGTGCACCGGCCTGTTCTTCCATGTTGTACAAGGAAGGTTCTACCCAGGCATCCACACTGTTCTTGGCAATGCCGATGGGAATATCGCCCTTGATCACGATGCCGTTCTTATGGGCATAAGCCGTTGCATCTTTCAATTGCAAATGCAGGTGGTACTGGATAAAATAATGCAGCGCTATTTCATCGTAATGCTTTTGTGCAGGATCGGCCAGTTGCTGTATTTCCGCTTCATCGTAATTGCTGAAGGCCGGCCATTCCGAAAATTCCGGCGTTGCATGCTTATCGCGCAGGTAACAAAACACGGCATAAGGAACAAGCCAGTGCCGGTTGAGGTCGAAAAATTCGAAATACGACACATCGCTTTTCAGCAATTTCTTTTGTGCTTTGTATATTTTGCGCAGGGCCGCGGTCTTCAAAGCCATCACGGCTTCGTAGTCCATGGCTTCCTGCCTGTTCAGTTGCTTTTTCTTTGCCGCCAGCGATTTGATCACCGGTGCTTCAGCGCCTGCTATTGCTTCGAGGTTGATGTACAAAGGATGTAGAGCAAAGGCAGAGATGGCGGAATAAGGATACGAATCTTTGCGGCTGTTGGTGGCGGTTGTATCGTTGATGGGCAGCAACTGTACGAGTTTGAGGCCCGTTCTTTTGGCCCAGTTCACCAGCAGTTTAAGGTCGGTGAATTCGCCGGTGCCGAAACTTTTTTTACTTCGTAAAGCAAATACGGGAATGGCCACGCCGGCGCCTTTCCAGGTATTGTTGGGCAGGTGAACGAAACCGTCGTGAACAATGGTAATACTGTTGATCGCTACTTCGGCCAGCAGGCTGCGGTTATTGCCTTCTTCAAATTGTTTGAAAACACCTGCCTTGGTATCGTAAACACCGTATTTATAAGTAAGCGGAAATTGTTCGCTGGAAAGATCCACTTCTGCCGTCCACCAATCCCCGTCCTTTGATAATAAAACAGGTGCCGCCGTATCCCAGTTCTTCAGCGCTGCTACCGATCCTGCCAGGCAAACCACTTCGTTCTCTTTCAACAACGGCGCCTTTACTTTAAAGCGATGACTGTAGGGTTGCCTTGTTTTGGCTATTTTCTTTTTTGCCTTCGGGCCTTTGAGCAATACTTCGCGGAAGGGTTGCGAGAAAAAAACATTCTCAAATTCTCCGGCTGCGTTCCAGGTATCCAGCAAAGTAATTTTTCCGGCTTTGATGGCAGCAGGATCGATAACGCGGTCGTTGCCGAATTCGATGATGTGCTCCCCTGTTTCCTGGCGTAAAATATATTTATAGCGCACCGGTCCTGTGGTGATTGTCGTATCTATATCAACCGTGCCGTACCAAAGCTGGTCGTTGAGGTATTGTAAGGGTAAAGCAGCCGCAGGAACATCGTTCCCCAGCACTTCCGTATCGCCGCTCACCAAGATAGATTGCCCGAAATGCGTGGAAAAACGTAAATAAAAGTGTAATGTCATTCTAGATCAGGTATTAACGGGCAACAAGATAGCCCGTTTAAAGAAAAATCTGTAACTAATAAGCGATAAAATTACAACAGATAAATTGTTCTGCCTTATATTTGCAAAAACTTTCTAAGCATGGAAACAACGAAAAAAAGAACGGGACTTTACTGGATATTATTCCTGGTATCTGTTGCAGGATTTTTTGCGGTCCTTTATTCACCATTGGGCGCTTATTGTTCCATGGTACTGCCTTTCAATACAACCTTTTTGGCCAAGGCGCTCGACCTGATGTAAAAGCTTTCAACCTTATTTATACAGCCACCTTTATGGTGGCTTTTTTTATGGCTAGTTGGCAATCACGAATTCGGGCCGCGATACAAAATTGTTGCGGTAACGGAAACGGATATCCGTAGTGAGTTCGATCTTGAAATTTCTCATGCCCGGGTGTGTACGCGGGAAATAAAATCCCCTCAGTTCTACCGTGCCGAATACAAGGTTCTCATTTCTTGTGCGCACCCCGCCCCCGATGGCACTGTACAGTTCACTTTTTACGAGCCGTTGTTTGGTGGGTTTCATCAGTGATGCGTCGGCGAATACAAAGGGTGCAAAGCGGAAACCCAGGATCTTCGTGGTGTTGTAAAAAACGGATTCGGCTTTGGCAGTCAGCCGCAGGTCGGAGTTCAGCGTATAATTGCTGATGTACGGGAGGCCATAGCTGCTGTTGAGGAACAAGGGCACGTTCAGTACCGGGTTGGCCTGCGCGGTAATGCCCGCGCTGAAGAAGATACGGTTGAACCAGGTTGGACTCCATTTATTCAGCCTTGTAAAAAAATCGGCATTCACCAGCATGTCGATGTCTTCAATCCTTTTGCGGTAAAAGAACCCACCGGCGGTGAAGGTATAGCTGCTGTAAAAACCACTTTCGCGCATATTGGTCACCTGCAGGTTGAAGCCACCGTAAGGCCTGCGGCGCTCATCGCGCAATACATTTTTTTTGGAAAGATAACCGGTGGTGAGGGAAGCGGTGAAGCCTTCGGGCACGTCCTCGCTCCTGCCGAAACCATAAATGAAATTTGTTTTGTAAAAAAACTGCCGGTAAATGTTGATGGAAAGAAGCCCGCCGGTAAAATCCGTTACACGATAATCGGTACTGTCGAAATTAAGGTAAGGTATGCGGTCGAACCGCTGCCTGAAAAGCCGGATGCTCGCCAGTTTGTGGATCATCACTTCCTTGTTGTTGTACATGCGGCGGCGGCTGTCGAGGCTGTATCCAAACCAGCCATCGATGTTGTAGTAGGCATAGCGCACGCGGTTCTTATAAAATGTATCGCTGTTGTAATTGTTCTTTGTTTTATAATAGGTAAACTCCAGCGAACCGGTGGTGGGCATATAAGGCGTTACCTGTGGCTTGTCGATACGGCTGTAAAAAACGGCTTCTTCTTTCAGCCCGCTGGTAAAGGCCTGGCGAAAACCTTCGTACCCCACGGTTAAATCAATGAAACTGCCGCCGATATTGCGACGCACGATTTCCGCCCCGAAATCGCTTTTGGGATTTCTTATCTTTTCATAATAACCTTTGAGCGCAAGCCTGGTGCCGCTGCCCATCAGGTTCTCTTCCCTCAGTTCGATGCGCGCCCTTTCTGCCCCGCTGAAGGAAAACCGCCCGCCGATGGAGAATACATCTTTCGTCATCACCACTACATCTACCGAGTCGGTGCTGCCTTCCACGTATTCGATCAGAATGCGCGCATCCTTGATGAAGGGCTGGTCGCGCAGGTACCGTTCATTATCAGCGATCAGCAAGGGGTACACGGGTTTGCCCTCATCGAAGAAGAGGCTGCGGCGGATCAGCTTTTCTGTTGAATAATGGTGAAATGTTTTGGCGAGCCGGGTACCGAAATCATTGCGGTGGCGCGTGGTATCGTAAATGTCGTATTGAAACCCTATCCTTGAAATGTAGATGTCGCGAATGATCTTACCCTTATACTCGAAGAAAGGATTGGCAACGGGTGCAGGTTCAATTTCGGGAACACTGCGCGAAATGCTTTTGCCGAAGCGGCCCAGCAAGCCCCTTTTTTTCGCCAGGAAGAAAGTGTCCTGGGAATCGGGTGTACTTTGAGCGTATGTGTTTGGTTGCAGCAACAAAAAACCCGGGAGGACCAGTGAAGCATAAACAATCCTTCTAAACATACCGCTGTTGAAATTTTTTATTGACGTGAAACTTGTTTAAAGATATTAAAATGAACGCGAAAAGGATGTTAACAACGCCTGCACGTTCAAGGTACAACATGAAAAGATTAAGCCAAAAGGAGTGCTGACCTTTTTCCGGGACAGAACAAAGGTTTCTTCCTTAAACAAAAAATGAATTGGGAAAATTCATACACAATGAAAGGCAGCTGAATGTAAAACAATGCAGGTGGGTATGGCTATGCGGGCGTGGCGTTGTATTTGATGCAGAGGGGTACATTACTTCACCTTCAACCTTTTATATTATGCCTTTTATTAAAGTTCCGGGAAACGATACCGAAGAATCCGTAGATATCTTTTACAATGATTATGGAAAAGGAAAAACAGTGATCCTCATCCATGGCTGGCCGCTCAACAGCGATATGTGGGAATACCAAATCAACGACCTTGTACAGAGCGGTTGCCGGGTGATCGCATACGACCGGCGCGGCTTTGGCAAATCATCCCGTCCCTGGGATAAATACGATTACGATACACTTACCGGCGACCTGAAAGCATTGATCGACCAGTTGGAACTGGAAGATGTAGTGCTGGTGGGCTTTTCGATGGGCGGCGGCGAGATCGCCAAATATTTCAGCAACCACGGCGGGGCCAGGGTTTCCAAAGCGGTACTGATCTCCGCGGTAACACCGTATATGCTGAAAACGGATACCAATCCCAATGGCGTACCGCAGGAAATGTTTGACCAGATGACGGAACAGATGCTGGACGACCGGATCGACTTCCTGGATGATTTCGGCAAAACTTTTTTCGGGCAGGATCTATTGCATAAACCGTTAAGCACACCCTTGCTGGAATATTACCGCATGCTTTGCTCGATGGCTTCGCCGAGGGCAACACAGGAATGCGCAAAATCTTTTTCTTCCACCGATTTCCGCGGCGATATGGCTTCCATCAATGTACCTACGCTGATCATCCATGGCGATGAAGACAAAACCGTTCCCATCGACGCAACGGGTAAAGAGTCAGCCAAAATGATCCTCAACAGCGACTTCATTATTTACAACGGCGCACCGCATGGATTGTGGTACACGGATAAGGAGAAGCTGAATGCGGACCTGATTCGCTTCATTCATTCTTAATTAGAAATTAGAAATGCATTGATATCTATTAACAGGAATAGAATTTAAAAATCATAGCAGTAATAAAAAAGTGGTTCGTAAAATACGAACCACTTTTTATTTATAAACGTCTTACCGTCTTACCGGCAAACAAACATTCGCGAAGCGAAAAACTTACGCCTTACCGGTTAAAAAGCTGTTGGTCAAAGACCAGACGGCGGCGCCTTTGCAACTTACTTCGCGCTTTTGCGTGAAAAATTCGCGAAGCGAAAAAACTTACCGCCTACACGCCTTACCGTTTAAACCCTACTTAAATATCTTACCAAAAAATATTTTCATATCATTCCACGATGCGGTATCAGCAGCGGCATTGTAAGAGATCGGCATGTTGAACTTCTTTCCTTTCTCTGTGGCTTCCGGATTGGTAAAAGCATGCGTAGCGCCTTCATACACTTTAAATGTATAATCCGCGCCTACCGAATCCATTTGCTTTTTAAAAGTGGCGATCTCTTCCGGGCTTTCGAAATTATCGGCGCCGCCATGGCATACCAATACTTTTGCTTTGAGCGTTGCCTTGTCCGGCGTTACGCCCGCCAGTCCGCCATGAAAACTTACAACGCCCACCAGCGGAGCGCCCATCTTAGCCGCATTCAACACCATGGAACCGCCGAAGCAGTAACCAATGGCTGCGATCCTGTTGGTATCTACCTGTGGATAGGTTTTCAGTTTTGCCAGGGCGGCATCAAAACGTGCTTTCGCCATTTGTGGATTGGTGTAAAAAGGCATCGCCATTTTGCCGGCAGTTTCCGGGTCCGTAGCTTCTTTTGCGTTACCGTACATGTCTACCGCCATGGCGATATAACCAAGTTCGGCGAGTTGCCTGGCGCGGCCTTTTACATAATCACCGATACCCCACCACTCAGGTACAACCAGTACGGCCGGACGTTTGGCGGTGCTGGCAGAATCAAAAACAATATAACCCTGCATATTCACCGTATCGGCTGAATAATCAACCACTCCGCCGGCAAGGATAGCCCTGTTGCCGACCTCATTCTTATTTTCCGGTTTGCCTGTATCATTGCAGGAAACCAGGACGGCAAGCAATACCGAAGCGCTTAAAATTATTTTTTTCATGTTGAGTTGTTTTAGATGTGGAGCATTAAAAATAATTACTAATTACGAATTACGGGGTTAATAAAAAAAGCCGGCTCTTTTCAGAACCGGCCATAACCTAATTTCAAAATTAAACACGCTTATTTTACTTCTTCAAATTGTGCGTCTTCCACGTGGTCGCCGCCGGCATTTTGAGCGCCACCATCATTTGGCTGTTGCTGCTCAGCGCCGGGTTGTTGTCCGCCCCCTTCCTGCGTAGCCTTGTACATTTCTTCGCTGGCGGCTGTCCAGGCTGCATTCATCGCTTCCGTTGCCGTATCGATCTGTGCGAGGTCCTGCGACTTGTGTGCGTTCTTCAGGTTTTCCAGGGCCGATTCGATCGGGGCTTTCTTTTCTGCCGGGATCTTATCGCCATATTCCTTCAGTTGTTTTTCGGTCTGGAAAATTAAACTGTCGGCCTGGTTGATCTTTTCTACCTTTTCTTTTTCCGCTTTATCGCTGGCTTCGTTGGCCTTCGCATCGTTCTTCATCTTTTCAATTTCTTCCTTGCTTAAGCCGCTGCCCGCTTCGATGCGGATTTTTTGTTCCTTACCGGTGCCCTTGTCCTTCGCGCTTACGTGCAGGATACCATTGGCATCAATGTCGAAAGTTACTTCGATCTGCGGAACGCCACGGGGCGCCGGTGGAATATCGGCGAGGTTGAAGCGGCCCAGGCTTTTGTTTTGCGGAGCCATTGGCCTTTCCCCTTGTAAAACATGTATTTCAACACCGGGCTGGTTATCGCTCGCGGTAGAAAATACTTCTGATTTTTTAGTCGGGATGGTGGTGTTGCTGTCGATCAGCCTGGTCATTACGCCGCCCATGGTTTCGATACCAAGGCTCAAAGGCGTAACGTCGAGCAACAATACATCTTTAATATCGCCGCTCAATACCGCACCCTGGATCGCCGCTCCAATGGCAACCACTTCATCCGGGTTCACGCCACGGTTTGGTTTTTTGCCAAAGAATTTTTCAACGATCTCCTGTACTTTAGGGATACGGCTGCTACCGCCCACGAGTATTACTTCGTCGATCTCTGAAGTGCTCATGCCGGCATCTTTCAATGCTTTTTCACAAGGCGTGAGGCAACGCTCGAATAATTTATCGGCCAGCGCTTCAAATTTAGCGCGGGTTAATTTTTTCACCAAGTGCTTCGGCACACCGTCCACCGCCGTTACATAAGGCAGGTTGATCTCTGTTTCCGAAGAGGAAGACAATTCAACTTTTGCTTTTTCAGCGGCTTCTTTCAAACGCTGCAGCGCCATTGGATCTTTGCGCAGGTCGATGGCTTCGTCGTTCTTGAATTCATCGGCCAGCCAGTCCATGATTACTTTATCAAAGTCATCGCCACCGAGGTGGGTATCGCCATTGGTTGATTTTACTTCAAATACGCCATCGCCCAGTTCGAGTACGGAGATATCGAAAGTACCGCCACCCAAATCGAATACGGCGATCTTCTGGTCTTTGCCACCTTTATCCAAACCGTAAGCCAGTGCGGCCGCGGTGGGTTCGTTTACAATACGGCGCACGTTCAATCCGGCAATTTCACCGGCTTCCTTGGTGGCCTGGCGCTGGGCGTCGTTGAAGTAGGCCGGCACGGTGATCACGGCTTCGGTTACTTCCTGGCCCAGGTAATCTTCGGCCGTTTTCTTCATTTTCTGTAACACCATCGCGCTGATCTCCTGCGGCGTGTACTGCCTGCCATCTATGTCTATCCTGACGGTATTATTGTCACCTTTTACTACTTTATAACTCCAATGAGAGCTTTCTTCGGTTACTTCCCCAAACTGGCGGCCCATGAAACGTTTTACGCTCATGATGGTGTTTTGCGGGTTGGTAATGGCCTGGCGCTTGGCGGGATCACCCACTTTGCGTTCACCATTCTTCAAAAAAGCTACCACCGACGGGGTTGTACGGCGTCCTTCCTCATTGGCGATTACCACCGGTTCGTTGCCTTCCATAACGGCTACACAACTGTTGGTGGTTCCTAAATCTATTCCTATGATCTTTCCCATGTTTAAAATGTATTTTATTTAAGTATCACTTGACAATGATTGTGCCACAGGGGAATAGGGTGCAATTTTGACAGGAATTCGTGAATTATGAATTAAGAATTAGGAATTAGGAATTATGAATGTATGACAGCTTGCAGGAGATGGGGAATTACCAATACTAATGACTTATTACTCTGAACCTTCCTAAAACCCTATTTAAACGGTTCATCATCCACCAGCGCCACGCTGCTGTCCTTCAAAAACGGCAGTTGCTGGCCGAAGGCATTGTTGAAAAGCCAGGGGAAAAAGTTGACATGGCTGCGGTTGAACGGTGTGGGTTGGATGCCGGGCATGCGGACGGCGCAGAGGGCGTCGAATTGCAGGGGCTGGTAACGGCGGTTATCGTGGTAGTTGCGGAAGCCGTGGTCGCTTACGAGGAGGAGGATTGCCGAAGGGTCATTCTGAACGATGTCGGCCAATAGTTGGGTGACAAGCCCGTTACCGTATTTCAAGTATGACAGGTAAAGTGATTTATTGCTCCAGCTTGCAGTAGGCAGCACCAGCGATTCGGGATTGGGTTTACCGCTGCTGTCG
>Ga0247806_10001233_pt1 | contig 12925 bp, 11 predicted proteins | sample UWRJL059202B1_FD_179935 | JGI IMG/M metagenome (GOLD analysis project Ga0247806, IMG submission 179935) | Plant litter microbial communities from Arlington Agricultural Research Station in Wisconsin, United States - UWRJ-L059-202B-1 | ecosystem: Environmental > Terrestrial > Plant litter >... | reverse complement strand
CCTTACCGGTACGGTACCGGAGGCCGGCGGTGCAATTGTAATATCGCCGCGGGTGAATAATGTATAAACGTGTTCCGAACCCGGGTTCCAGGTTTTTAAATCCGTTAGTACCGTCGTAGTGCCCACCCTTCTTACCTGCAGGGTATCGGCCCTGCGGAGCAAAGGATATTCAAACCACTCGGAAGCGAATTTGAAACGCGTTCCGGGCAGCAGCACCGTATTCAACGCCTTTGAAAATATTTCCAGCGTATCGCCGCTCGGGATCATATTTACAAAGCGCACCCTGTAAAAATTAGCTTTCACCGGCGTAATGGATTCCCCGAAAGGCAGGATATAAGGATTTTGCGGCGTAGGATTGGGCGTGGTATCTGCCACGAACAACGTGGTATAGCTGCCGGGTGCCAGGTTGTAATTTTTGTTGGACAAGGTATCGGTAGGCAAACTACCACCGGTACGGTTTATCACGAACTTGATGTTGACGGACAAACCGGAAGGGACGGCCGAATAAAAAGTAGGCGCGGGGAAAATGGAGGTAAAACCGATGGGCGCCTGGTTGATCTTGGCATTGTTGACAAAAATATCTACCGACGGTCCCGCTGCGGGCGTGGTACCGGAAGGGTTAACGGCCATGTACGTGTTTACGATCTTGATGAACGCTTTGTCGCGGACATCTTCCGTTTGTAACACCCGGCTGTTATCCTTGCTGCACGACAACAGCAGTACGGCTGATGTAATGATCGCGGAGAATGAAATGATATGCTTCATGTTGATGAGTTTAAAGTTGAATTAAATTAAGGCTCGGTGAACCACTGCCTTTTGGTATGGAAATCCAGTGCCAGTGCGCCGATCTTGGACAAGGCATCCACGTTGTACAGGAACTCGGAATTGTAACGCGGCCTCACCCTGTAGATCCAGTTGCCCTTATTGTTGGCAAACAGGTCGGAACCGGTTGGCGGCGCAAAATCAGTATATACCTGGCGGGTGGTACCGGTTTCAGGATCGGTGTAATGGTACCTCCTCATGTCGGCCCAGGTTTCCATAAAGCCAAAACCGTATAAGGCAATGTATTTCTGCAACATGATGTGAGATAAATTGAAATCGGCCAGTGCAGGCACTACCAGCGGGTTGGCGAGGTACGCATCTCTTACGGCACCGGTGATCACGCGCGCCGGCGGAATGTTGCGCGGGTAAGTAGCGGGCAGCATGTCGAAATCCAGCGTGATGCCATTGATGTAAGCCGTGCGGGCAGCGCCTTTCTGGCCCCTGCGGTAATTGGCTTCCGCGATCAGGAACTGCATTTCGGAAGCGGTCATCAGCGGCCAGGGCATGTCGTTGCCAAAGATGTAACGGTCAACCGCCGGCGTGGTGGCAATGGCGGCCAGGCCGAAAAAATTAGGCGGCACATCATTAGCGGCCAATCCATCGTTCAATCCTTTGTTCGGACGAATACCTTTGAAAGTACCGTTTGCATTCTCCCGTAATTTATACCAGGCCCTCGGGTCGATAACAGCGGTAGGGAAGGCTGCATTGGTACCCGACATCAGGTCGGTTACGAACCTTGTTTGACGGAAGGTTTGGATATTGCCCCTCAACGGACCGTAGTAGCTTGATTTAGGAGACGTAACGCCTTCAAACAGAATGTAGGAGTTATCTGCATTCGTTTGTGCCGCAAGGTTGGCGTAATGGATCACGGAATCCGCTTTGTAATCGGCCTTGTTGGTGGTGCGGTGATAGATGCGCGCCATGATGCCGTACGTGAATTTTTTCCATTTTTCCACATCGCCCTTCATGGAACAGTATTTAGCACCGAGTTCCAGGTTGGCCGAACTTACGGCGCCACCTGTTTTGCTCAGGTTTTCAATCGCCAGGCGGCAACACCTTTTAGCTTCTTCATAAATTTCCTGCTGCGTATCGTAACTAAAAACGAGGCGGGTAGGATCGAAGGCATCCTTTAAAATGGCTTCTCCATGCATATCGGTAACGGCCAGCCAGCCAAAAGCGCGCATGGCATAGGCAGCGCCTACATAATCCCATTTACCTTCTTCTGTTCCCCACTCAATTACTTTCGTAATGTTTTGTCCCATGCCGTAATAATGCATGGCCCACTGCGAGCCACCGATGTCGGCTGCGGCCGCGGTGCTGTTGGTGGTGGTTTGTCCCATCTGGTCGTATTGGTTCAGCGAAGTGTTGGTTGCCCAAAACTGCACATAACGGCCCACGTACTGGCCATCGTTTTGAGGACCGTACAGTGAACCCTGGGCGGTATTGCTGATGCACATATTGGCAATGATATTGGGCAGCAGGGTTTCTATGGGCTGCTTCACCAACGCGTTGGGATTGGCATAGGCCTCATCGATCTTTTTGCTGCAGGAAGACGACGCTACCAGCAAGGTGATCGCTGATAAGGCCTGCAGTATGATGTGTTTCTTTTTCATCGTATAAAAATTTAATGTTGTTAGAATGATGCCCTGAGACCAAAGTTAACGGCCGGTTGTGCAGGAAGCGTTCCATAATCAAAACCAAAGGTACCTACACCCCTTGTGCCCGCCGTGTTGGCGTTTACGGAAGGATCGGCGCCGCTGTAATTGGTGAGCAATACCAGGTCGGTTGCGGTAACGAACAGGCCGAGCGACTTAAAGGCCTTCATTCTTTTTACCATTGCAGCAGGGAAGGTGTAGCTTAAACTAATATCCCTTAACCTGAACCAGTTCACATCTTTTTCGATGAACTCTTCTTCCGGCATGGTTACATAATAGTTCTGGTTGAAATAAGGAATCACCGAAATGGTGTTGCGGGTAGGGTTGGCCGTGTTCTGCAAACCATCGTTCAACACACCGCTCAATACCCTTGGCGTCATCCTGTCGGCGGTGAGCTGGCTCCTGCCGATGGTGGTGAGGTAATGGTTGTTGCCATTGTAAATATCGCCGCCCACTTTGATGTCCCAAAGGAAGGTCAGTTTCCAGTTCTTGTAGGTAAGCGTGTTGTTCCAGCCGAGGGTGAAGTCGGGTAACCTGTCGCCACGTACGCGCTGGTTGCCATCGATCACGTAGAGGCCGGTGGCAGGGTCGATGAGTTGTTCGCCCTTGTCGTTCCTTGCATAACCAAAACCGGAGATGCTGGTAGTGGTTCCACCGAGTACGATACCGCCGGCAACGTTTTGAAACACGTTACCATCGGCCAGGTAATACAGCGTAACATTCTTCGGCATTTCTTCTACCTCGTTCCATTGCTTGTTGAAGTTGAAACGGGTGTTCCAGCTGAAGTTCCTGCTTTTTACCACGGTCGCATCCAGGCTTACTTCCACACCCTGGTTGCGGGTGCTGCCTGCATTCTGTGTATTCAGTACGAAACCGGTACCATAGCTCAAACGGAAGTTCTCGATGATCTGGTCTTTGTTGAGTGTATTGTAATAAGTCGCGTCGATGCCGATCCTGCTTTTCAGCAACCTGATCTCGGTACCTACTTCAAAAGTCTTTTGTCTTTCCGGTCCGAGGTCCGGTGCATTGTTGAAGAAGCCGTAAGAATAGCCACCGCCGCTGGCGAGGTTATTAACGAATACGGATTGGGTAGAATAAGGCGAGTTCAGCCTGGCCGTTGCAGCCAATGATCCGCGCAGTTTCATAAAGCTGAGGAGGTTGCCACGTTTCAATACCGGGAAGATATCGGTAACGATGGCACTGATGCCACCGCCCGGGTAGTTGTAACGCCTGTTTTGTTTTGGAAGGGTTGAAGCTTCTTCAAAACGGTGCGTATAACTCAGGAACACCATGTTCTTGTAGTTGAAACCAAACTCGCCGAAATAAGCGATCTGGCGAACGATGGACTGGTTGTTCTCTCCATACACGTTCCTCAGCAGGCGCTGGCGGGTGACTACGCGGGTAGCGTTGCTGTCGTAAGGACTGGGCAATGCATTGTAATCAGCGCTGGTCAATGCAACACCGTTCTTATACATTTTTGAACCGATCACGTTGTCAACGATGTTGGTACCGCTCACGGCATACATTTCTGTTTTGTAATCCTGCCACATGGTTCCTCCCATCAGGCGGAAATTGAAATCTTTTTTCCATGTTTTTCTTGCGGTTGCGGTAATGGTGTGGTTGTAGCCATTGTAGCTGCGCCAGAAATTATCCTGTACGCCACCACTTGCCGCGGTAATGTAATAAGAGAGCGGGTGGTACCGAAGGAAACTTTCTGTTTTATAGGTTTCATACCCAAAGCGGCCGGCAATAGAGAGCCAGCTGAATGGATTGATGTTGATACCCATCGATGCATTGTAGCGAAGGGTTTTTTCCCTTGACCTGTTGTTGTTCACGCTGAACAGGGGATTGTCGATCTCGCTGTTGGAAGAGGCGCTGTTGGCAAACAAAGGTACTTTGGTAGCGTTGTCGCCCTGTGTTGCCACGATGTCGTTGGTGGTAGGCCATGCCAGCAAAGCGAGTAAGAAACCGCCGGCGCTTCTCAGTACTTTGTTGTTCTCTACATTACTGAAACCGATAGCGGGTGAAATGTCGACATACTTACCGAATTTGGTAGTATTGGATAATTTCAGCGTAATGCGGTTATAATTGTTGTTCGGAATCACGCCATCCTGGTCGAAATAAGAAGTAGAAAAACGGAAGATGGATTTTTTGATGCCGAAGTCAACACCCAGGTTATGGGTTTGAGCAAAGCCGGTTTTAAAGAACGACTTGTTATTGTTGAACAAGGTAGTACCCGGCTCGTAGCGCGGGCCAAAATAACGGAAGGCCCTTTGAGCCGTATCGCCGTTCACGCCGGCCTGGAAGCCGTCGAACATGTCGGGGAACTTGGTTACTTTCTGTATCCTGAAGCTGTTATCATATTGCACCGCCAGCTTGTTTGTTTTTGCCTTGCGGGTGGTGATCACGATCGCGCCCGAACTTGCCTGGCTGCCATACAGGGCCGTAGCTTCCGGTCCTTTGAGGATGGTATAGGTTTCAATATCGTTCGGGTTGATGTCGGAGATCCTGTTGTTGTAATCGGAATTGCGGTTAGCCGTGTTCGTTAGTCCTGCGCCTCTTTCCACCATACCAACGCCGGAACCGCCATTGGAGTTCTCATCGATGGTTTGGTTATCAACGATAACACCATCGATTACGAATAAAGGTTGGTTACTCAATGAAAGCGAGTTGAAGCCGCGAAGCACGATGCTGGCAGAAGCGCCGGGGTTACCGGAGGTGGAGGTAACAGTTACACCGGCCACGCGGCCCTGCAAACCGTTCAGGAAATTTTCCCTGCCGCTTTCGGCTACTTCCTTACCATCGGCTTTACCAACGGAGTAGGGCAGTTCCCGCGCATTGCGCCGGATGTCCATCGCGGTGGTTACCATTACTTCTTCCATCTTTACGGTATTGGATTCCATTTTCACGGTCACCGGCCCGTCTTTTACTTTTACCTGTTGCGCGGTATAGTTTACCGAAGAGATGATCAGTACATCTCCCTTATCCGCGGTAATGGTAAAGTTACCGTTGGCGTCAGTTTTTGTCCCGGTGCCTTTGCCTTTTACCACCACGGAAACACCTTCGAGGGGTGCGCCGTTCTCACCGGTGATCTTACCGGTAACGGGTGTTTGGGCAGCAGCGAAAAGCGGAACCAAAAAAAACAGCAATACAGTTAATCTGGTTGCAAATTTTCTCATAGCAATCTGTTTTTGTTTTTTAAAAAGTTTAAAGTTTTGGTGTTCCCTGGTTTAATAAATAGGATAGGTGTTTTATTTACAGTACGGTTATGCCGGCGTCTATATAAGGTTGCAGCAGGGGATGGCCCGGGTCAAGTTCGGTTACCAGGATGTCGATCTTGCTGATGTCGCACACGTGTATCGGCTGCATGGTGTTGATCTTTTCCGAGATGGCCAGGCAAACGAGTTTTTGCGAAGAAGCGATCATGGTTTGCTTTAACTGTACCACGTCCCAGTCACTGTCCGTAAGCCCGTGTTCCATGCTGATGGCATTCATGCCCAGGAAACAGAGGTCGGGTTTCAGTGTTTTGATGCGGCCCAGGGCATCGGCGCCGAGGGTGATCTTTGAGTTCTTGGATAATTTATCGCCGATTACGATCACTTCTATATTGGGATGGCCCATGTATTCCACAATGGCCGGTATGCTGCCCGAAATAAAGGTAGCCGATAAGGATTCCGGTAGTGCCTTTCCCAGTTCGATGATGGTGGTGCCGCCGCCGGTGAGGACGAACATACCGTTCTTTATGAGTTTCGTTGCTTTTTGCGCGATGATCTTTTTACTTTCCAGTGCATACACTTTATTGGCGGGGTAAATGATCTTATCGAATGAAGGGGAAAGCGCGCCACCGTGTACTTTGATGAGCTTACCGGTGTGTGACAATTCCTGCAGGTCGCGGCGAATGGTGTCTTCCGATACGTTGATGTCGCTGCTGAGTGTTGCAGACATCACCTTGTTGTGCAATTGTACCTGGTGGACAATATAAGCCTGTCGTTCTTTTTTTAACATAGCAAGCATAGCAGTTAGAGATGCCAAGCTACTAAAAAGTATGCAAAAAGCTGCAAAAAAATGACAGAATTATTGCACATTGTGTGCAAAAACCTGCAAACAGGGATTGTAATACTGCAAGAATTTGCTGTACCAGGTTGCTTTAAAACCGGGAATATATTATTTAAAAAGCTCTTCCTGTGACTATTTGAATACTTATTTTGGGGCAACCGGAAATATATTCCGAAAAAGGAGCTTAAAATGCGGGCCAGGTCTATAGTATCAGTTTTCCATTCTCTTATTCTTATCTGCAAATTTTATACCGGCCGGTTTTTGTTGTGCGCGCGGCGGTTCTTTTTTATCTATGACCGTCACTTTTACCGGCCCGGCTTCTTCTTCATCTTCTGTAAAACCATAATCGCTGAAAATATTGGCCAGCCTGTTCGATTTATAAATGTTGCGGTTGAATTTATTGCCGAGGATGATGATGGTAGCCGAATCATCGAGCAGGCGCAAAAAAGAAGAGTTGTTGCCATGCCACCAGCCATTGTGGTAGATCAGTTTTTTACCGTTGGGATATACATTCATCCGCCAGCCGAGGCCATAATTGCGGATGCCGGCCTTTTCCTTGCTGTAAGGCGTATAGGCCAGGCCCAGGGTTGCGGGTTTTAAAAACTGATCGCTGAGCAGCAACCGGTCCCACAGCAACAGGTCGGCGGGTGTGCTGTAAATATTTTTATCGCCGTAGATGTTGTCTAAAAATTCAAAATCCATCAGCCTGCCGTTCCAGTGGTAACTGGGCGCTACTTTGCCGCTGTCCTTCGGCGTATACACAAATGTGTTTTTCATTTGCAGCGGTTCAAAAATAGTTTCCTGCATGTAATGGGGGTAGGGTTTGCCGCTGATCTTTTCTATCAGCAAGGCCAGCAGGGCATAGTTGGTATTGCAATACGAAAAACGCGTGTCGGGCCTGGCGATGTTTTCCATCTCCGCTTTGCGGGCGATCATGAAATCCAGCATGTCTTTATTGCTCGCCGTTACTTTTTTATTCCAGCCCATGCGTTCCAGGAAATGCGTATAGTTGGGCAGCCCGCTCCGGTGGTTGAGCAATGTCCTGATGGTTACACCCGGGTAATTGAAGCCGGGAAAATATTTTACCAGTTCATCGTCGAGCGACAGCTTTCCATCCTGCACCATTCTTAAGATCACCGCCGCAGTAAAGGTCTTCGAAACAGAGGCAATGTGCAAAGCCGTTTGCGCCGTTATGGGGTCGTTGCCCGGCAGGTGTACGGTACCATGGTAAGCTTCAAAAACAACCGTGCCTTTTTTAGCGACGATCATACCGCCATTGAAATCTTTCGACAACAGCATGCTGTCGTACCACGCCGCGCAACTTTTTTGCAAGCGTGCTTTTTCTGCTGCGTCGATATTACCAACCGGTGAAAGTTTGTACAGGCCTGTTTTTTCGATGCCTTCCTGTTCCTTGTTTTTTTCGGCCGACGGGCTGCAGGCAATAAATACAGTTGTTGCAACCAAAGCAATCCCCGGCAGCAACAATCCCGTGAAACGCCGCCGGGTAAATGATTTTAAAGGAAGTATCATAAAGTTGTAATATCAGATAGAATATATTTGTGCAAAATAAGCGGTAATCGACATGGCAGACAAAAAAATAACCAGTTATCCAAAGGAGAAAATTAATATCCTTTTTTTAGAGAATATAAGTGACGTGGCGGTGAAGCATTTTCATGGAGCGGGTTATGTAAACGTTAAAAAAATTAACGGTGCGTTGAGTGAAGACGAACTCATCAACGCCATCAAAGACATTCATCTTTTGGGCATCCGCAGCAAAACGATGATCACAAAAAAAGTATTGGATGCTGCAACAAAGCTGCAGGCGATCGGTTGCTTTTGCATCGGCGTAAACCAGGTGGACCTGAAAGCTGCAACGTCGAACGGCGTGGTGGTGTTCAACGCACCGTACAGCAATACCAGGAGCGTAGCCGAGCTGGTGATCGGTGCTTCCATCATGCTCATCCGCCGGATCATTGATAAGAACAAAGCGGCGCACGACGGCATCTGGCTGAAGGAGGCAAGCGGCAGTTATGAATTGCGGGGCAAAACGTTGGGCATCATCGGCTATGGCAACATCGGCAGCCAGGTAAGCGTACTCGCGGAAGGATTGGGCATGAAAGTAATCTTTTATGATGCAGAAACCAAGCTGCCGCTGGGCAACGCGGAAGACCGCAAAACATTAAAGGAAGTGGTGGGCAAATCGGACATTGTAACCCTGCATGTGCCCGAACTGGACAGCACGAAAAACCTCATCAATAAAACCAACCTCAAACATTTTAAAAAAGGAGCCATCCTCATCAACTATGCGCGCGGCGAAGTGGTGGACCTGGATGCATTGAGGAAGGCGTTGCTGGACGGCCAGCTTGGCGGTGCGGCAGTGGATGTTTTCCCGATTGAGCCTGAAAAGAACGGCGAACGTTTCAGCACGCCATTACAGGACCTGCCGAATGTATTGCTTACACCGCACATCGGCGGCAGTACGCAGGAAGCGCAGCACAACATCGGCGATGATGTAAGCGCGAAATTATTCAACTACCTCGAAAAGGGCATCAGCACCGGTTCCCATACCATTCCCGCGTTGAGCCTGCCGCCGCAGGAAGGCACGCACCGCATCCTGCACATTCACAACAACGTGCCGGGTGTGCTGTCGGAGATCAATACACAACTAAGCAAGCACAAGATCAACATCCTGGGCCAATATTTGAAAACCAACGACAGTATTGGTTACGTGGTACTGGACGTGGACAAAAGCCTCAGTAAAAATGCACTCGCCTTGCTGAAGCAGGTGAAGGCGACGATTAAGGTGAGAATGCTGTATTAATTAGAAATTGGGAATTAGAAATTAGAAATGCATTGTAGTCCGCGCCCCGGTTCGTGTCTCACGAACCGGAAATTTTAATCATACGCCTCGGTTCGTGCCTCACGAACCGAAAAATTTCCGCGCCCCGGTTCGTGCCCCCACGAAACGGAATATTTTCCATCACCGTTTGTAATACGGCGCACCTACGGAGCGCGACAAAAACACACCCCGTTCTATAAACATATTGTTCCCGCTGGAATAAAAAGGCAGCGTATGCGGAAACGAAACACATTCCCCAAAGATCTGCTTCGTGCTGCCCCGATTCGTGCCTCACCGAACCGGGACGATTTGGAAAAGCCGCACAAATGCTATGCCGTACAAGAGGGCGATGCAACGATGTTGGATAGAGGTTTGGAGCCCGGACCCAAAAAACAACTTTGGCAAAGCTTAAACTTTGGCAAAGTTATACGGGAAGTCACCCCGGAAGGCCCGTTTTTTCCCCATCTTTCCCGGTGAAAAAAAGTTCACCAGCTTCCCGATCTGTTTACCCACAAACCGAAAGTACAATCACAATTCAAGGCTAAAAGTCATGGCAAAACCACCAACGCCTTCCCGTCTTCCCGGCAAATAATTTCCAGCGCGTGAAAAGTATCAACCAGATTCCGTTCTTGAGACACGGCCGCGGCAGCAATGAGATAATACAGGTATAGTTGTTGCAGTTTTAAATGCGCCGCGCGGTTCGTAGGGAACTGACACAACCGTGTTACCGGCATTTATTTTACGTTAATTAATTTCCGATATTTTCAAAAATAATTGAAAATATTGTACCTTTACAACCTAAAAAATATTTATGAAACTCATCATAATAGGCGGCGGTTTCGGCGGGTTGAAACTGGCCCGCAAACTCAATAACAAGCCTGGTTTTGAAGTGACTTTGCTTGACCGATTTAACTTTCACCAGTTCCAGCCCTTATTTTACCAGGTAGCTACGGCGGGCCTGGATGCAAGCAATATTTCGTTCCCGCTGCGCAAGGTATTTCACAAAAGCAAAAACGTACGGTTCAGGATGGCGGAGGTGACCAGCATACATACGGCGACAAAAACGGTGCTGACCGATGTGGGCGATTTTGAATATGATGCCCTGGTGATCGCCACGGGTGCGGACACGAATTTTTTCGGCAATCAGAACCTGGTGGACCATGCTTTGCCGATGAAGAGTACGCTGGAAGCATTACAACTGCGTTTCCGGCTGCTGGACAATTTTGAAAAAGCCGAACGGGTGACCGACGCGCTGGAACTGCAACGACTTATGAACATCGTTGTGGTAGGCGGCGGCCCTACCGGCGTGGAACTGAGCGGCGCCATTGCAGATATGAAACGGTTTGTATTACCCAAGGATTACCCCGAACTTGATTTCAGCAAGATGAATATTTTCCTGCTGGAAGGGTCGCCGAAAACGTTAGCAGTGATGAGTGAAAAATCGAGCGAACAATCCTGCAAATACTTAAAGCGTTTAGGCGTTACGGTTATGACGAATACCCTGATGCAGGATTACGATGGTAAAACGGTGGTGTTGAAAGACGGTAAGACCATTCCTTCCGCAACGGTGATATGGGCGGCGGGCGTAAAAGGCAATGTGCCCGATGGCATCGACAAGTCGCTCATCGGAAAGGGAAACCGCATTAAAGTAAACCGGCATTGCGAAGTGGAAGGCTTGAAAGATGTGTATGCCCTGGGCGACGTGGCCTACATGGAAGAGCCCGCGTATCCCAATGGTCACCCGCAGGTAGCACCGGTAGCTATGCAACAGGCAGTAATGCTCGCGGATAACCTGCGCAGGACGGAAATGAAAAGCAGCGCGAAACAATTTGAAGAGTTTGTGTACAACGATAAAGGCAGCATGGCCACCGTAGGCCGCAACCTGGCCGTGGTGGACATGCCGAAACCCAAACTGCATTTCGGCGGCTTCCTGGCCTGGCTGGTGTGGATGTTCCTGCACCTGATGCTGATCGTAGGGGTGAAGAACCGGTTCTTCGTTTTTTCAAACTGGCTGTACAACTATTTTACACGGGATCAAAACCTGCGGCTGATCTTCAGGGCGAAAGACGAATTGCCCAAAACGCCGCTGCCGATTATACCCAATACTACGGACAAGAAAGCGATGACGCCTGCCTAATTTTGCAGAAAGCATCAAAGATGAAAAAATTGATCGTATTGCCGTTGGTATTGATGAGCGGTGTACTGTGGGCGCAGGGAAATAAAAAATTTTGTGAGCAGATCGTTAGGTTAGGCGACATCGCTTCGCAGGACAGTCTTTCCAACCTGCAGGGCAAAGCAGTAGCGGGAGAAGAGACCGAATTTGAATCCACTTTTAAATTAAGCGGCGCTGTTTCCGCAAAGATCACGTTGAATGAATTTGGCGACAATCCAACGGCTACCTTCCTCATGAAAAAGTACGGTACCGATTCTGCCAAAGCTGTTAGTGAATTTGAAACGATGGCGCAGCAGGTAAAGGATTGCCTGCCCGCGGTAAAGATCGAAGATGTAATGAAAGTAGCCGGTCAACCGCAAACGAAGCGTTTCTTCTATTATAAAAAAGCGATGATCATCGTGGAAACTTACAAGATATACCGCACAGGACAATGGGTTTCCGATATCACTGCCTATAAGCGTTAAGCTTATTTTGTATAGAATGTCTCCAGTAATTTATTTGCGCGGCTTTTAAAGGCAGGCGTGCTGTGCGGCAGGTTGTCTTCTATCAATACTTTTAGTTCGGGAATGATGTCCGGGTATTTTTTTGACAGGTTACCCAGCACCGTTAGTGCAAAAGCTTTTACAGCAATGGCTTCCTGGGGCGAAGCGGCAAAGGCAAAACAAATGTCCATCAGTTCACCTTCGTACGCTTCGGGTATCTCGATGTCCTGCAACAGGCGGAGGCTGTTTCGTTTCACCGCGTTGTGAATGCCCGGCTTGTGTAAATTGCTGATTAATTTTTTCCAGTGTTTTTTAACGAGGCCAGGATGCGCGATCACGCAATAACTTACCGGCCAGGCGGCATGCTGTACCACCCGGTATTCGCCGTTCAAAAAAAGCGTGAACAATTCATCGAACCTTTTTTGATCTTTGTCCACCCACTGCACGATGCGTTCACATTGGGCTTTTGAATGTTCGGCAAGCAACGTTGCTTTAAGGTTGGTTATCATACAGGTAAAAATATTTCCACGAATTTAGCAGGAATCAAGATTTTACTACGGTTCAAACATTGAAATGTGCAGGTGTTTTCGAAAAGGTAAGCAATCAGAACGGTTATATATACTACTGCTCCCGGGTCGCTGTGAGGCTTTTCAGCTGGCTTTCAACAGTAGGTTATTGCTGGGTTATTTATCCCTGGCACAATGCATTACCCCGCAGGGGGCCCTCTTTATAACAGCAGCCGGTAAAGAGCACGCGCGTAGAGGTACATTATTTACCATTCACAAAAAAGCGGTTCATCGCAGCAAGGAAATCATCTTTTCTTCTTCTTGCAACTTCTATTTCTTCACCGTCGCTCATCCATACCTGCCCGCCATCACCCTTAACGTATTTTTTTATA
>Ga0247806_10001231_pt1 | contig 12939 bp, 11 predicted proteins | sample UWRJL059202B1_FD_179935 | JGI IMG/M metagenome (GOLD analysis project Ga0247806, IMG submission 179935) | Plant litter microbial communities from Arlington Agricultural Research Station in Wisconsin, United States - UWRJ-L059-202B-1 | ecosystem: Environmental > Terrestrial > Plant litter >... | reverse complement strand
GGAGCACCTGCATGCCATTGCGGGACGTGTTTGCGCGGGAGGCAACTACAGCCCGCAGACCGATCAGGCGTCAACTATTTTATAATGTACTTATGGATTTTAAAAAGAATCCGCATCTTTGACACAACAACCATTGATCCATTCCAAAACCAGAATTGTTATCTATGTTCCAACGCAGGAGAAAAAAATACCGTTTGCTGGATGATCCGGAACTTGTGGCGCAATACAAAGCTGATGGGGACAGTGATTCCTTCGGCGTATTGTACGAACGTTACGGCCACCTCGTCATGGGTGTGTGCCTGAAATACCTGAAGGATGAGTTCGAAGCGGAAGACCTAACGTCGAAAATCTTTGAGGAACTCGGTCAGAAGATCCGCAAACACACGATCGATAATTTCAAAGGCTGGCTTTACCAGGTGACGCGCAATGAATGCCTGATGTTCCTGCGCAGGCACAAGCCGTACTTCGTGCGCGGAGAACAACTGCAACTCGCAGCCACAGAAGAAAACAACAGCAAGCCGGATGTCGAAATTCAGCTCACGCTGCTCGAACATGCACTCCCACGTTTGAAGTCGGACCAGGAAAAATGCCTGCGGCTCTTCTACCTCGAGGACAAATCCTATAACGAGGTCTCGAGCCTGCTGCAAATGGATCTCAAACAAGTCAAAAGTGCCATTCAAAACGGCAAACGCAATTTAAAAATCATTTTAACCCAAAACGATGAATTCAGACAACCAGCTCAATAAATCCGGGAAAAACCTCGCCGAGCAATGGATCGCGGATGCCCGTGCCGGGAAAAAACCGACTGATCCTGCGGATGCATTTGAACAGGATGCACGTGCAGGCTGGCAAAAAGCTTCCGGCGGCAGCGAGCTGATGCACCAACTCGACAGGCGTTTCAGCAGGAAATCGCGCACGCCCTTCTACCTCGCGACTTTGCTGATCGCGCTCACAGGCGCGGTAACGGGTGTTGTATTATTGACCGCACAACCTTCAAAAACAAACGTTCCGACTGCACAACAGGTACAGATTGATAAAATAGATGTCGTGCTGACAAAAGAAATCCAGGCGATGGAAGCGCTACCGGCCAATTTACAGATCCAGCCGAAACAGGTACAGAAGACTTTCCGGCAGAAAGCAAAACAGGATATACAACCTGCTACTGCTGAACCGATGGCCGAAGCGCCGATTTACCTGTCGCCGCGCAAGCTCGAGGTGAACCAACCGAAAGCCGTGCTGAGCACGAACAAGAAAAAAGCAAAAGAAATCTACCTCGCCGGCATGAAACTCATCGATTACCGCGCTTACCGCTCCAAACCGCAGATCGCCAGCCAGCAGATCGCACTGAGCGGCGTTCCGGCAGACCAGGAAAAAGCAGAGCTTAAATCTGACGACATCGACTGGCAACCGATCGACGTGCCGTACTACGATTACATTACAAAAACGGTAGAGCAATTCGCTGAGGGAAACATGCGTCAAACGCTGAATCGCACGCAATCGATCCTGACTTTTTACCCCGACGATGCCAATGCTTTGTTCTACGGCGGATTGTGCTATTACAACCTCAACGAAATGGATCAGGCAATCGCCGCTTTCCAGCAAGTGATCGAGCTTCCGTATGACAATTTCTACGAAGAAGCAATCTGGTACCTCGCCAATGCCTACGACCTGAAAAACGAACATTCCAAAGCACGCGAGCTCTATCAATTCATTGCAGATCAAAAGGGATTTTATGCGAAACAAGCTGAAAAAAGGCTGTAAGGTCAAAAAAACGAGCTGAAACCCAAATGAATTGACCACAAATTCCGTTCTTTGCAGCATGACGCATTGGATCAAACCTTACCTTTTCAGCTGTTTACTGCTCGCCCTTTTCTGGACTCCCGGCGTTACTTCCGCACAGGCAACAGGATCGGTGAAAAATCAGCAGAAAGATTTTATCCGTTTCAAACGCGGATTCGAGCGGCTCGAAGGAAATCCGTATATGCACATTTCAGAAACAGAATTGCAGCACGCATTCGCCGACCTCGAAACGGAATTGCAAAAACCGCTGAGTCCGATCGGACAATTCAAAGCCTATGCAGCGCTCCTCAGCCGGGTCGGTTGTGGACACACTTCCATTTCACTCAACAAAGCGGCCATTCGCGAATGGGGACGCAGCAAACAGGCGCTGCCCTTCGACGTTGTCATGGTCCACAAAAAACTGTTTATCTCGCCGACCCATCCGGATGACATTGCACGGCTCAACAAACGTCGCAAAGCCAATCCCGAATTGGTTGCACCTAAATATCCCGCGCTGAAAGGCGGCGTCGAGATTTATTCCATCGATCACAAAACCATCCCGCAATGGATGTCGGTGATCGGTCTTTACTTTTCTGCGGATGAGAATACCGAAGATTTCAAGTACTTCCAGGCCGGAATGCTCTTCGATTTTTACCGCTACATGGCTGTTCCAACCAAACAGCAGACTGTCGATATTCAATACATCGTTAAAAAGGATACGCTCTCACAAACTGTCATGCTCGGCGAGCCGCTGTCCTACACGCTGAATGAACGCCTGCAGCAAAAGCCGAAAAAGAAATCGGATTTTGGCACTTTCAGGATCGAAGGCGGAAAATACGGTTACTTCCGCTTCGAAAGCTTCGAGAAATCACTCGGAAAAGACTACAATGAATTCCTGAAAAAGTCATTCACATCCATTAAAAAGAAGAAGATCACGAACCTGATTTTCGACCTGCGCGGCAATACGGGCGGCATGATCCAGGTGGAATTGCTGCGCTACCTGCTTCCTGCGGATACGCAGCTCGGCTCTTACGAAGTCCTGAAAAGGGAATCCTGGTGGGGATTGTACCGCCTGGGCGTGAAACCCTCGGAAAAAATGAGCCAGTTGTACCGCAAAAACCTGCGTCGCAACAAAAGGGCCAAATTGGCGAATCCGCAATCGGAAGTCGATCAAATGCGGGTTTCCGGTATTTACAAAGATCTGTTTTACCAGGGAAAGATTGTTGTGATCACAGATGAAGGCACATTTTCGGCGGCTTCCCTGCTGACTTGCCAACTGAAAACGATTGCCGGTGCGAAAATCGTCGGACAACAGGCCGGTGGCAGTTTCTACCAGGGAAATGCCGGCGCTTTGCAACTGAAGCTCAGGAAATCGAAGCTGATTTTCCAGGTCAACCCGAATTACTGCCAGACACACCTGAATGCCGGCGCACACGATTCGCTGATCAAAAAACCCGATCTCATCGCATTTTCGGAAGCACACATCCCGCGGGAAAGGTATTCGAAGCGCAAAGTCAATGCGAAAGATGATCCTGTTGTGAAAGCCGCGCAGAAAATGTTCGGACAATAAAAATCCACCCTGTTTTTTGGATACGACATTTCCCGCAACGCATTTTGTAGTACATTTAGCTGCATAATTGATACCTGAAATAAGATGAAACATATTTTGAGCTGCGTTGTTTTGCTGACGCTCCTGGGCACAACGGCCTGCAATTCTAAAAAAGGTGCTTCAGAAGATACCGTAAGCGATACAACGACTGTCGACAGCCTTTTTTTGCTCGATACGCTGCGCGGAATTTATATGGGTGATTTTGGCGGAAGCGATATCCGCGTCGTGATCAATTATGTCAGTGAAAACCATGCCGTTGGCTACAATCTGCACAAAGGTTTGCAACGCAACCTGACAGGAAAAACGAAAATGAACGCCAATTCAGTAGATTTTGAGCTCGCTGAGCCGGGTGATAATCCGTATGACGGCGTCTTCAAATTCTCGATCGACAAAAAAACATTTGTCGCAACCGGATCCTGGAAACCGAACAATTCCAAGCTGTCTGCGCGGACTTTCACCTTGAAAAAACTGGATACGCGTTACAAGGAAGATGAATCCGACAGGCCGGAGATCACAGCTGAAAATTTCTCACGCTATATGTACGAAGCCAGCGATAGTATCGGAACAATCACTTTTGAAGAAGATGGGCGCTGTTTATACACTTATTATCCCTCGACCGATGATGTGGAACGCAGGGAACAATTGATCGAAATCAAAGGAAGCTGGTCACTGAAAGACAATCACGTCGTTATTGAATGGAAGAAAAACGCCGTATTTCCATCCGGAAAATCGTATTTTGAGCTGATCCATGAAGAAGATTATGGTTACATGTTGCAGGGCGAAGGGCGAAAGCTTGCGCCGATGTACTACTAAGCTACATTGAATATGCGCAGCATCCTTCCGAAAGGGATCGCCATCCTGGCTTTCCTGCTGATCTTATATGCTTCTTATTTGCTGATCTTATTGTCGCTGCCCTACATTCATTTGGTGCCGGGCATTGAATTTCTCGCAACCAAGCAGCTGATCTACCACATCAAGATCTGGCGGCTGAGCTTTTACATCCATGTTTTTTCGAGTGCCGCGGTCCTACTCAGCGGACTGTTCCAGTTCAACCGCTATGTTATTCACCGGAAAGTGAAGCTACACAGGTTCCTTGGATATACGTATGTCGCCGGCGTTTTGCTGATCTCCGGACCAGCTGCTTTTGTGATGTCTCTTTACGCCAATGGCGGATGGCGGTCACAAACGAGCTTCACGGTCCTTTCTGTTCTGTGGATTTTCACAACTGCCTGGGCGTTGCGTGCTGTTTTCAGGAAACAATACGAAAAACACGGCAACTGGCTGCTGCGCAGTTATGCATTGACCCTTTCAGCCGTGACTTTGCGCTTTTATGCCTATTTACTGGATGTGTGGAGAGTCGATATTCCGCCGCGGGAAACCTATATCCTGCTCGCCTGGATCAGCTGGGTGCCAAACCTTCTCTTTGCAGAAATCCTGATCCGCAGCGGTTACGTGCGTTTCCTGCTGAAAACGCCTATTGAAAAATAAGCTTATTCGCCTGCCGCAGCGGTAACCGGCATCTCTACGGAAGCAGCCATCGGCAGGATGAATCCATCGGCATTGATGTTGTATTCCTCCGTTTCGATCAGCTCTCTGGATTTAACCGGATTGTTGACATAGCCTACATCTTCCGGGTCTTCTGCATGTGTCAGCTCGTAAGACTTGATTGTAATAATTTTGTCCTTGCTGATCGTCGCAACTTTCAAAAGATCGGTGTACAATTCCCTGCCGGCAATCTGTTTTTTATCAATCAACTTACCTTGTGGCGTGAAAGTTACCAGGCGGTATGAAGCAAGCTTGGGTGCCGGAACGGTAACTTTCTCCTCCTCTTCTTCATAGCCATCCGGACTCGAAAATTCATCATTCACAACGTAGATCAGCGCGGTATATTTTTTCGTTTCCACGATCTGCGCCACATGGTAAAATCCTTTGCTGACCTCGCGCGAAAACTTCTCATCGCGCATTTCGGAGATGAATTTCTCGAAATCGTAAGAGATGCGGAAATCATCTGTAAATTGGATCGACATTTTATCCAGGTCGAGTGTCAATGGCAATTTGGTTTTTGCAAAAGGTTTCCTGAATTGCAGCCAGAACAGATTCTCAGCGTCAGACATGCCATTCAATCCGCGGTTCAGGTGCATCTTATATTGGTACTCATAACTGCGCAGGTAAGCCAGATCTGGATCTTTCGCAATATTGTCGATGTTCGTATAACCTGCCTGCAATGCATATTCGAGGTACTGGCCTGACAATTCATAATCTTGCATTAGCGAATGCACACAGGCGATGTTGTAGAGGATTTTCGAAAAAGGCTCATAACCGAGTTTTTCGGCCATCGTATAAGATTTCAGTGCTTTGTCGTAGTCTTTCGTATCGAGGTACACGTTGCCCAATTCATAATACGTCATGTTGGACGGCTGTTTCAGGATGGATTCCGTAAACGAATTGATCGCACCGTTGTAATCTTTCTTGTTTTTATAAGCATCCAGGCCTTTCAGGAACAATTCGCGTGCAACACCTGTATTTTTGGCCTGCGGCTCATTCGAGAGAAAAGCCTGCACTTTGTCGCCTGCAAAAATATCATCTGCGGACAGCACAATGACTTCCGCCGTTCCTTTTTTGTCCATGACCTTGTTTTGGGTCTGGCAGGCAGCGACTGCAATCAGCGCAGCAAAAACAGTAAAGCGAAATGTGTATGTCATATCCGGTTGATTTTCCTCAAATGTATATTTTTTTCGATTGCCGTTGCCGGTACTGCGAAACTTTAACGATTGTTTCAACTAAAATTGAATGGCTTAAAAGAAACGACGCCCTTCGCGCACCATTTTGCGCAGCAGCGGACTTGGCCGGTAACGGTCTTCGCCATATTCCTGGAACAAAGATTCTAGCTTGCCGAGCACAAATTCCAATCCGAGCTCATCCGCCCAGCGCAGCAAGCCTTTCGGATAGTTGACGCCGTTGACCATCGCGAGGTCGATATCTTCTTGCGATGCAATGTTCAGGAACAAAGCATCCACCGCTTCGTTGATCAGCATCACGATGACGCGCTCAAAGATCGCTTTGCCGAGCTTTTCATCTTCGACAGGTGCAGGCAGAACGCTTCCTTCCGCATAGTCGTAAAAACCTTTTCCGCTCTTGCGACCGAAATAACCGGCTTCCATGTGGCGTTTCTGGGTGAACGAAGGCTTGAAGCGCGGATCGTAATAGAAAGCTGTGAAGACGGTTTCGGTCACGACGTAATTGATGTCGTTCCCGATGTAATCCATCAGCGTGAACGGCCCCATGCGAAAACCGCCGAATTGCGTCATTGCCCAGTCGATTGTTGCGAAATCGGCAACACCTTCCTCATAAATCCGCAAAGCTTCGCCGTAAAACGGACGTGCCACCCGGTTCACAATGAATCCGGGCGTATCTTTCACGACAACCGTTGTTTTTTTCCAGCTGCTGATGAGCTGTTCTGCTGTTTTTAACGTTGCTTCAGCTGTTTGCACTGCTGGAATGATCTCCACCAAAGGCATCAAAGGGGCAGGATTGAAAAAATGAATCCCGACACAGCGCTTCGGATTTTGCAGTACAGATCCGATCGATGCAATCGACAACGAAGAGGTATTGGAAGCGAGGATACACTGTTCCGAAACAATTTCTTCCATTGCTTTGAAAACCTGGTGTTTCACTTCGAGTCTTTCAACAATGGCTTCGATGATGATTCCGCAATTCGCAAAATCAGCCAGCTTTTCAGAGAATTGGATATTCCCGATGATCACATCTGCCTTTTCACGCGAAATTTTTGCCTTTCCAACGAGTGAATCGAGCACTTTTTGCAATCCTGTCTTCGCTTTGTCGAGCGCAACGGGATTGGCATCCACGAGTACAACCTGGTGCCCGCTCTGGGCTGCGACCTGCGCAATCCCTGCGCCCATTGTTCCGGAGCCTAATACTCCAACGATCATTTGATTCATGCTATGACTTATAAGGAACTGATGTTCCTGGATATTTATTTTCCTTTGAATTCGGGTTTGCGTTTCTGCATGAATGCCTGTACGCCTTCATTGAAATCGTACGTGGCTCCGGCTTCCGTCTGTAAAACTTCTTCGACTTTCAATTGTGCCGTCAGGTCATTCGTAAAGCTTGCGTTCAAGGCGCGTTTCGTGAGTCCGAGGCCTTTCGTAGGCATCGTAGCAAGCTGACGTACAAAGTCCTGGACAGTTTGCTCAAAATCGGCATCGTCAACGGCCTTGTAGATCATGTTCATTGCTTCTGCATCCGCAGCGGAAACTTTATCGCCTGTCATCATCAGTGCTGTTGCTTTTTGCATGCCGATGATGCGTGGCAGGAAGAAAGTCCCCCCGGAATCCGGGATCAGGCCGATTTTCGAAAATGCCTGGATGAAAGCCGCTGATTTTTTCGAAAATGTAATGTCGCAGGCTAGCGCAATGTTCGCCCCTGCTCCCGCTGCTACGCCATTCACGGCAGCAACCACGGGTTTTTCAATCGTCCGGATCAGCTCAATAATTGGGTTGTAGTGGTCGCGGACAATCGTTTCCAGCGCCGGTCCGTTCGGATCAGTTGCTTCTGCGAGATCTTGTCCGGCACAAAATGCTTTTCCTTCGCCGGTGATCAGGATCACGCGCACTGCATCATCCACCTGACCAGCTTTCAATGCTTCCTGCATCGCGAGGGCCATGGTCCGGTTGAATGAATTAAATACTTCGGGACGGTTCAGCGTCAGCGTCAACACACCATTTTCCAGCTTTTGAATGAGTTCCATGTTTGATAATTTTCAGCGAAGATAACGAAGAAAATCAAAACCCATGGCCGTAAAAAGCTTTTTGTAAAAACAGAAATTGCGCATACTCCCCGCTCGGAATATACGCAACTTCTCCTTTTCAGCACGTGGCGCATTCTTCAAGAATGCAGGCCGGTATTTTCAATAATCAAACGAGACAACAGTGTTCGTGCCTACAACTGTCCATGTGATGTTTATCACCTGCGTGGACCCCGCACAAGGTGCGCACGTCGAGGTGTAAGAAGTTGGCAGCGGGAAGCTGGAACAAGTACCTACAGATGTATATACCGAACACGAAAGATCCGTGATGAAGAGCTTGATATAATCCCAGATCGGCGTAGTTCCCGGGGCCGGATTCAGGGTATTGTAGTTTGGCGCGTTGTACCAGGTCGGCGAAACGCCTGCAAATGTGCCCGAAGGCGTTGCCATCGACATCGGTCCGACTGTCAGCACCGGCGCAGATTGATAATGCCCGCATCCCGGATTGGCGGCGTCGTGGGCAAAAATCGTGTAATTGATGTTGCAGTCGGTATTGTTGATGACATACAGGGCTGCAAAGTTGTACCAGCTCAACAGCAGGCACGCAATCAGGAAGATTGATTTTTTCATGGTGTAAATATTAGTAGTTTATTTACAGCAATTTACAATCTTTTCTTACTCCTGCAAAACGTTTTTGTTAAATTACAGGAACGTTTTCAAAAAGGGCTGATTTTACGCAGGATTCAGACGTAATAAATTATTTCACAAGTGATTACCGTCCGGAGCGCTCTCAAAGGTGGTAATTATCGCACATAGCCGTCAAACGTGCGACAATCTGCTCGCGCAGGCTAATGGGTTCCAAAACTTCGATCTCGCCGCCGAAGCTCAGCATCGATCGGATCAGCTCCTCGGAGATCAGTACATCGAGTGAAAAAGTGGTTTTGTTCTTGCCAACGCGGATCATCTGCTGACTCTGGTGAAAAGGCTGCGAATCGATGTATTTCGCCGCCACATTGTCGGCCTTGAAGACCACATGGTCCGGCAGCGAATCATTGGCCGTGATGCCGACTGCATGCCTGAAAAAGCGGGCCGCATTGAAATCGATCACACCGGTGAAAATATCGGCAGAAACCTCCAGTTCTTCCATGCGTTCGAGCGCGTAAGTCGTGATCGTTTCCTTCACCAGGTCAAAACTGATCAAGTACCAGCGGTTGCGGTATTCTTTCAGCAGCAATGGAACTACCTTGCGCGACTTGCGTTTGCCGTTGACGAAGCTTTCGTATTCGAAATGCACGAAGTTCCTTCCTCGGATTGCTGTCAGCAAAGGCGATAAAAAAGCATTTCCTTTCACGGAGATCGCCGTCTCGAACTGCACGAGCGAAGAAAGATCATCCGCCATCGGATCCTGTGAAATGTTCACGCGGTCGAAAATCTTGTCGATCGCAAAGCCGAATTGTTTGAACATCGCGACATCGCGGAACTGGATCAGCGTATTGGCTGCAAACTTGATCGCATCGACATCGTCTTCCGTCAGCGGAATGTCGTTGATCGAAAAATCCTCGTCTTCGTAATAATATCCTTTGTCGCGCTTGCTGTATTTGATTGGTGCATCGTGCTCCATCTTCATCGCGAACATGTCTTTCTCGATCGTCGAATCGCAAATATTCGCGCCGTCCTCGCTGCCGTAGAGCGCTTCTTCGCAGGCAGTACGCAAATCCTGCTTACTCGGAAATGGCTTGTATTTGTTGCGCAAACAGCGGTCGATGACCCGGAAACGGATCAACGCGTTCTTGATATGTGGCATGGATCTGTATTTAGGCAGAAAATTACGAATTATCTGCAAACTCCGGGTAAACCGACCGTGAGATTTGTATTAAAAACACGGTATTCACATTTGTATTTTTAACATTCCTGCTGATAATTCTTTTTAAAATCAACAACTGTTCATACGAAAGACAAATGGATTGCACATCTTTGCTGCCGTTAAGCAAGCAGAACGGACTATGGAAAAGCTCAAGGGAATCTTTTTGATCGCGCTCGGCGCAGCCAGCTATGGCGTACTCGCGACTTTCGTGAAGATTGCGGGCCAGGAAGGTTACCACACGAGCATGATCACGTTTGCCCAATTTCTCGTCGGTGTCGTTTGTTTGCTGATCCTGAACATCCTGCGGAGAAACAAAAACCCGGAAACAGCCGTCTGGCGCAACAATGCCTGGAAAAAACTGCTGTTCAGCGGTATTTCCCTCGGGTTGACAAGCACCTTTTACTATTTGTCGGTGCGATACCTGCCTGTTTCCGTCTGCATTATCCTGCTGATGCAAGCCATCTGGATGGGATCTTTCCTCGATTGCCTGCTCGAAAAACGCTGGCCGGGAAAATACCAGCTGCTCGCGCTGGCTGTCATCATTGCAGGAACTTTACTCGCGACCGGTGTATTTCAGACCAGCATACAGCTCAACTGGCGCGGTGTTGTCTTCGGATTGCTGGCGGCATTGAGCTATACCGCCACGATCTACGCTTCCAACCGCGTCGCAACGGAGGTCAACTCCATCACTCGCAGCCTGTTCCTCGTCCTCGGCGGATTGATCACCTTACTGATCTTCTGGAATCAGCAGATCATCACGCATTTTCAGGCTGAAGGTTTATGGAGATGGGGGATTTTCCTTGCTTTGTTTGGTACTATCCTGCCTCCGCTCCTTTTCAGCAAAGGATTTCCGAAAGCCGGCATGGGCATCGGGAGCATTGTTTCCTCGATCGAGATTCCCGTTTCTATTGCCTGTGCCTATATCTTTCTGCACGAAATCGTTTCGCCTTTGCAATGGTTGGGAGTTGTCATTATCATTGTCGCCGTCGTGCTGAATGTACTGAAGGACCGCTGAAATAATTACTTCCTGATAGATTGCCGGCGAAAGCGCTTTTACCTGTTTTTACCGATAGCGTAGTTATACGGTTGTCCGCTCCTTGCCCCGCCAGTAGCTTTGTGCTAAAAACCAGGGTGCGTAATGTGCGTACCTGGCACGAACTATTAAAACGCATACAATGGCATTCAAATCCAATGGTCAGAACTATTATCTGATTGCAAAACACAGCGGTAAATTACTCAGTCTGCCGGCGTCGAACAACGACCGCACGATCGAGCAGCAATCCATCAACCAACAGCTTCGTCAGCAATTCAAGATCATCCCGGGCGACTTCATCCACTGGATCAAACCGGCATCGATGGACGAATACCTCACGATCCACGCCCAGTCCAAAGCAGAAGCAATGCCTGTGCTTTACTGGCATTGGGATACGGGCATCGGACTCAGGTACCGTTTCATCTACGCTGGCGGCGGCGCTTACCGCATCGTCAACCTCAACAGTTTCCTGCCCTTCGACATTTATGGCGGAAGCGCACTGGACGGCGCAAAACTGAACCAGGACAGGTTGAACAGCGGAGACAACCAGCTGTTTACGCCGGTCATTGTTCCAGGACAGGCATTGGGTGAAAATCCGAAGTCTTACGTCGAGCTGAACGACAAAATGCGCACCTATACAATGGCTATGATCGGTGCGATTCCGAAAGCAGGTACTGCGCTGAAATTCCTCACGGCCATGTTCTGGAAAGAAGGCAACGTGATGGCCGATTACTGGGTGCAGATGAAAACGTATGTCGATGAGCGCATCCGCCAGATGCTTGTCAAAGAAAAAGTAGACCGCCTGGAGGGAGAGATCAGGGGATTGATGGAGATCATCAAAGAGATCCAGGATTCTAAAAAGAAGAACAAAGGTGAGCGACTGACCATGGTGATTGACCTGATCACCTTGCTTGAAAAGGAATTCATGACAGCCAACATCATTGAGCTGATGCCTTACCTCGTCGGACTCGGAACAATTGCTGTATCTGCGCGTGCGCTGATGGTAACCGATTATGAATTCTTCTACAACGGAGAGAAGCCGACAGCGGAAGTCATGGCTGAAAACAAGGAATACCTGCAAAAGACGATCGACAAATACATCAAAGCCGTCAAAGAAGCACAGGAAGCATCGATTACCTGGAGACTCGGACACGTCAAAGACAGAGAGAGCAGCCACAGCCATGCTTCTTACAAGGGTGGCTCTACCGATATCTCCAGCTCTGCTGCCGAAGATAAATTCGACGGCTGGAAACAGGTTTGGTCTTACAGCATCGTTATGTCCGGTATGTACGTCCGTTATTCGGGCCCCACAGACCACAAAGAGCGTGCTGATTTTGCAGTTGCACAACGCCGCGCGCAGATCAAGGTACAATATACTTCCGAGCTGGAAGAGCTGATGCTGATCGCCGAAAGCTGGAAATACATGCATCCGGATGTCAAAAAACCCGCGCCTGTGAAAGTACAGAAAACAGTAGGCACTTTTGGAAATGCGCATGCAGGCACGGAATTCAAAGCACAACCAAACAAAAAGATCACCGCCATCACCGTACATTCTTTCCGCGGAGGGAATGTTTGCGGAATTGAAGTTAGTTACAACGGTACTTCCGCAGGTTTGGTCGGCAAAAAAGGAAACGAGGAGGCTACGCTCACGGTGGGAGACAATGACAGCTTCAACGGCGTATTCGGTTTTGCGAAAGACCACATCACCGGGCTCGGTTTCACGACCCGAAGCGGTAAAATGCTCCTCGCCGGCGCGAGAGATGGCAGAGGCAACGAGAATCATTTTGATGCCGATCTTGCGGACGGGCTCAACAATACACTCGTCGGCATTTCAGGTTCGCACGACGGGAACAGTTTATTGCAGATTTCCTTTACCTGGGAATATGAAG
>Ga0247806_10001229_pt1 | contig 12944 bp, 10 predicted proteins | sample UWRJL059202B1_FD_179935 | JGI IMG/M metagenome (GOLD analysis project Ga0247806, IMG submission 179935) | Plant litter microbial communities from Arlington Agricultural Research Station in Wisconsin, United States - UWRJ-L059-202B-1 | ecosystem: Environmental > Terrestrial > Plant litter >... | reverse complement strand
CACCTGCGGGATGTCGCTCTGGCGGTAAAATACAGTTTTCTCAGGATCCAGGCCAAAGGCGAGCCAAACGGCAGCAGTTGAATACGTGTTGCTACGCAAAGTTGCCGGGTCTTTGATCTGCGTGAGTGAATGCAGGTCGGCGATGAACAGGTACGACTCATTGTCGTCCTGAGCGGCAAGCTCGATGGCCGGGACGATCGCGCCGAGAATGTTCCCGAGGTGCGGCGTACCCGTGCTTTGTATTCCTGTAAGGATCCTGGACATGATTTTTGGTTTATATCCTGCGAATGTAGAGAATTCGCAGGAATTCTTTGGCTTTCATGGATTGGAATTGCGTAAAAAATGTATTTTTGAGAGGTGAAGCTACTTGCAGGAATATTTGGTCTGGTATTCAAAATCTACGTTGGGGTCGTGTTCATGGTCACGCTCCTGTTTTTTTACCCCTGGATCTGTCTCCTGATCAGTCGCCGCTCCTGGCGCAAAAAATCATTTCCCGTACACATTCTCTGGTGCTGGGTGTTTCGCGTCCTGACTTTGTACTGGGTCCGCTACTGCAAAAAAGCCCCGGTTCCGGACGGACCTTATGTCATTGTCGCCAACCACGCGTCTTACCTCGATATTTTCCTGATGTATTCCATCATGCCGAAACACCCGTTTTTGTTCATGGGCAAATCGGAGATCCTGCAATATCCCCTGGTGAAAACACTGTTTAAACGGCTCAACATCCCTGTTTTTCGCGAGGACCGCCTGAAAGCTGCGAGATCTTTTATCCAGGCCAAGCAGGCAATCCGGGAAGGATGGTCAATCATCATTTTCCCCGAAGGCGGCATTCCGGATGATCATTGTCCGAATATGATCCCGTTCAAGGAAGGTGCTTTCAAGCTGGCGAAGAGTGCACAGGTGCCGATCGTACCGATTTCCTTCACAAACAATTACTGCCTGTTTTCCGATCCGGATAACCTGCTCGGTCCTGCACGACCGGGAATTTCTGAAGTTTACATTCACGAAGCGATCAGCAGGGAAGAAGTAGCTGCATCGACAGCGGAAGAATTATTGAAACGTACGTTTGACATCATCAACGGTCCGATTCAGCAACACCTGCGCGGCAAAAGTCTTCCTGCGGACTGAATCCGGTCCTTTTTTCAAGGATTCGTGTTCCGTTTTCAACACTTTCGGGGACTTATTGTATCTTTGGGCCGTTATTCAGTTATTACCATGGAAATTACCAAAGAGATTGTAGAGCACATCGCTCACCTGGCCCGTTTGAAGTTTGAAGGCGAAGCGCAGGAAACCATTCAGAAAGACCTGGAAAACATCATTAATTTCATGGACAAGCTCAGCGAGGTCAATACAGACAATGTAGAGCCGCTGATCTTCATGTCCGACGAAGTGAATGTGTTGCGTGAAGATGTGGCTGAAGTAACAATCACACAGCAGGAAGCGCTGAAAAACGCTCCGAAGAAAGATTCAGATTATTTCAGGATCCCGAAGGTGTTAGATAAATAGGGAATTTCCTGGTAACTCTGGAAGCGCGCCGCGCTTCCAAAATCCCTGTTAAGGTACAAAAGTATATTTGATTGTTCCTTCCTGGCTCGGCATGGATGACGGGTTGAAGCGAGACATTTTCGCATACTTCAGCGCCTGTTCCACGAGACATGGGTTCACGCGGCTTACATCGCTCGCCACAGTTGCGGAGATCACATCACCACCATTGTCAACCTTGATCTTAATGAGCACGGCGCCGGACATACCTTGTCCGCACGTATATCCCGGGTTGCGCACATAGTAGGAGTTGTTCTCGTGTGGCGTTCTTCCTTTCAAATCCCAGTCAACCATCGCAGCGCCTTTCGCGCCGCTGTTACCGCCATTGTTGTTATTGGAAGCCTGTGTTTGCGGTTGCGTTTGTTTTTTCTGTTCGCGCAGGCGTTTGCGCTCGTCCATTTCCTGTTGGATCTTTTCCCTTTGCTTCACGCCTGCTGCATTCGCAAAGAGCTCTTTTTCATAATCCTTGACACTTTGCTCCACGGATGAAACGCCGGTTTTGTTCTTCGTTTTTTGTTCCTGCGGAAGCTGGTTCAAACGCTCCGGTACGGAGCCACCTGTATTGGTTTTACCGGCTTCCTTGTTGTCCTGTTTGGTTTCTTCCGGTTGTTGCGGCGCAGGCGGTGAGGCTTCGCTCGCCGTAGAAGTTTTTCCGACACCCGGATCGTTATCGAGCTTGTAGGAAGCAGGAAGTGTTTCGATCGGGTCTACGGGTGGTGCATTGAGGGCCATCAGTACAGTATCGATCTCGATGTGCGCCGGAACATAAGGCGCGCCTGTATATCCGCGGTGGATCAGGAAAAAGAAGATGAACAGGAAAAAAATGCCGCCAAGGATCGCGGCCATGACCTGGTTGTACGTTTTGCGCATCGTGTAGGCACCGTACCTGCGGTTCCGTTTGCTAAACACCGTGTCATTGTTTTGCGCGGATGTCTGCTGCCAGCCCCTGGAAACATAAAAATCGTACAAAGAAATGGCAGCGGTGATGAACACAATAACATACATGACACCCATAAGATCGCGGTTTTTAACGTCTGCTCCCGCAGCAAAAACCCATCCAAAAAGGGCGGATGCAAGCAGGATCGACTTCCCAAAATTAGTGATTAACTTCTTAAGAACACCTACAGCCCTTCGGAAGTAATGATGGAATAATTGTTAAAAAGTGCCGGAACGCCTGCGTATAAAGCCCAAAAAGGCTGTCCTTAGACAGCCTCCCTGTGGATTATCAACTAAACTAACTAACTAAAAATACTTTACAGGTTGGGCTGCGGCGTTGTGCGCAAATAAGGTTTAATAACCTTGTGCCCTTTGGGGAATTTTGCCGGAATATCCGCTGTTGCAATCGCTGGAGCCACCACAACATCTTCCCCGTGTTTCCAGTTCGCCGGCGTGGCGACACTGTAATTCGCTGTCAGCTGCAAAGAATCGATGACCCGCAGGATCTCTTCAAAATTTCTGCCCGTAGATGCCGGGTAGGTTATCAGCAGCTTGACTTTTTTGTCCGGACCGATGATGACCACCGATCGAACCGTAAATTTATCGGATGCTTCCGGGTGGATGAACCCGAACAGGTTGGAAACCGCAAAATCAGCATCGGCAATGATCGGGAAATCGACCGTCGTCTGTTGCGTTTCGTTGATGTCCTGGATCCAGGCATGGTGCGAATCGATGCTGTCTACGCTCAATGCGATCCTTTTGACGCTACGTTTGTCGAACTCATTTTTCAATTTCGCTACCGAACCGAGCTCGGTTGTGCAAACCGGTGTAAAATCTGCAGGATGGGAAAAAAGGATTCCCCATTGGTCGCCGAGCCAGTCGTGGAAATGGATTTTTCCCTGGGTTGTTTCTGCCGTAAAATCCGGCGCGGTATCTCCTAATCTGATGGACATTTGCTGTATGTTTTTGGGCGTTTCTGATCGTCAGAAAGTGCGGTGAATATTTCTTTGTTGCCTGCAAAGGAAATGACTGCACAGTTCAAAAACAAGTAAAAGGACAAGTATTTTCTATAAAATCTACTTATTTAGTAGGATTTAACAATTGAAACCAAAAAAAGGACTGGAAATCAGCTTTATGAATTGCTGATCCAGTCCTGCTGTTGGATGTAAATTAGTTTTTGATTGCCTTGATGCCCGGGAGCTCAATGCCTTCGAGGTACTCGAGCATCGCGCCACCACCGGTGGAAACATAGCTGACTTCGTCGGCCAGTTTGAATTTATTGATCGCAGCGACTGAATCTCCTCCGCCGATCAGGGAGAAAGCACCGTTCTTTGTAGCTTCGACAATCGACAAAGCGACGGATTTCGTTCCGCCCTGGAAATTCTCCATTTCAAAAACACCCATCGGACCGTTCCAAAGGATCAGCTTCGAGTTCAGGATCAGTTCGTGGCAGGCTTTCGAAGTCTCTGCACCTGTGTCCAGTCCCATCCAGCCGTCCGGGATCTCGTCGATCGGCACTTCGCGGCGTTGTGCGTCGTTGTCGAATTTATCGGCAATAATCGTATCGGTAGGAATGTACAGGTTGACATTTTTTGCTTTCGCATCGGCAATGATCTTACGGGCCATGTCGAGGTAATCGTCTTCTACCAAAGAATTGCCGACTTTACCGCCCTGTGCTTTCACAAAGGTATAAGCCATGCCGCCGCCCACAATGAGGTTGTCGACTTTGTCCAGCAAACGTTCGATGATCGTGATCTTAGAGGATACTTTTGCGCCGCCCACAATCGCTGTCAAAGGTTTATCGCTGCTGTTCAGTACGCGGTCCACACTTTTGATCTCGGCCTCGAGCAGAAAACCGAACATTTTATCCTGCGGGAAGAATTTAGCAACAACAGTTGTGCTCGCATGTGCGCGGTGCGCAGTTCCGAATGCATCGTTGACATATACATCGCCGTGCTGTGCAAGCGAAGCCGCAAAACTTTCCGTACCGGCTGTTTCCTGCTTGTAGAAACGCAGGTTTTCGAGCAACAGAATTTCTCCCGCCTTTAAGTTCTCACTCATGGCATGCGCTTCCGCACTGATGCAGTCTTCTGCAAAACGCACCTCACGGCCCAGCAATTTACTGGTGTGCGCTACAATGTGCTTCAGCGAATATTTCGCATCTGCTCCCTCTTTCGGACGGCCCAGGTGGGACATCAGCACAACGCTACCACCAGCATCGAGGATGTGTTGTATCGTTGGAATTGCAGCGCGAATCCGCGTATCATCTGTGATCTCAAAGGTTTCCTTGTCCAGCGGGACGTTGAAGTCAACACGGACAAGGGCACGTTTCCCCTGAAAGTCGTAAGTATGCATATCAGCCATTGTATGAGTTTTGGGCGCAAAAGTAGGGAAATTATGCGAATTTTTAACAATGCGCAGCCGTGTTTGCGTTTGAAAAGGCTGTCGTGCAATCCGTTGAAAAGCTTACCTTTGAAATATGTCCGCAGAAAAACAGGTCTTTACCCTCAAACAGGTGGCTGCATCGATCCAGAAAACGGTCGCTGAGCGTTACAACCGCTTGTATTGGGTACAGGCGGAGATGCACAAGCTGAACTATACGAACAAGGGCCATTGTTATCCCGAGCTCGTACAGAAAGAAGACGGAAAAATCGTTGCCGAAATGCGCGGTACGATCTGGAAAGCGCAGTTCGACAAGATCAGCAAAAGTTTTGTGGAAGTCGTGAAAGAGCCGCTGCGCGACGGACTAAGTTTGCTCTTCCAGGTGCGCATCTCCTTCCATCCGCTATATGGTATGGGACTGGAGGTCGTCGATATCGATCCGACCTACGCGTTGGGCGAATTGCACAAGGAACGCGAAGAAACCCTGAAACGGTTGACGCGGGAAGGTTTCCTGAATGCGAACCAGCAGCTGGATTTCCCCTTGCTGCCGCAACGCATTGCATTGATTTCTGTGGATTCCAGCAAAGGGCTTTCCGATTTTTACAGCGTTGTGCTGAAGAACAGCTGGAATTATAAATTCTTCTTCATGCTTTTTCCGGCACAGCTGAACGGCGATCTCGCGATCAATTCCATCCAGCAGCAATTGCGCCGCATTGAAAAGGTGAAGCATCATTTCGATGCTGTGGCCATCATCCGGGGCGGAGGCGGGGAGATTGGTATGTCTTGTTACAACAATTACGAGCTTTCGAAAGCCATAGCAACTTTCCCTTTGCCGGTGCTCACCGGAATTGGACACTCAACGAATATCACGGTCACGGAAATGGTCGCGTTCCGCAATGCGATCACGCCAACCGAGCTCGCAGATTTCCTCTTGCAGGCTTTCCATGAGTTTGCGGTTCCCGTGCAGGAAGCTGGCCGCCGGCTCAGGTCTGAAAGCCGGAAGATTCTGCAACGCGCAGAGGTCGCATGGTCGAATGAATGGCGTGTTTTCAGGAACAGTACGATCCAACAACTTGCGAAAACCAGGCAGGGCCTGCATGCGTTTACGAAAAACCTGCTGACCCAAACGCGTTTCCGTTTCCAGCAGCAGTCAGGAATCCTGCAACGATCCAATGAAAGCCTGCAAAAAGGGGTACGCCTGCAAAAGAACCGCGAGTTGCAGGTGCTGGAACAAATGCAGCTTCGCCTGCGTAAAAACAGCCTGCAACAATTGACTTTTCAAGGTGTCCAGGTCGATGACGTAAAGCATTACGTACATCAGCAGGTGCCGAAATTCATGCAGCAAAAAGCGCAGGACCTCGCGCAGTTAGAAAAGCACATTCATCTCATGGACCCGATGCAGGTGCTGAAAAGAGGATATTCGATGAGCTTGCTGGGCGGCAAAACGATCAGCAGCGAAAATCCCGTGAAAGCAGGAGATATCATAGAAACCCTTACCTTTGAACAACGGATCACAAGTGAGGTGATCGAAACCAGTCCGCAGGAAAAAAATGAGTGAATCCATCAAATACACAGAAGCATTCGAAGAATTGCAGCAGATCGTGCAGGAAATCGAAGAAGGGGAAATCTCTGTCGATGAGCTTTCCCTGAAAGTGAAACGCGCCGCAGAGCTGATTCGCATCTGCAAAACCAAATTGACGTCGACAGAAGAAGATGTGAACGAGATCCTGAAGGAGCTCGAAGGAGAATAATATTTCATTAACTGGAAACAGAGCTTTCAGCAGGTCGGGAGCCGCGTTATCCGTGGACTTCACAAAACCCCAACACAAGCATCATTCAAATTTAATACGGAGCTAACTCCGCCTTAAAGCCTGAGCCGCAACTTTGCAGCAAATTATTCAGGATGAAAAAAACTTTACTTGCATTGGCTTTTCTGAGTCAGGTATACTATGTTGGAGCCCAGGATCCCGGGCTTGTGATCAGCGAGATTTACACCAGTCCATCTGGGACAGATTCCCCTTTTGAATGGGTGGAACTTGTGGTAACGAACAGCATAGATTTCTCCGTAACGCCTTATACGGTCATCGTTGCCAATAACGGCAATGCAACAGCCAGCGGCTGGATCACTGGCGGAACACTGACCTATGCTTTTGAGATCACTTCCGGAGCTTATTCGGCAGGAGATGTTGTATATGTTGGGGGCACTTCGATGATCCCTACGGGTCCGCGTTTGCGCGAGATCAATACATCTACAACTGGTGGTGATGGTGGTGTCGGCGTAAGCAGCAACGGCCCTTTCGGAGGTGGCGGCGCACATGTGGACGGTATTGCCGTATTCAACCTGCCAGTTGCATCTATTACTGCTGCAACTGCACCGGTAGAAGCTATTTTTTATGGTATCGGAACTGGTTCCACACCGCCGACAACGCCAGGAAATGCAGTTGTAACCGGAGGTACGGATGGTTACGAATTACCGAACAACGATGTTTACACAGGAGGTAAATTGCAGACGACAAGCTATTTCATCCCTTTTGAACCAGGTGTCGGTTACAAAGCAAGTGGCTATTACAATACAACAACCCACGCATGGTCCACACCAAGAAACTGGGCGCTGACAGATGCGGCCGCTACAGCGACACCTGCTTTGGCAATGACGACGGGTATTCAACTCGTAACCGTGGACCCGCTTCCGCAGGTAAGTGTGACAGGAACTGTACAAACCGTGAGCGAAGCAGCGGGAACGATCAACGTTCCGGTGGCGGTTTCCCTCGCGAATGCAAGTCCTGTGAAAGTTGTTTTCAGCTTGTCCTCCTGGACAGACGCTGTGAACGGATCTGACTACGAATGGACGGGTAACGATACACTAACTATTCCGGCCAACACGAACGGAGCTTTCAACTTCAACATAGATATCCTTGACGATACAGATGCCGAGCGCGCAGAAAAACTGATCGTGAAAGCAACTTCTTTTGTCAATGGACAAATTGCAGGCAACGACTACCAGATCATTTTCATTACCGACAACGATTATCAGGCACCTGTTGCGACAAACGAATTGCAGATGGAATTGCTGACCAGCTTTTCCAACGGCGCTGCCGAAACGAACTCTGCGGAGATCGTTGCGTATGATTCATCCAACTACCGTTTGTACATCGCCAATAGCATTGGCAAAAAGCTCGATATTGTGGATTTCGCAAACCCGAGTGCACCTGTATTGCTGAACAGCATTTCTGTAGTAACTTATGGAAACATCAATTCAGTAGCTGTACACAATGGCGTAGTTGCGCTGGCAATCGAAAACACAAATCCACAGCTCAACGGATATATCGTGTTCCTCGACGAGGATGGCGTTTTGCTGAGCCAGGTAGATGCGGGCGCGATGCCTGATATGATTACCTTCAACCGCGACTTTACGAAAGTACTGACCGCCAACGAAGGCGAGCCGATTTCTGATTATTCTACTGACCCGGTTGGTTCGATCACGATTGTCGACATGACGCCGGGCGCAGCCAACCTGACGAATGCCAACGCAACACAGGTATTATTTACAGAATTCAACGGCCAGGAGGCAGCACTGCGCGCACTGGGTATCCGTATCTTCGGACCTGGAAGTACTGCTGCGCAGGATTTCGAGCCGGAGTACATCGCAATCAGCGCAGACAATGCAAAAGCGTATGTTGCTTTACAGGAGAACAATGCCATGGCGGTGATCGATATCGCTACCGGGACCATTGATACCGTTCGTCCACTCGGATTGAGCGACTACATGTCCGGAAACGGAATGGATGCATCAGACCAAAGCGGATCTGTATTGATTACGTCCCTGCCGGTGAAAGGCGCTTACATGCCGGATGCAATTTCTTATGCTGCTATTGGCGGAACAGGATATGTATTCTCTGCCAACGAAGGTGATGCGCGCGAATATTCCGCAGTAACCGATGTGGCGCGTGTGAGTGCAACTTCGCTCGATGCAACTGCTTTCCCGGATCAAAACATTTTGAAAAACAACAGCTTGCTCGGTCGTTTGAACGTATTGCAGCAAACTGGTGATACAGACGGCGATGGCGACAAAGACCAGTTGGAAGTATTGGGTGCACGTTCCTTCAGCATCTGGAATGCAGCAACAGGCGCGCTCGTATTTGATTCGAAAGACCTGATCGAGCAGATCATTGCGCACGATGCGGTTTACGACAGCTTGTTCAACATGTCTAACACCATTGCCGCTACGGCGAAGAAGAACCGAAGCGATGACAAAGGTCCTGAGCCGGAAGGTATCACGACAGCTTTCATCGCTGGTTCCCACTACGTATTCGTTTCCATGGAGCGTGTAGGCGGTGTGATGGCTTTCAACGTGAATAACCCACAGGCACCTGTTTTTGCAGGATACTACAACAACCGCATGGCCGCGACGAATGGTCCGGACCTCGGTGCAGAAGGAATCATTTACATTCCGGCTGATCAGTCTCCAAACGGCAACAAGCTCGTGATTCTCGCGAATGAGATCAGCAGCACTTTATCTGTTTACCAGGTACAAACCTGTGCAGAGCTTGCACAAGCCATCATCACAGGTACGGAAACAGCAATTTGCGCAGACGGATCGACAGCACTCGAAATTGAAGGAGACGCAGACAACACGATCCAATGGCTGAAAGACAATGCGGTGATCGATGGTGCTACGGGCAATGCGCTGACAGTAACAGAAGCGGGAAGCTACCGTGTTTATGTAACGAACGAAACATTGGCTTGTGCCGATACATCCGTAGCCTACACAATCGCGGTAAATGCTTTGCCGCTTGTCATCGCACAGGCTGACGACACAACTTTGTGCCCTGCGCAAACCCTGACATTGACAGGTGCCGGAGCCATCGACTACAGCTGGGACAACGACGTTGTGGACGGAGAGGAATTTACGCCGATCGCTACAGCAACGTACATTGTAACCGGAACGGATGCCAATGGATGTGCCAATACAGATACCGTGGAAGTATCCGTGAACCCACTGCCTACAGTCGTAGCTAACGTAAACGATGCAGTAATCTGCGCCGGTGATGCAGTGATCTTTACAGGATCCGGTGCTGCTACCTATGTCTGGAGTAACAGTATCGTGGACGGTGTGAGCTTCGTGCCGGCAGCGACAGGTCCATTCTCAGTAACCGGAACGGATATCAACGGATGTGTCAACACAAACCAGGTTTCTGTGATCGTGAACGAAGTACCGACAGTAAGCCTGGGTGCAGATACAACAATTTGTAGCAACCACCTGCCATTGACACTAGACGCAGGAAGCGGACATACTTCCTACGCGTGGACAGGCGGTGCAACGACACAAACAATCCAGGTGACTACCGGCGGAACGTATACAGCAACGGTAACCAATGCCAATGGCTGTGCGAAATCGGATGCGGTTGTAGTGACAGTAGATGCCTGCCTCGGACTGGAAGAAACAGCAATCGTTGCAGAGATCTTCCCGAACCCGGCGACCGACCAGTTGCAGATCAACTTCGGAAAAGCGGTGAACGCAGTCAACCTGACATTGATCGATGCACAAGGCAAAACAGTTTACACGCAGCGCAACTTCTCCGGAACTGCGACAGCGATCCAATTAACTGGCTTGAACAGCGGCTTGTATTTCCTGCAGATTGCGCAGGAGGGAATCATTTCCCAGTACAAGGTCGTGAAGCAATAATTTGAACCTTTATACATCAGGAGCCCTGCGGAGATTTTCTTCGCGGGGCTTTTGATTTTAACGCTAGATAGTTTCCTCCTTGAGCTGGGATTAAGGGAGGTGAGAAACAACTTTTCGAAAGAGTAAGCATCAGCGCAACGAACTGAAATCCTCAACGTCGACCTTTACATTCTGCAGTGATGCGCTCACGGAGGAACAACGTACTTTCGGCTTCCGACTTTCCGACTTCCAGACTTTTCACTATCATTGCACATGGACAAATACCTGACACCCGCATTGAAGGCTTATTACATGCAAGACTTCGCGCAGCTGCTGCAATACAAAGCAGATTTCTGGTCGCTGGATGCCGGCTTACAGGAAGTACTGGAACGCATCAATGCCAATCCGCAGATCCAGACATTGTACTCGCAGCGGTATTTTCCGGGGAAAACAACGAACCCGGACAGGAGCTACCTGCGCTTTGCGTATGCGGAGCAAGTCGAGCAAAAATTGTTCAAACAAATCATCCCGGAATTGGTGGAGCGCTTTGTCGCCAGTTTCGATACCTGGTGCTATTACGGGTTTTCCTATCCGAAGGACAATCTCGTGTATGAAGCAGAAAAAGGTTCCGATGCGCCGGGCTGTCTTACGAATCCAGATTATTTCCGCATCAACCAGATCGACCTCCACCTGGAATCGGCTTCGCTCGCGGAGCATCTGGTATTCTGGGAAACTTTAAAAGAGAAGCTGGGCACTTTGGGCTGATCCGCATTCACTGGCCAAAATACCCTTTTTACGGTATACTGCTCTGCGACATTTAAAAGCTAACTTTACACCTCAAAACTTACGGAGATTGGATCAAACACTCGCAAATGTCAAATTGGGACAAAAGGTAATCGTGCAGGGGTTGAAAACCTCCGGATTATCTTCCAAACTGCTGGAAATGGGCCTGTATGAAGGCAAGGAGGTCGAAGTGATCTTCACGGCGCCTTTCGGGGACCCGATTGCGGTCGACCTCGGCGGCTATGTCTTGTCGCTGCGCCTCGATGAAGCGCGCCTGGTGGAGATCCAGCACATGGCTGTTTAACCTGCCCCGGGCAGATCACCGTTAGTTTTTGTAATTTTGCCTCACATGAAACTTCAAAAGGTCGCACTGGTTGGAAACCCGAATACCGGGAAAAGCTCTGTCTTCAACAAACTGACAGGACTCAACCAGCACGTCGGCAATTTTCCGGGTGTCACAGTGGACAAAAAAACCGGCAAATTGCGTCTGGGTGCAAATACGGTGGAATTGCTCGACCTACCTGGAACGTATAGCATTTATCCGCGCTCGCTCGATGAAAAGGTTGTGTACGATGTGCTCAGCAACCCGGCACATCTCGATCATCCCGATTTGGTGATCGTGGTGGTGGATGCTTCAAACCTCGAAAGGAATTTATTGCTTTTCACGCAGGTTTACGACCTCGGCATGCCGGTGGTGCTGATGGTCAATATGTCGGATGTGGCTTTTCGCGCCGGACAAAAATTCCAGCCGGAACAATTCAGCCTGCTTTTCCCTTCCGTGCCGGTTGTAGAGACCAATGCAAGGTTGGGCACAGGACTTGACCGCTTGCGCGCAATCCTGTCGCAAGGCATTCCGCAGGGGGAAAGAACACCGGTTGTACCCGATTTCGAATTGCAGGCCTTCGAAGACCAGGAAGCACAATCCCGCGAAACGATCGCACGGTATGCACACATCCGCGAAATTCTGCCGGTACTGACGGTACAAATACCCAAAGCAAACAAAGTCCGCAAAAACAGGACACTCGATAAAATACTCACGCACCCGGTGGCCGGTTACGGCATTTTCCTGCTGGTGCTGTTGTTCATGTTCCAGCTCATTTTTTCGTTGGCAGCTTACCCGATGGATTGGATCGACGGACTTTTTGTGCAGTTCAGCGACTTCATCCAAACGGCTTTGCCGGCAGGCGTTTTCACCGATCTGCTGGCGCAGGGCATTGTTCCCGGGCTCGGCGGCGTCGTGATCTTCATTCCGCAGATCGCGTTATTGTTCCTCTGCCTCGGCATCCTCGAGGAAACCGGTTACATGGCGCGCGTCGTTTTCATCATGGACAAGCTGATGCGGCCTTTCGGGCTTAATGGCAAAAGTGTCGTTCCGCTGATGTCGAGCGCCGCCTGCGCGATTCCCGGGATCATGGCCACGCGCACGATCTCGAGCTGGAAAGAAAGATTGACGACCATCATGGTGGCGCCATTGATGAGCTGCAGCGCCCGCATCCCGGTGTATACGCTGTTGATCTCCCTCGTGATCCCGAACAAACAGGTCTTCGGTTTCCTGAGCTTGCAGGGATTGACCTTGTTCGCCTTGTATGCGCTTGGCTTGTTTTCTGCCTTGTTTGTTGCCTTGCTGATGAAATGG
>Ga0247806_10001228_pt1 | contig 12951 bp, 9 predicted proteins | sample UWRJL059202B1_FD_179935 | JGI IMG/M metagenome (GOLD analysis project Ga0247806, IMG submission 179935) | Plant litter microbial communities from Arlington Agricultural Research Station in Wisconsin, United States - UWRJ-L059-202B-1 | ecosystem: Environmental > Terrestrial > Plant litter >... | reverse complement strand
AAACTTTTACAAGCAAGAGGCTATCGGGTAACCATCCAGAAATTTGACCCTTATATCAATATCGATCCGGGTACCCTTAACCCATATGAACACGGTGAATGTTACGTAACAGAAGACGGCGCTGAAACAGATCTTGATTTAGGTCACTATGAGCGTTTTTTAAATGTACCGACCTCACAAGCGAATAACATTACCACAGGCCGTATTTACCAAAATGTAATCAATAAAGAACGTCAGGGTGATTATTTAGGTAAAACCGTACAGGTTGTTCCCCATATCACTGATGAGATTAAACGCAACATGCGTATTTTGGGTGAAAGTGGCGACTTTGACATCGTCATCACCGAACTTGGTGGTACCGTAGGTGATATTGAGTCCTTACCATTTATTGAAGCTGTACGTCAGTTTAAATGGGAAGAAGGCGCTAATAATGCCATTGTTATTCACTTAACCTTAATTCCTTATTTGGCGGCTGCAGGTGAATTAAAAACCAAACCGACACAACACTCTGTTAAAACGTTATTAGAGTATGGTATTCAACCAGATATTTTAGTTTGCCGTACAGAACATCACTTAACGCCTGATATCCGCAAGAAAATTGCATTATTCTGTAATGTGAACATCAATGCAGTAATTGAGTCTATGGATGCTAAAACCATCTATAGTGTTCCATTATTAATGATTAAAGAGCAGCTTGATAAAACGGTATTAAGCAAATTAAAGTTGCCGCAGAAAAATGAGCCGAACATGGAGCTCTGGAAAGATTTCTTAGGCCGACTAAAAAACCCAACAGCTGAAGTAACGATCGGACTTGTAGGAAAATATGTTGAACTTCCTGATGCTTATAAATCAATTATAGAATCATTTATTCACGCAGGTGCTACAAATGAATGTAGAGTAAGGATGGAATACATCCCTTCAGAAAGTATTTACCCTGATAATACCAGCGAAAAATTAGGTCACCTTGATGGCGTATTAGTTGCTCCAGGTTTTGGTAGCCGCGGCATTGAAGGTAAAATTGATACCATCAGGTATGTTAGAGAAAATGATATTCCTTTTTTCGGTATTTGTTTAGGTATGCAATGTGCGATGATAGAATTTGGTCGTAATGTATTGGGATTAGCGGAAGCAAACACCACCGAAATCAATGAAGAAACACCACATCCGGTGATCAACATGATGGAAGAGCAGAAAAAAGTGACCAATAAAGGTGGAACCATGCGTTTAGGCTCTTATCCATGTGACTTGAAAAAAGGATCAAAAGCCTTTAGTGCCTATGGCAAAGTTCATATCACGGAACGCCACAGACACCGTTATGAATTTAACAACGCGTATTTAAAACAATACGAAGATGCAGGTATGGTGGCTACCGGTACCAATCCCGACAATAATTTAGTAGAAATTATTGAGCTTAAAAATCACCCTTTCTTCTTAGGTGCACAATTTCACCCAGAATTAAAATCAACAGTAGCAAATCCTCACCCACTTTTTGTTAAATTTGTCGCCGCTACAATGGAGTATGCGAAGAAGAAAACAAATAAATAAGCGTTTAAACAATAATAATGGATAGAAATACATTTACAGGGCTGTTCCTGATCATGATCGTTTTTGCGGGTTCTTTTTACTTTTTTAAGCCAAGCGAGGCTGAAATCAAAAAAGAACAACAACGGATCTCAGCAGATTCAGCAAGAAAAGCAGGTGTAACACCTGATAGCATTGCTGCTCCCCTGGCTGCAGTGACACCCACTTTAGATTCTGCAGCTTTAAAAGGTCCATTTGGGTCTAACATCACTGGTGAGCAAACAAGCACTGTGATTGAAAATGAAAAACTGAAGTTAACCTTTACCAATAAAGGTGGTAAGCTACTTTCTGTAGAAGTTAAGAATGAAAAAACTTATACTGGAGATTCGCTTGTTCTTTTTAAAGGCGACCAAAATAAATTTGGTCTAAACCTAAATATAGGTGGCAAAATTATCAGTACTAATGACTTGTACTTTTCGTCAGCTAAGTCTTCCCCTACCTCCATTACCATGCGTGCCACTTATGGTGCAGGAAAATATGTAGAGTATATTTATAACCTGAAAGCAAACAGTAATAATATAGACTTCAACATTAACCTGAACGGATTAAACCAGGTGATTCAAGGAAACAGCATTGCCTTAAACTGGGAAACTGTTTTATTGGAGCAAGAAAAGTCACTTAAAAACGAACAACGTTACTCTGCCCCTTATTACAAATATGTAAACGAGAATCCAGATCATATTGGTACAGACAAAGACGTCAAAGAAGAGCTTACTGAAGGTAAAATCGAATGGATCGCCTTTAAGCAGCACTTTTTCTCTGGCGTTTTAATTCCTAAAGATGGCTTTGAAAAAGGTAACCTGGAAGTTAAGGTAAGTACAGAACCAGGCAAGGTTAAATGGTATGGTGCTAACATGCAGTTACAATTTAATCAACTGGCTTCACAAAGTTATGCCATGACCTTCTACTTTGGTAACAACAAATTCAGTGACCTTAAAAAACAAGGACATGAAATTGAGAAGTTAGTGGAAATGGGTTACTGGCCTCTAAAATACATTAACCGTTTTGTGGTACTCCCTGTCTTCAACTTCCTGGAAGGTTTTGGCTGGAATTACGGACTCATCATTTTAGTGTTAACGATCTTGCTGAAAGTGGTATTGTCGCCATTGACTTACAAGTCTTACGTTTCCATGGCTAAAATGCGGATCCTGAAACCAGAAATGGATGAGATTAAGGAAAAAGTTGGCGATGACAATCCTACCCTTTTACAACAGGAATACCTGAAACTTTATAAACAAGTGGGTGTAAACCCTATAGGGGGTTGTTTACCGATGGTGCTACAATTGCCTATCGTGATGGCCTTCTTCTTCTTCTTTCCCAATTTATTCGAGTTAAGAGGTCAAAGTTTCCTATGGATGAATGACCTATCTACTTACGATGAGTTTGTGAAGTTTGGTTTCACTATTCCTTTTATTGGTGACCACTTAAGTTTAATGTGTATTTTGATGACGATCTCTACGTTAATCTATACGTATTACAACAACCAGATTTCTGGTGCAACCGGACAAATGAAATACATCGGTTACATTATGCCGATCATTTTCTTAGGGGTGCTAAACGATTACCCTGCTGGATTAAACTACTACTACTTCCTGGCAAACATGCTTACTTTCGGTCAGCAGTTCCTGATTAAAAAAATGGTTAACGATGATAAAATCCATGCGATTTTAAAAGAGAACAAAACCAAGCCAAAAGAAGAGAAAAAGAAAAGCAAGTTTCAATCACGTCTAGATGACTACATGAGACAGCAGCAACAGACAAAAACACAAGCTAAAAAGAACAAATAATCTTTAAACGGTTTGATATGTAACGAAAAAAGTGCCTTTATGGGGCACTTTTTTCGTTTAAACTGCAGGGTAATTATTGTATTTTTAGCCATTAGTTTTAATAAATCAACCCATAAACCTCCATGCAAAAAAAACTGTTTCTTTTTCTGCTCCTGTTCACGAGCATTTGTTATGCGCAAAAAAAACCGTTGGACCATAGTGTCTATGACACCTGGGAAAATATTGGCACCAAACACTTGTCAAATAACGGCCAGTGGGGCGCCTATAATATTCTGCTCCAGGAAGGTGATGGTAAGCTTTTTTTCTACAGTTTCGCCAGCAACACAAAAAAGGAAATTGCAAGAGGCGAACAGGTGAAGTTTACTTATGATGGCAAATACGCTGCTTTTCTGATTAAGCCTTTATACAAGGACATCAGGATGGCAAAAATCAAAAAGAAAAAACCAGAGGAGTTGCACAAGGATACCCTGGGCATTTTAAACCTGACTACGCTGGCCCTGACTAAAATACCCCAGGTTAAAACATACCAGGTGCCGGAACTTGGTGGCGACATCATCGCTTACCAGTTAGATAAACCTGCTGACACCACTAAAAAGAGTACAACCACCCCTGCCGATATCAAAAAATCGCCTGTAGAGGGAACGGAGCTTGTTTTTAAAAACCTTATTACAGGCGTAGAACGAAAATTTAAATCCGTTACCGAATATGCATTCAGTAAAGATGGAAAGTTATTGGCGCTGACTAGTACAGGATCAAAGACAGATAAATCAGTACCAGCAGGTGTATTTCTATACCATGTAGAAAAAGGCACCATGAAGACGCTGGTAAATAAAAAAGGAACTTTTAAAGGATTCCTATTTGATGAAGAAAGTGAAAACCTGGTCTTTCTTGGAGAAACAGGTCCGGAGAAAGCCGAAGTGAAAGACTACAATATTTACTATAACACCATTACCCTTGATACCGCACAAGTATTGGTAGAACGGGATTTTCCAGGTATGCCAGCTAACTGGGGCATCAGCGGCGAGGGAAAGCTGACTTTGAGTAAAAATGGCGACCGCTTATTTTTTGGAATTGCACCTATTAAAAAACCAAAAGACACCACCCTGGTGGATTTTGAACATGCAAAACTTGATATTTGGGGTTACAAGGATGATTACCTGCAACCAATGCAGTTGAAAAATGCGGACAAAGAAGCAAAGAAAAGTTATTTAACAGTTATAGACATTTTTAATGTTGACCCTAAAATTGTACCGCTAACCGACGTTAAAATGCCGGAAGCGACCATACTGAATGAAGGAAATTCGGATTGGGCATTAGCATCTACAGACTTTGGTAACAGGATTGCGATGCAATGGAGTGGTTCGCCGGCACGTGACTATTACCTGGTGGACGTAAATACCGGCGCCAGAAAGAAAATCATGGAGAGTTTAAATGGCAGCGCTATAAACTCACCGGGTGGGAAATACATCTTGTTTTATGATAAAAAGAATGCAGGTTGGTCTAGTTACAGCATCGAAACAGACAAAATTATTCCACTAACCAATGGTATGCCTGTGAAGTTTGCCGATGAGCTAAATGATGTACCTGCAGATCCTTCACCTTACGGCATAGCTGGTTGGACTGAAGAAGATAAAACGGTATTAATTTACGATCGTTATGACATCTGGGCGTTCTCCCCAGACGGTAAATCTTCCCCTAAAAACATAACAGATGGCTTTGGCAGAAAAAATAACATCACTTTCCGCTATGACCCTATCGATGTCGAAGAACGTTTCATCCCTAAAAAAGGGACAACCTATGTGAAGGCATTTAACAACCTGACCAAAGAAAATGGTTTCTATAAAAAAAGCTTATACGATAACAAAGCGCCCGAGTTAGCCACTATGGGCCCCTTTAAGTATTCTGCCTTGGCCAAAGCAAAAGAATCAGACCGTTACTTATTTGATAAGGGCAACTATACGAAATCTCCTGATGTCTATACCTCGGTCGACTTAAAAACAGAAGTCAAACTAAGTTCAACAAATCCGCAGCAACAAAACTACAATTGGGGTAATGCCGAATTAGTAAAGTGGAATACCCCAAAAGGCCTAGCCGCCGAAGGGATTTTATATAAACCGGAGAACTTTGATCCTAACAAGAAGTATCCAATGATTGTTTATTTCTACGAAAAGCTAAGCGATGGATTATACAATTATATAGCGCCTGCACCAACACCGTCCAGGTTAAACATTCCTTATTTCGTTAGTAATGGCTACCTCGTGTTTGCACCGGATATTAGTTACGAAACTGGTTATCCAGGCAGATCGGCTGTAGAATTTGTTAATTCAGGTGTGGAATCTTTGAAGAAAAACCCTTGGGTTGACGGCAAAAAGATCGGGATCCAGGGACAAAGCTGGGGTGGTTACCAGGTAGCTTACCTGATTACCCAAACAGACATGTATGCAGCAGCCTGGGCTGGAGCTCCCGTGGCCAATATGACCTCTGCTTATGGCGGCATCCGTTGGGATAGCGGCATGAACAGACAGTTTCAATATGAGAAAACACAGAGCAGGATTGGTGCAACCTTATGGGAGAAGCCAGAATTGTACATTGAAAATTCTCCTTTGTTTTATCTGCCGAAAGTAAATACACCATTGGCTATTATGGCTAATGATGCAGATGGGGCTGTGCCTTGGTACCAGGGTATCGAGCTATTTACCGGCTTAAAGAGACTAGGAAAACCTTCATGGTTGTTAAACTATAATAATGAAGCACATAACCTTATTTTACGTCAGAATAGAAAAGACATACAGATCAGGGAGCAGCAATTTTTTGATTATTACCTGAAAGGCGCCAAAGCCCCTGTATGGATGGTTGGTGGCGTGCCTGCCACGGAAAAAGGCAGCACCTGGGGATTTGAATTAACAGACGAAAAACCATAATAATTCTAAACTTCAAGACCGTAATTTCATAATCAAAAGTATAAATTAGGCCTTTAAATCAATCTCATATAAATGGCATTAAGCAGAATCTGGTCGGCATTCATCATCATTGCAATTGTTGTAGCCAGTATAAAGTGCTTCTTTCTGGGTCAGACTGACATTTTCAACTGGATGATCATTGGTAAAGCCGGTGATCCGGGAAACCCCTTAAATGTAGATGGTGTGATTGAAACCTGCTGGACAGCAGTAAACATCTGCCTGAAGTTAATCGGCATCATGGCCCTATTCATGGGTTTTATGAGTATTGCAGAAAAAGCGGGGGGCATTAGGTTGTTATCCAGAGTCATTGGTCCCTTTTTCGCTAAACTGTTCCCTGATATTCCAAAAGGACACCCTTCTACGGGACATATGGTGATGAACTTCTCTGCCAACCTGCTCGGCCTGGATAATGCAGCTACTCCATTCGGATTAAAAGCGATGGAAAGTCTGCAGGAGTTAAATCCGAACAAGGATACCGCCTCCAATGCGCAGATCATGTTTTTATGCCTCCATGCCTCTGGTTTAACATTAATTCCGGTGAGCATAATTGCTATTCGCGCCTCATTAAACTCGGCCAACCCTACAGATATTTTCATCCCCTGCATGATCGCTACTTTTGTAGCGACCATTGCGGCGATGCTAATCGTCTCTTTCAAACAAAAGATCAATGTATTACAGCCCGTCATTCTCGCCTGGGTATTAGGGATTTCCTTTGTGATTGCGCTATTGGTTTTATATTTAACCAGTTTAAGCACTGCTGGCTTACAAACATTTTCCGGCATCTTAAGTAATGGTATCCTGCTGCTGATCTTTTTACTGATCGTGTTGGGCGGCGTATATAAAAACATCAATGTCTTCGATGCTTTTATTGAAGGCGCAAAAGGGGGTTTTGATACGGCCGTTAGAATTATCCCTTACCTGGTGGGCATGCTGATCGCAATTAGTTTATTACGCACCAGCGGATCCTTTGACCTGGTGATCAATGGTTTAAAATATGTATGTAATGTATTTGGCGCAGACTCCAGGTTTATAGATGGGATCCCTACCGCACTGATTAAACCTTTAAGTGGTGGTGGTGCCAGGGGAATGATGATTGACACCATGACTACCCACGGCCCGGATTCATTCGCCGGACGTTTATCCAGTATTTTGCAAGGTTCCAGCGACACCACATTTTATGTAATTGCCGTGTATTTTGGTTCCGTAAGTGTTTCCAATACCCGCTATGCCGTTGGCGCCATGCTACTTGCTGACCTGGTGGGGGTGATCACCGCGATATCACTTTGTTATCTGTTTTTTGGGTAAACAGATTAGTTGACTTTACTTGTGCTCAGGTAATTGAGGATTTTTTCCAACACACCCGGTTCAACATTCGTGTATTTAGAAGTTTTCCAGGTAGAATTACCATCAAGCCACACACAAAATGAATGGCAGCCATCCATGATGACCGCATAAGTCACATGGAAGTCATCTGGTATCTGCATGCAAAAACCTTTGACGTGTTTCCCTTTTAGATCGAAATCAAAATTTAGATAATTGCTTAACATATTAATATTTGGTTTATGAGTAATAATAACAAAGCTGTTAAAAAAATGTTTGTGTGAGTTAAAGAAGATATTAACAAATTATTAACATTCTGATTTTAATTATCCCAACCTCAATGGTTTGAAAATCAGTTATTGAAATAACGCTCCATTATACAGGATATTTTTTAATTTAAGAAAAAAATATTGATGAGCAACGACGAACAGATTACAGCCATTACAGAATTAGACGAATCACATTACCGCACCAAAATATATGCGGGAGGCCACTTTATTTATGCCGACGAACCTTTATCGATGGGTGGAACAGACGAGGGCATGTCGCCGGCAGCGCTTTTATTAGCAAGTTTAGGGAGCTGTACGGCCATTACCCTCCGCATGTATGCCGACCGCAAGAAATATAACTTAAAATCCATCAAAATAGAATTGGCAATTGCACCGGAAGATTCCCTTAATGCAGGTACAGTGATTAAAAGGGTGGTTAACCTACAGGGCGATCTGACCGAGGAGGAACGTTCGCGTTTAATTCAGATTGCAGACAAATGCCCCATTCATAAGATGTTATCCAACCCTATCCAGATTATCACGACGGAAATTCATTAACACTTAGTGTTACTAAATTAATTAGTATCTTTACACTTCTAAATGCTATTAAATTATGCAATATGCTGTTGTAGATATTGAAACCACCGGTAGCTTTGCTTCAGGGAACGGAATTACAGAGATTGCCATACAAATCCATGATGGCACGACCGTACTTGATACTTTCGAAACCCTGATCAATCCGCAAAGCTTCATTCCTCCTTATATCGAGGCTTTAACCGGAATCAGCAATGATATGGTAGAAAACGCGCCGCTTTTTGAGGCTGTCGCAGAAACCATTTACAACTTATTAAAAGACCGTATTTTTGTTGCCCATAATGTCAACTTCGATTTTTCTTTCGTCAAACATCACCTGGCTTTGGCGGGTTACGACTTGCAATGCAAGAAATTATGTACTGTGAGGTTAACCAGGAAGATATTTCCTGGTTTCCCATCTTACAGTCTCGGTAAACTTTGCAGTAGTTTAAAGATCGATTTAGAAAACAGGCACCGTGCAGGTGGAGATGCCGCCGCCACTGCTATTCTACTAACGATGCTACTGGGTGCTGATACAGACGGACACATTAAACAATCTTTAAATAAGGCCTCTAAGGAACAGGCTTTACCGCCAAACCTGGCCAGGGCCTGTGTAGATGGGCTGCCTGATAAACCAGGTGTTTATTATTTTAAAGACCAGAAAGGTACAGTTGTATACATTGGGAAGGCTAAAAACATTAAAAAACGGGTCTGTTCCCATTTTACAGGGAATAACGCTGGTCCGCAGCGACAGGAGTTCCTCAGAAGCATCCATCATGTGGACTACGAAGTTTGCGGCACGGAATTAATGGCTTTTATTTTGGAGGCCACGGAGATTAAACGCCTTTGGCCGAGCAGCAACAGGGCCATGAAACGATTTGAACAGAAGTATGCACTGGTATCCTATACCGATCAGCAGGGATACCTGCGTTTAGGCATCGATAAATACAAAAAACAAGTACTATCACTATATAGCTTTAATAGCCTGGCAGACGGGCATCAGCTCTTACGGCTGCTAATCAAAGACCACGTATTGTGTGAAAAGCTTTGTTTCATTCAAAGCAAAAGAACAGCTTGTACCGGTCATGCTTTAGGCACCTGTGCAGGCGCCTGCATAGGTGCAGAATCCGCCGCTTCCTATAATGTGAGGGTGAAGTATGCTTTGCAGTCATTGCACACTTTATTGCCCTCTTTTGCATTGATGGATCAGGGCAGAAACGAAGAGGAACAAAGTTGCTTGTGGGTAGAGAAAGGCCAGTTTTATGGAATGGGTTATGTTTCGCATTACAGCGATGTAACGGATTTGGAGACGTTAAAGTCGGCGCTTCAACCCTATCCTTCTAACGATTATATCCTCAATTTGATCCTTACTTACGCCGAAGCACACCCCTCGAAGAAGCTAAGTATAAAATTTTAGCCTAGTTATCAATTCCTTAGCAGAAAAAACTAAATTTATTTGCTGTTTAAGGGCATTTCTCCTATCTTTGGCGCTCCAAGAAATAGGAAATGCATCCATAGCTCAGCTGGATAGAGCAACGGTTTTCTAAACCGTAGGTCATAGGTTCGAATCCTATTGGGTGTACGAATAAGTATTTAAAAAAAGCGACATTCTATAGGATGTCGCTTTTTTTATAGTTACCGTTTTATTGAAACTATATTAGCCCAGCCTCATTGACATCCCATTTATTGTTTAGGTAGTGTTGGTTTAACAAACGGCGTATAGCGGTTAATTTTACCTGTACCCCTTCTCATGTAATCAGCATCAAGGAGGATAACCTGACCATTCACCTCACACCAATAGCTTTTATTATCAGTTGGGAGATCAGCGATACCTGTTACCGTTATCCATTTAAGTTGAATTTGTTCTATTGCCCATTCTGCACCAGCCTTAAACGAATAAGCTTTACCAGTCCATTCCCCTTCAGAACGCCATCCAGGATATACTTGGTCAATTGTCGTTTCAATTTGTTCTTTTTTAAGGTTCATATTAAATTCTTTAAAAGTTCAAATATTTATTCTTCGGTGGATAGGTTAACTTGTCAACCCTTCATAGATACGTTTTATTGAAGATTTTGGATTTATTAACTTTAAAAATTAGTAAATTTTTGTTCGATGCCTTATGTCTGGTTAACCTCTCATCACTCCAGCACTTCACAAGCGTGATAAGATACCAGATGAGGGTTACACTTTTGTGCTAATAGGTTCGCCGAGGTGTGCCTATGCAGCTTTTACCGGCTTTAAATTCCCTTTTCCGGTCTCTTTAAGGAATAATGAAAACATTATGGCCAGCACAATACCGCTTATCCAAAAAACACCTGTGGATTGAAAATGAAGATTTTTATCGAGCGTAGTAGTCAATGATTTTCCTAATAGAAACGTGAATATCGGACTCACGACAGTCGTCACGCCGAATGTGATGAAATTAATTGCGCCGGTGGCACTACCTTTTACTTCATCAGGGTTTGATTCCTTAATGACCGAATACGGGATCATTGCTGCGCCTGAAGCAACACCAAAAATAAAATTAGTGACATAAGGCGACACCAGGTTGGGCAGAAAAATAATCTGACAGATCGCGAGGATCATCACAATAGCGCCTCCTATTAATACCGGTTTTCTTTTGCCAATCCTGTCTGTTAAATAACCCAAAAGTGGACAACCAAATACCCATCCCATCGGGATTAAAGCGCTGGCTATTGTAGCAGAATGAAAACTTAGTGATTTATCTTCCTGAAAAAATGCGACTCCCCAAATCATGGCAAATATGGTGGTAGGGGCAAATAACAAGCCCGATATGATGCCGCATAACCAGGACTGTGGGTTAGAAAATACGATTTTATAAGGTGCAAGCCCGGATAATGACGGTTTTGAAGTTAATGTTGTTGGCACATTGACATCTTTCGGTGTAGTTCCCCATAAAGCGAAAGCCACAATGATGGTGAAGACACCAGAACCAATCCAGAAAACTTCCTGGCTCATGCCATTGGCAATCCATGGCCCCACAATGAACTGACCAGCAGAACCACCCAACATGCCTACACATTGTGTGAAGCCAATGGCAGTGGCCAGCGATTTATTAGAGAATCCTTTCGATGCAAGGTATACACATCCAGGGAATGCAAATGCACATCCGGCACCCTGAAGTAACCGGCCAGCCATCCCTGTATAATAATTAGAAATGAAGAATAACAAACATCCAATGCCAAGAATCAGTGCTCCGGCGAAAAGAGAATGCCTGGCGCCAAATTTATCTAACGCTATTCCTGCGATCAGACTGGTGACGGAATAGGTGTAATAATAGGTGCCATAATGGAAACCACGCCGATTGACGATACACTAAACACCTGCGTTAATTCGGGAATCATAACTGCTGGTGCCGCCCTAACCACGTAGTCAATGAAATAAAACAGTAAGCCGAAAACCCAGGCAATGATATAAAATTTAGACGAATGTAGTGGTTGATCTTGATTCATGTGATGGGATGTTGCCGGGTTTTGAAATGCTGATGTGTGATTTTATCAGGCGCAAATGTAAGGGATTTATATGATCGCAAACAGGTTTGAAGCAACGCTCGCAAATTTATCCAGTATTGACCAATGGGTGACCGCCGGTTCATCGTTAGGTCGCCGTTGCGTCGCCCTTCCTTCATCTGCGACCGACCGGAGGGCGAGGCAAGGGCGACGAGAGGGCGAGGCAAGGGCGACCGAACCCTAGTTTCTGAGTGGTTTTCAGGTTTCCTTCCCGTTTCGTCATGACTCGTACATTTCTAACAAAAAACCCCTATAATTTTTAGTTACAGGGGCCGTATGATCGTACAATTATTATTATCAACTTTTTATGATATTCCCATTTTCATCCATATCTTCACCTTTGTGCAGGTTACGGTTTATATGCCTAACATGTACATGATCCGCAATTTCATCTGCACCATCTTTTGTGTATTTTTCCGCAATTTCGTTCTCGGTCTTTAGGTCTAAAACAGCCAGGGCCTCTTTTAAAGGATGCGTTTCCCTACCACTCCCACTTGGCTTTCCTTTTGGAGGAACAAAGCCATTTTTGTTCTTTGCCATAAATAGATACTTAAGTAAACAATTTAGTAATTTCTATAGCGATTTCGCTAAATTGTTTAACAGAAATATTGGCTTGTTGTTTTCTAGAAATGACCTTATGAAAAGCCTTATAGCTATCGCGCAACAGCGTTTATATACAGAAAGATTAAGCTTTCGTTGATTTTCTGAGCATCAGCGTTGAAGGGATCACAATTACTTCTTTTACCATTACCTCGTTGTTTCGCTTCAGCATGTTCATCAAAGCACTGGCAGCTGTTTTACCCATTTCAAAGGCCGGCTGCGTAATGGTGGTTAAGGGGGGATTTAGATACGCTGCAGTGCCCAGGTTGGAAAAACTGATGACCTGCAGATCGTCGGGAATATGCAAGTTTAATTCTGAACAGGCCTGGTA
>Ga0247806_10001227_pt1 | contig 12952 bp, 13 predicted proteins | sample UWRJL059202B1_FD_179935 | JGI IMG/M metagenome (GOLD analysis project Ga0247806, IMG submission 179935) | Plant litter microbial communities from Arlington Agricultural Research Station in Wisconsin, United States - UWRJ-L059-202B-1 | ecosystem: Environmental > Terrestrial > Plant litter >... | reverse complement strand
AGCGACTTCTTTCGCTCCTTCCACCTGCAATAAACTCATCGGATTATCATTCAAAACAAAACTATACGGATTATCGTTAACCAATAATATGTTATGTTTTTTAGCAAAAGCAACCAATTTTTCAAATAACGCCAAACTTCCTCTTGCTCCTGTTGGCATGTGCGGATAACCTAGCCACATTATTTTTACTTTCGAAAGATCCAGTTTTTCTAAAGCTTCAAAATCCGGTTCCCATGCATTAGCTTCTTTCAAATCATAATAAACCGGAACCGCACCAACCAAATTGGTTACCGAAGTATAAGTCGGATAACCTGGATTCGGAATCAAAACGTGATCGCCTTCATTTAAAAACGCTAACGAAATGTGCATAATTCCTTCTTTCGAACCCATTAAAGGCAAAATCTCATTATTCGGATTTAATGCAACACCAAATTGATTCTGATAAAAATCTGCCATCCCTTTTCTCAATTCCGGTAGCCCCTGATAGCTTTGATAACCGTGCCCGTTTTCTTCTTGAATTGCTGCGGCAACCGCTTCAATTACTGCTTTCGACGGACTCAAATCAGGGCTTCCAATTCCCATATTGATGATAGATTTTCCTTCAGACTGCAGTTGACGCACTTCTCTCAATTTTGATGAGAAGTAGTATTCTTCAACTGTATCTAATCTTTTTGCTGTTGTAATCATTATTTTTTGCTTTAGGCTTTAAGCTGTATGCTTTAGGCTTTTTTATTCTGTTTTTGACTTTTTATATTGTTTTAGGCACTAGGCCGTAAGCTTTATGCTTTTTTGACTTTAAGACTTTCGACTTTCCAACTTTAAGACTGACTTAAAGGTTTTGTATTTTTATATTCTCCCAGAACCTTTAAATATTCTGCCATAATATTCAATAATGATTTGGCTTTTGCAAAATCTTCGTATTTTTCAAATGTTACGTCTACGAAAAATGAATATTTCCAGGGAGTTTCAATTTTTGGAAGCGACTGAATTTTCGTTAAATTCAATTTGCAATCGCTCATTACGTTTAAAACTGCTGCCAAACTTCCTCTTTTGTGATCTAATTCAAATTTGATTGATGCTCTGTTGATTTCGCTTTCCGGCAAAAATGAATTCTGCTTTTTAATAATCACAAAACGAGTCATGTTATTTTTTATCGTTTGAATTTCCGGAGCGATGATTTCTAAATCATACATTTCAGAAGCCGTTTTGCTTGCTATTGCTGCAATTCCGGTTAATTGTTTTTCCTGAATTCTTCTGGCTGTTTCGGCTGTATCTTTATCTTCAACCAATTTAATGCCTGGATATTGTTTTAAGAAATCCATACATTGTAATATTGCCATAGGGTGCGAATGAACTTCTTTTATATCTTCAATTTTCTGACCTTTTAAAGCCATTAAATTTTGGTGAATGCTTAAATAATGCTCCCCAATAATGTGTAAATTGTTCTTGTCAATCAAAGCATAATTCGGGATAATTGGACCTGCAATCGAATTTTCTATCGCCATAACTGCCTGATCTGTTTTTCCTGAAAGCAGGCTGTCTATTAATTCTTCAAAAGACAAACATTCATCAATTTCCACATTTTCAGAGAAATACTCTTTCACAACCTGATGATGAAAAGAACCTTTTATACCTTGTATTGCAATTTTAGTTGTCATATATTCAAAAAAAAATCCTGATTTTCATCAGGATTGTATATTAGTTTTATTTGTCTTTTTTAATTTTCTCAAATAACCATAGCACAATCCTCACTTCTACTAAAGAAGAAATAAAAAGAGTTGCTAAAATAAAAACGGTTATTAGACATTTTGTTTGTGTTTTTCAATAAATTCTCTGCGAATGTATAAATTATTTTCAGTGCACCAAAAAAAATATTGCATTTTATGAAACAAAAAGGGATTTCTTAACAAATTCCCTCGCTTTTGTATGATATCATAAAAAATATGGCTTTTTTTCTAAGGTTCTGAGTTTATTTATTTTTCGCCACGAATTGCACGAATTAATATTATGAACTTAAAATCGAATTTATAGTATTAACTACCAATAATACAAATAAACATTCGACGCTAATTCGGGCAATTCGTTGCTAACTGTTTTTAAAACAATCCGGAAACTGGCTTATTCTTAATCCCAATTTTAGAATAATCAAAACTCATTTTTTCCTTTAATAAAGAAGCATAAACACTTCTAAAATCAATTTCATATTTTAAATCGCCATTATCTAAATCAGATAAATTCGGATTATTGCCTAAAATAGTTCCTTTGTTATTTCCTCCAATAATAAACATTGGCGCTGCAGTTCCGTGATCGGTTCCGTTTCCGTTGTCTTTTACTCGTCGCCCAAATTCAGAAAAAACGACAATAGTTACGTTTTGAAGTAATTGAGCTTGTTTTAAATCCTGATAAAAACTAAATATAGCATCGTTCAAATCTGTTAATTTTCTTTCATGAAGAATAAGCTGATTATCATGTGTATCAAAACCGCTGAGTGAGGTGTAATAGACTTTTGAGTTTAGATTTCCTTTTATCAATCGTGAAATCCATTCTAAGTTTTTAGATAAGTCGGTTTTTGGATAACTTATTTCAGATTTAGATTTGGCTAAGGCTTTCTGAATTTCTTCTGAACCTTCAGTAATCGAATTGGCGATTTTTCGAACAAAATCTAATTGTGGGTTATCTGATAATTTTACATTTTCTCCTTTATTCAATTTTATTTTAAACTGATTCGGATTTTTTACTGTAATCGAATTAGGCTCAGCCCCCTTTAATGCGAGATTGTCTATTGAATCTAAATTTATTCCGGCCGTTGACGACAGATGTCCGTTGCATTGTACATCTAGAAATCTTCCTAACCAGCCCTGATTATTATATTTATTAGAATCTGTTGCAGTTTGCCAAATTTCCTGGCTTCGAAAATGAGACCGAATTGGTTCCGGATATCCTACATTTTGAATTACGGTTAAATCTCCGTTTTGCTGCATTTGAGCAAAATCCTTTAACGACGGATGAAATGCCATTCCGTTATTTTTACCAACAACTACGTCTTTGTTCAGGGCAATTTTAGTCCGCAAATCATAATAAAGCGGATTATCATAAGGAATAAAAGTATTTAGCCCATCATTTCCTCCGTTCAGCTGTAAAAAAACAACACATTGCTCTCCTACTGCCAAATTGTTTTGCGAACCAAAAGCGTGCAGAAATTCAGGAAGCACAAGAAGACCTCCTGTAAATGTTCCTGTTAATGATAAAAAATCTCTTCTATTCATACCGCTACGTTTTAAATCAATTGATATTCCGGCAATTTGGTAATGTAATTAAACAATCGAACAACAGCAAAACTGGCATGTTCTTCTTTTGGATCAAAGTCATATTTCAACAGATTCTCCATGTCTTTTTGCATCGAATCGTTTTTTTGAAATATTAATCTATTTGTCAATTCGGTGATAACGGTTTTATTATTTCCATCAGTAGAAAAATCTACTTTTACTTCAAATTTTTCATAATCAAATCTTGGTTTATCGCCTTCTTTAATGGGTTTTATTGTTTTCTTGGTAAGACTTCTCCCGCTGCAAAGCGAATCTGACATATTATTTCTTTGCAAATAAATCTGTGAGGTTAGCCATGAATTTCCCCCATCCCAGCCTTTTACGCTCTTCTGATTATAAAAATCCATTCCTTGCTGTTTCAAAAAATTGGTAATCATTGTATAATCAACGTTCGCAATTTGCAATTCATCTACTAATTGCAAAATATAAACCAACGGATTTTTGATTTTAGTTCCATATTTGTCTTTCTTATATTCTTCTGTAAAAATTTTGGTTAACAAAGATTCAATTTCAAAATTTACTTTTCTAAAATAATCTCCGTAATAAACCACTAAATCTTCCGGCGGATTATCATATATAAACCATTTCAGAATTTTTCTTGTAATCAAATACGGAATACTTTTTTGTTCAAAAATAATATCGACTAAATCATCTGATTTCCAATTTCCGGTTTTCCCGAAATAAGTTTTATCCGTATTGTCTTCGTCTAATTTCCTGTAAACTGCGCCATTATCACCTGTATTTAATCCCGCCAAAGCTTTTGCTCCGTTTTTAATATCTTCTTCGGTATAATTTCCTATTCCTATAGTAAACAATTCCAGTAATTCGCGACTAAGATTTTCGTTGAACTTACCTTTTTTATTATCGCTATTATCAAGATATTTCACCATTGCGTTCGACTTTAGAACCTGTTTCGTGAGTTCTTTGAAATTTCCAAAAGCATTTTCACGCAAAATCATATCATATTGACAGATCCAATAATTGATGTTTACTTTTTGGGAAGTTGATACAAAATGATTGTGCCAGAAACAAACCATACTTTCCCGAAGCGGGAATTCGCTGGTTCGCATTTTATCAATCCACCATTTTTTTTGTTCCACCCTGGAGTATGCTTGTTTATTGAGCATACTTTTCTTTGTCTCAGGATCGGCATTTTTTAGAGATAGATTAAATTCTTTAAGCTCAGCAAGTGTTTTAGGTTCTTCGATTAAAAAAGCAGGAAGTTCTTTGTCAAACTTTGATTCATAGGAATGCTTTAGAAATTTTTCTAATCCTAGTTTTTCAATTTTATCGGCTTCTTTACCGGAAAAACCCAATCTTAACGACCAAAGATTGCTTTTTTTCATAACCCAGGAATTGTTTAGAAATTAGACTTTGTTTTTTCTTAAAGGTTTAATTTTAGATTCTATGATTCTTGGCCACTAATATACTAAGTCTGAATATGTTGTTGGTATTAATTAGAACGGGAATTTTTTGGGGATATTGTTTTTTATTTTCTAATACAAGAAATCGTCCAAAATTCTTTGTTTTCATCAATGTGAAAAAAATAATTACCTGTTTTTTTTCTTTAAAAAGTTCTAATTTAATCTCATTAAAGTATTGGAATAAAATCATGATCTATTAAAATAGAAATAGATTTAGGAACTCTATTATCAAATTTAATATTCTCATATAATTTGCGATTTATATTTTGAAAACACAGTATTGCAAATTGATAATATTGCTAGGGCTCAGTACTATTTAAATTAATTTCTTCCAATTTATTTACTTTCTCCGCTTTTTGCTCTGTCTTTTCTTTACATGAAATTAGAATCAGCATAAACAATACAAAGACAATTTTTTTTTCATAAATATCTTATTGATTTTTTCTAGCCCCGATTGAAGTGGAAATCCTTTTTTATTTTTCTTTAAAATAAAAAAGATTGCAACGTAAAGCGGGAAATAGCTCCTAAAAAAAAAGCAGCTATCATTACAATAACTGCTTTCTATTATTAAAGAATAAAATCTTTCCTCTTTATTCTATCTTCTTTTTTCTAAAAATTTAAGACCCACACATCTCACAATCCTCAGGACCTGCGGCTTGTGCTTTAAGCAACATCGCTTTGTAGTCGTCGATATTGATTTCTTCAGTTTCTGCAACTAAAGCTGGAGCTGTTTCTTCTTTTTTATCGTTGTTTAATGTGAATTTAATCGCATCAACAGCAGATTTCGTTCTCAAGTAATACATTCCAGTTTTTAAACCTGATTGCCAAGCGTAAAAGTGCATTGACGTAAGTTTAGAATAGTTTGCATCTTGCATGAACAAATTCAATGATTGCGATTGGTCAATGAAATAACCTCTTTGACGTGACATATCGATAATATCTTTCATCGACATTTCCCAAACTGTTTTGTATAATTCTTTTAAGTCTGCCGGAATCACATCAATATTTTGAACAGATCCGTTGTGACGCATAATTTCTTGTTTCAAAGTCTCGTTCCACAAACCTCTTTCTACCAAATCATGAAGCAAGTGTTTGTTTACTACGATGAATTCTCCAGACAATACACGACGTGTGTAAATGTTTGATGTATACGGTTCGAAAGCTTCGTTGTTTCCAAGAATTTGCGAAGTAGAAGCAGTTGGCATTGGCGCAACTAATAATGAATTACGAACCCCGTGTTCTACAACTTCTTTTCTTAGTGAAGCCCAGTCCCAACGGCCTGATAATTCTTCATCTTTCATTCCCCACATATTATATTGAAATTCTCCTTTAGACATTGGAGAACCTTCAAATGTCGAATATGGACCTTCTTCTTTTGCCATTTCCATAGAAGCGGTTACAGCAGCGAAGTATAAAGTTTCGAAAATTTCCTGGTTTAAAGCTTTAGCTTCATCACTTGTAAAAGGCAAACGCAACATGATAAAAGCATCTGCTAAACCTTGCACCCCTAATCCAACCGGACGGTGACGTAAGTTAGAATTTTCAGCTTCTTTTACCGGATAGTAATTTCTGTCGATTACTTTGTTCAGGTTACGGGTTACACGTTTTGTAACGTTGTAAAGTGCTTCGTGATCGAACTTCCCGTTTTCGATGAACATCGGCAACGAAATAGAAGCTAAATTACAAACTGCAATTTCATCTTTAGAAGTGTACTCCATAATCTCTGTACACAAGTTTGAAGAACGAATTGTTCCTAAATTCTTGTGGTTCGATTTACGGTTTGCCGCATCTTTATACAACATATAAGGCGTTCCTGTTTCGATTTGTGATTCAAGGATTTTCTCCCATAATTCACGTGCGCGAATGGTTTTTCTACCTTTTCCTCTAAATTCATAATCAAGGTACATTGCTTCGAATTCTTCTCCGTAAACATCGTATAATCCAGGGCATTCGTTAGGGCACATTAAAGTCCATGATGCATCTTCCTGAACACGTTTCATGAACAAATCTGAAGTCCACATAGCAAAAAATAAATCTCTTGCACGCATTTCTTCTTTTCCTGTATTTTTCTTTAAATCTAAGAAATCGAAGATATCAGCATGCCAGGTTTCAATGTAAATCGCAAAACTTCCTTTACGTTTTCCACCACCCTGGTCTACGTAACGAGCCGTATCGTTGAAAACTCTCAACATCGGAACAATTCCATTTGAAGTTCCGTTTGTACCGCGAATATAAGATCCTGTCGCACGAACGTTATGAATAGAAAGACCAATTCCTCCCGCAGATTGCGAGATTTTAGCCGTTTGTTTTAAAGTATCGTAAATACCATCAATACTATCATCCTGCATTGCCAAAAGGAAACAAGAAGACATTTGTGGTTTTGGAGTTCCTGCATTAAACAACGTTGGCGTTGCATGCGTGAAGTATTTTTTAGACATTAAATCGTAAGTCTCAATTACCGATTTTAAATCGTCTAAGTGAATACCAACCGAAACACGCATCAACATATGTTGTGGTCTCTCGACGATTTTTCCGTTTATTTTAAGAAGATAAGAACGCTCTAAGGTTTTGAAACCAAAGTAATCGTAATTAAAATCTCTTGTATAAATAATATGAGAATCTAAGAAAGCTGAGTTTTCCTGAATCACTTTAAATACTTCATCCGAAAGTAACGGCGCTTCTTGTCCGTTTCTTGGATTTACGTAATTATACATATCTTTCATCGTTTCTGAAAACGACTTTTTAGTATTAGAGTGTAAGTTTGAGATTGCCACACGAGCTGCTAATTGTGCATAATCAGGATGTGCAATAGTCATAGATGCCGCTGTTTCTGCTGCAAGATTATCAAGTTCAGATGTAGAAACTCCGTCATACAATCCTTCGATAACTCTCATGGCTACCTTAACAGGATCTACAAGCTCATTAAGCCCGTAACACAATTTTTTAATTCTTTCTGTAATCTTATCAAACATTACGGGCTCTTTATGGCCATCTCTTTTTACTACATACATAAGCTTACTTTATTTTAGTTATTGAAAAAATGAAAGTCACTAGAAAACGAATTCCGGAACTTAAACATTGTGTGTTTTTTAATTATTTTTTGAGAATTATAGCATTCTCAATAGCTACCCTGTTCCAGTCTGAAATCAGACCGAAAATGCGTTGAAAATTATTGAATCTTCGATTTGGGAAAAGAGATTCGAAAAATGTTTGTTATAAAAATCTACTCTTTAATTAGTGTCTATTTGGGTAAAAACACTAAAATATTTTTGTTGTCTAAAAATCTGCATCAAATGAAATTTTCTGAGCATCACTATCGGTATTCATCACACCTGATTTTTGATACTCGGCAACACGTTTTTCAAAGAAATTGGTTTTTCCCTGAAGAGAAATCATATCCATGAAATCAAACGGATTCGCTGATCCATAAACACGCTCGCATTCTAATTCTACTAAAAGCCTGTCAGCAACAAACTCTAAATATTGTGTCATTAAACCCGCGTTCATACCAATTAAACTTACCGGAAGAGATTCTGTAACAAACTCTCTTTCAATATCTAAAGCATCAACAATGATTTCTTTAATTCTGTCTTTTGGTACTTTGCTAATTAAATGATGATTATGAAGATGAACTGCAAAATCACAATGTACGCCTTCGTCACGAGAAATCAACTCGTTAGAAAAAGTTAAACCTGGCATTAAACCGCGTTTTTTTAACCAATAAATAGAACAGAAAGCCCCTGAAAAGAAAATTCCTTCAACTGCTGCAAAAGCAATCAGTCTTTCTGCAAAAGAATCAGACTCAATCCATTTTAAAGCCCAGTCTGCTTTTTTTCTGATAGCCGGAAAAACTTCCAAAGCATTAAACAACTCTGCTTTTTCTGCTTCATCTTTCACATAAGTATCAATCAGTAATGAATACGTTTCGCTATGAATGTTTTCCATCATGATTTGAAATCCGTAGAAAAATTTCGCTTCAGCATATTGAACTTCATTTACAAAGTTTTCAGCAAGGTTTTCGTTTACGATTCCATCAGAAGCTGCAAAAAACGCAAGGATGTGTTTAATAAAATATCTTTCGTCATCACTAAGCTTATTATTCCAGTCTGTTAAGTCCTGGTGCAAATCAATTTCTTCCGCAGTCCAAAAACTAGCTTCCATTTTCTTATACCATTCCCAAATATCATGATGTTTAATAGGAAAAATAACGAAACGGTTCTTGTTTTCTTGTAAAATTGGTTCGACTTGCGACATGGCTTTTATGTTTTATTTTTTTACTGATTTTTTGCTTTTTCAGAGTAGTACAAAGATTGTCATTTGTTGCCAAAAATGAAAGCCAAACTTATTCACAATTTGACGTAGTTTTTAACAACGCTAAAAAATAGCTTAATTTTTAGACAATATTTAAATTATTGAAAATGAGATGTTTAAAATTGCCATTCTCACCTTAAGTGCTGTAAAATATAGACTTTTTACAATAGAAAGCAAGAAAATTTTAATTGTTTTAAAAAGTTTTTTTAGAGTTAAAACTTTAATCGATTGAGTCAAAAAACACCTTTCTGAAAACGTATTTTATACAGTTATTTATTAAGAATTTTTAAGTTCCTGAGCTACTTTTTCAAGCTCTAGATACCAGTCTTCACCAAAGCGACGAATTAACGCTTCTTTTACAAATTTATAAACCGGAACTTCTAATTCTTTACCTAAAGAACAGGCGTCATCACAAATATCCCATTTATCATAATTAACTGCAGCAAATTCAGTGAAGTCTTTTACACGAATTGGATATAAATGACACGATACTGGTTTTTTCCAGTCTACGATTCCCTGGTTATAGGCTTGCTCAATTCCGCAAAGTGCAGTTTTTCCATCAAAAATAACATAGGCACAATCTTTTTCATCAATTAAAGGCGTTTCAAGATCACCATCAGTTCCTTTTACCCAGGTTCCCTGAGCTTCTATCGCTGCAATTCCCTCTTTGCGTAAAAAGGGTTTTACTTTAGGATAAATTTCTTCCATTATTTTGGTCTCCGCCTCGCTTAATGGTGCACCCGCATCTCCGTCAACACAGCAAGCTCCTTTACAAGCTGACAAGTTGCACACAAATTCTTTTTCAAGAATATCCTCTGAAATAATGGTTTTACCTAATTGAAACATGATAATAAGTACTGAAATTTATAAAGTGCAAAGATAGACAAAGAAAGCAGATGAAATGAGATTAAATTTTCTGTATAATTCTAGCACAGAGTTGCACGAAGTTTTTCAAAGAGATGCACGAAGATTTATATAATTTCCGAAAGTTTAAACATTAATATTTGTGGATACTAAAAAATAAAACTTTGCGTAACTGTGTGAAAATCTTTGTGAATCTCTGTGGCAAAGCAATCAATTGTTACAAATATCACTTTTCTAACTCACTAAACGTGTTTTTATAACAAAAATGCAATCTGCTAAAAAACACCTATCTTTATTATATACCTTTGCAAAAATTTTAAACGCTTAAAATCAAAGTAATATGTTAGATATCGACTATAAAGAAATAATTACTGTTGGCATGGTTCTTTTTGCTGTAATTGATATTGTAGGTTCTATTCCTATTATTGTGAATTTAAGAGCAAAGGTAGGACACATCGAATCTGAAAAAGCGACTATAGTGGCCGGAACGATTATGATTGTTTTTCTTTTTGTCGGAGAAGGCTTTCTTAACCTTATAGGTATTGACGTTCACTCTTTTGCAGTAGCCGGCTCATTTGTCTTGTTTTTTCTTGCTTTGGAAATGATTCTGGGACTACGAATTTTTCGCGATGAAGAACCGGGATCTGCTTCTATTGTTCCTTTGGCTTTTCCATTAATTGCCGGAGCGGGAACAATGACAACCTTACTTTCACTTCGATCTCAATTTCACACCATTAATATTGTCATTGCTATTTTGCTAAATATAATACTGGTTTATATTGTTTTAAAATCATCTAAAAAAATTGAAGATTTATTAGGAGAAAACGGACTTGGCGTAGTTCGTAAGACATTTGGAGTGATACTTTTAGCGATTGCTGTTAAATTATTCGCTGCTAATGTTAAAGGTTTGTTTGTCTAACTTTTATTTTTATAAATTTATCCCCAATAAAATTTCTAAATACAACTTTAAGACAATTTTTTGTCAACGAGTTCTACTTTACTATTTTAGACAAATAAACAGCCATATGAAAATTTTCACTTCTATCTTAGTGCTTTTAGCATTAGCTTTAATCGTTTTTAATATTACGTTGCTAGACTTTAAGAATCCTTTTCAGGGTGACAGTGCTGTAGCGTTTATTGGAATTGCAGCCTCTTTTTGTGCCGTTTTGATTCTTTTGATTTTTAGAATTTCTAAAAGAATTGAAGAAAAAATGAACGGTAGATAATATGTTTGACGTTTTAATTATTGGCGGAGGCGTTTCAGGCATGTCCTGTGCTCTCGTTTTAGGATCTGCCAAAAACAAAGCTTTTGTTACCGATAAAAAGATCGGAATATTTACACATCAAAAAAACTCTTCACTTCAGGAAGCGATTTTCTATAATGCTTACGGAATTACGCCCGGCAAATTAGGTTCTGATTTACTTATACAAAGCACTCAGGATTTAGCCACGACTTATCCGCATATTACTCAGATTGCAAATGAGAAAGTAATTAAAATTGAAGGAGTATTTCCTGAATTTATTTTAGTTACTAATAAAAACTCATATCAAACTAAAAGTATTGTTATCGGAATTGGTTCTGCCAATACTTTTGATATTGAAGGTTTGATGCAGTATATTGAACCGCATAAAAAAGCATTACCAGAAAAACAACGCATTCAGCTCAAAAACGAAGATCATAAAGTTGCTGATGGCATTTATGTTATTGGAACTCTTGCAGGCTGGAGAAGTCAATTGGCAATAGCCGCAGGAAGTGGCGCAGCCGTTGCAACAGATATTCTGACTTTATGGAATAACGGCGTACAAACTCACGCTCACGATAGCATTCGTTAATACAAGTATTATAAAAGATTAAACCATATAAATCATATAAGTTACCATAAATGCTTTAGGCATATTAAATAAACTTATATGACTTATATGGTTTAAAAATATTTTGTTTATTTTACTGATACAATCTCTTCTACTTTCATGTGTTTTTCGTCATCTGTTTTCCAGATTTCTCCTTTTAACGAAACCTGGTCTCCAATTTTAACTTGCTTGTAGTTTTGAGGCCCACCAACGTTTACGATGCTAATTATTGCAAAATAAACTTCTTTTGAATCAGTTATAACTTTTGCCGTATAACCGTCTTTTCCGGATTCTATTGATTCTACTTTACCTGAAATGGCTTTATTAGTATCTTTCATAGCTGTACAAGAAATTACAAATGTCATTAATATTAGTAACGCACCTAGTCTTTTTAGATTTTTCATATTTTGTTTTGTTATTTAACCGCAAAGATCGCCAAGGTTTACGCGAAGTTCGCCAATTCTATTTTAAATTATTATTAATGTAAAGTTCGCAAATACAGAACCAGAAGTGTTATATTATAAGAAGTAATTATTATTTAATTATTGCAAAACAACACAGCTTCCGGCGATTACCTGAAGATTTTCATCAAATTGTTTCCAGACTCTAATGTAACGATAAGCTCCAGCAATAGGATTCTCATCATAAGACCCCCTTAATGAAACCGTTACGGCGACTACCGCAACATCATTTATTATATTAATAAGTTGATCTGAAGCTTCCAGCGTTTCAATTTTCATTTTACCCAAACGATACGATTCCAAATCAAATGCTTTGGTAATAGTATTTCCGTCGGGTAAATTGAACAACAAGTCATCATGAAGCATTTTCTCTAAAATCGAAACATCTGCTTTTTTAATTGCCGTTAAAAGTTCGATTTCTGCATTTACAACTGATTCTGTTTTCATATCAAAAAAAAATTAAATTATTTTTTCGGATTTAAAACTGTTTTGACCATTGCATCTTCTTTCAAAATCACGTCGTAGTAGTACAATTCACCAAATAACTGTCGTGCGAATTCTGCTGTAATATAGCGATTTACCAACGCTTTTGTTTTGTCTAATTTTAAATCTAAACCTGTCATCAAAATATAGTTCTGAAACTTTTTAAAATACGTATCGGAGTGTTTCATTTTAGCCAAAAATTCATTAAAATGAAGTCCGGCAAAAGCATTTC
>Ga0247806_10001226_pt1 | contig 12959 bp, 13 predicted proteins | sample UWRJL059202B1_FD_179935 | JGI IMG/M metagenome (GOLD analysis project Ga0247806, IMG submission 179935) | Plant litter microbial communities from Arlington Agricultural Research Station in Wisconsin, United States - UWRJ-L059-202B-1 | ecosystem: Environmental > Terrestrial > Plant litter >... | reverse complement strand
TGAGCAGGATGAGCAGCCCCAGACCGATGGTGGACCAGGTGGGGGTGTTCGACTCGGCGAGGTCCTCGAGCACGAACCTGAACTGCAGGCCCATGTAGGCGAAGACGAACGCCTCGAGGATGAGGTCGATCACCGGCCACAACGCGCTCTCCTGCAGCCGGGTGCGGTAGGCGGTGGAGGGCACGGCGGTGCGGGGCTCGCGGAAATGGGCAAGGCTCACGGTGAACCCGGCGGCGACCACGGCGATGATGCCGGAGGCGTGCAGTTCCTCGGCGGCGAAGTAGGCCAGGAACGGCACCAGCAGGTTGAGCCCGCTCTCGATGGTGGGATTGCCCACCCGGGTGCGCACCGTTGACACGATTCCGCCCACGATCACGCCGAGGATCAGGCCCACAAGAGCCTCCCAGCCGAAGAGCAGGAACGGATTCTCGATGAACTCCTCGTCACCGGTGACGGCGGCCACCGCAACGGCGAACAGCGTCAGCGCTGCGGCGTCGTTCACCAGGCTCTCGCCGGTGAGAATCGAGATGGTGCGCCGTGGCAGGCCGATCTCCCGGCCGTGGCTGACGGTGGTGACCGAGTCCGGCGGCGAAACGACAGCTGCGAGCACAAAGGCCCCGGCCAGGCCGAGTTCCGGGGCGATCCACGAGGTGAGGAAGCCGACCACGATCGTGGTGAAGACCACCAGGCCCACCCCGAGTCCGAGGATGCTGCGCAGGTTTTTCAGGAACGCGAAGAACGAGAAGTTCAGGGTGGCCGAGTAGAGCAGCGGCGGGATCACGACCCCGAGGATCAACTCGGGGTCCAGTTCCAGCCGGGGCAGGCCGGGGATGAACGAGATGAGCGCAGCCAGCGTGACCGTCACGATTCCGGCCTGCAGGCCCCGGAGATGCGCGACGGCCGCGATGACCAGCGCACCGGTCATCACGAGGAGGAGTTGAACATCCATGGTGCTTGTCTTTCTTCGAGGGCGGGTCAGGTGTTGGCGCCGCGCGCGTCGACGGGCCAGCGGGCCACGACGGCGCCGTTCCGCACAACCAGGTAGTCGTCGGCGAGGTTCACGGCGGTGCAGACGTGGTTCGGCACAACGCTGATCCGGCTGCCGGCGGGCAGGTCGATCCCGGTGATCGTGGCGTGATGTTCCGACAACGCGCAGACCCGGGCGTCAGGGTGGTCGAGCAGGCGCCCGAAGCCCGTCGAGTACGACCCGCGATCAGCGCCGAGGACCTTGCTGCCCGCATCCGCGATGAGGTGGCCGTCGTGCCGGGCGGCCACCGTGGCGCGCACGGTGAGCGCGATGTCGTCGGCGCTCGACATGCCGAGCTCCCACTGTTGCGCGTCGCGAAACACGTACACGCCGGGGCGAATCTCGGTGAGCACGGTGGCGTCGGCGAACTCGACGGATGGTGTGGAGCCGCCGCTGACGATGCGCGCCGTCACCCCCGCGCCGGCCAGGGAGACCAGCGCGGCGGACAGCTCGCGAGCCTCGTCGGTCGCGGCGGCCCGGCGGCCGTCGGGTGTGTAGCTGTGGCCGGGAAAGGTGAACACACCCGCCACGTCGAGACCCGCGAGTGTGGCGGCGGCGGCGACCGGTCCGGCCTGGGCCGCGGGAACACCGCTGCGGTGGTGTCCGGAGTCCACCTCGACGAGAACCGCCAGCCGGTCGAGCAGCCCGGCGGCGGCGTGTGCGGCCCGCGCGGCCCCCTCGACGGAGTCCACGCCGATGAGCAGTGGGCCGGCCCCATCCGGCATGGCCTCCAGCAGGCGTCGCAGCCGGGCGGTCTTGTCGGCATCAAGCCACAGCGGGTAGGCGATGAAGATGTCGGTGAAGCCCGCAGCGGCGAAGACCTCGGCCTCGGAGATCGTGGCGACCGTGATCCCGGCGGCGCCGGCGGCCCGCTGCCGCCGGGCGATCTCGACGGACTTGTGTGTCTTCACGTGCGGCCGCAGTGCGAGCCCGGCCCTCGCTGCGAAGGCAGCCATCGCGGCGATGTTGCTGTCGAGCCGGGCCTCGTCGATGACGAGCGATGGGCTGGGCAACGCGGTGAGGTCGGCGGGCTCGGGGGCGGTCATTCCCCCAGTGTGCCAGCCCGCCGCCGTTAGCTGCCGTTGTACTCCTCATCCGTGATGTGCTCGAGCCAGGTGGTGGTCGTGGTGGGGTCGTCCGCGCTTTCGATCATGGCGATGTGCTCCATGAAGCAGCCCGGAGCCGCAGCGTGCCAGTGATCTTCTCCCGGCGGGGTGTAGAGGGTCTGGCCGGGGTGCACCTCGATGATCGTGCCGTCGCGGCTGCCGAAGCGGGCGACGCCCGAGGTGACGCGGATGTACTGACCGCGGGCGTGGGAGTGCCAGGCGGTGCGAGCCCCGGGTGCGAAGCGCACCGTGGCCACGACCATCCGCTGATCGCCCTCGTGCGGCGAAGCGATGGGGTCGAGCCAGACGTCACCGGCGAACTGGGCGGCCGGGTTCTTGGTGGTGGGAACGGTGGGTTCGATGTTCATGGGGGTTCCAATCGGTGGGTGCACATCGACGCTACGACGCCCGGGCGCGACGAGGGAGGCCCGGTCGGTACACCTCTGGTCAGCACCCGCCGCCGGTCGGGCACCGGGGTCACAGGGCGGCGGCCTTGGCCAGCAGCACGTCGCGCTCCCGGGTGTTCCGGGTGAGCGCGGCCGCGGCGGTGAACTCGGTGCGCGCCTCGTCGGTGCGAGCCAGCCGGGCCAGGAGCTCGCCGCGCACGCTCGGCAGCAGCGGAGAGCCGCGCAGGGCGCCGCCGCCGGTGAGGTCGTCGACGATCCGCAGAGCCGATGCGGGCCCGGTCGCCATCGAGACCGCCACCGCCCGGTTGAGGTCGACCACCGGGTTCGGTGCGATCCGGCCGAGGGCTTCGTAGAGCAGCACAATCCGCGCCCAGTCGGTGTCGGCCACGCTCGGCGCCGTCGCGTGGCACTCGGCGATCGCCGCCTGCAGCGCGTAGCTGCCCCGACCACGGCCCAGCGCATCCGCCCGGGCGAGCGCCGTGCGGCCACGAGTGATCTGCGCGTGGTCCCACCGGCCGCGGTCCTGGTCGGCGAGCAAAATGGGGGTGCCGTCCGGGCGCACCCGAGCGCCGAATCGGGACGCCTGCAGTTCCATCAGCGCCACCAGAGCGTGCGCTTCGGGCTCACGGGGCGTGAGACCCGCCAGAACCCGTGCCAGCCGCAGCGCCTCGTTGGCGAGGTCGATGCGCATCCAGTGGTCGCCGGCGGTGGCCGCGTAGCCCTCGGTGAAGATCAGGTAGACCACGCCGAGCACCGAACCGAGCCGGGCCCGCCACTCGCTGGGGTCCGGCACCTCGAAGGGCACCTTCGCCGCGGCGAGGGTCTTCTTGGCCCGCACGATGCGCTGCTGGATGGTGGCGACCGGCACCAGGAACAACCGGCCGATCTCCTCGGTGCTGAGGCCGCCGATCAGTCGCAGGGTGAGCGCCACCTGCGCCTCGCGGGCGAGCACCGGGTGGCAGGCGATGAACACCAGGCGCAGCACGTCGTCGTCGATCGGCTGCCAGGCATCCGCGTCGGTGTCGGCGCGAGCCGCCTGGTCGCCGGCCATGGCCCGGTGTCTCTCGTCGAGGCGTTCCCGCCGCCGCCAGGTGTCGATGGCCCTGCGCTTGGCGACGGCCGTGAGCCAGGCCCCGGGGTTTTGCGGGATGCCCGACTCCGGCCACTGGGTGAGCGCGTCGGCCACGGCGTCCTGGGCCAGGTCCTCCGCCAGGACGATGTCGCCGGTCATCCGGGCGAGGGTGCCCACGATCTTGGCGCCCTCGATGCGCCAGACCGCTTCGACCGTGCGCCGTGCGTCGGTCATGATGCCCGCCGGACGTGCCGGTTAGACCTGGCCGCTCTCGGCGCGCCAGGTTTCCTGCTGCTGAAGCACGGGGTTGTCGGCGAACTCGCCGAAGTCGCTCATCTCGGTGACCCGCCGCACCTCGAGCTTCGACCCGGGGCCGAGCGGGCACCGGCTCGCCCACTCGACGGCTTCCTCCTTCGAGCCGACCTGGATCATCCAGAAGCCGCTGAAGAGTTCGTGGGTCTCGCCGTAGGGGCCGTCGGTCACAATGGGCGGATCGGCGGTGAAATCGACCACGAAGTTGTCGGCCATCGAGTCGGCCAGGCCATCGCCGGCCAGCATCACGCCGGCCTTCAACAGGGCCTCGTTGTAGGCGCCCATCTTCTCGATGATCTCGGTGAAGTCGACCTTCTCGTAGTCCTGGCGGGCGGCTTCGGTGGATCGCATGATCAGCATGTACTTCATCGGATTCTCCTCAGTTGTGCGGGAGCGCGGAATGCGTCCCTCTACCTATACGTCGAATGGGAACCGCGCGGATCGACACGACGGTGAAAATATTCAAGCAGCCTTCCCGTGACACCACAATGAAACAATTTGACACCACAAACCCTTGACGTGACACCACCGTGGTGTCACTATGGTGGTATGGAACTCGGACAGTACGTCAACGACCTGCAGCGCCAACTCGTGGATGCCGCTGACAACGGCACCGACGACACCCGCGCCGTGGCCGAACGGCTCGCCGCCGGCCTCGACGCCTCGGTGCGGCTCGTGCTGCTCGACGTGCTGTCGAGCGCGGCCGGCGAGATCACCCGCGATCTCGCCCCGGGCTCGGTCGACGTGCGGCTGCGCGGCCGCGAGGTCGAGTTCGTCGTGACCGCACCGACCGCCGAACCGGAGAGCGAGGAACGGCCGGCCGCATCCGTCGACCTCGACGAAACAAGCACCTCCCGCACCACCCTGCGCCTGCCCGATGCCCTCAAGGCCCGGGTGGACGAGGCGGCGGCCGCCGACGGCCTCTCCGTGAACACCTGGCTGGTGCGCGCGGTCGCGGCCGCCCTGCAGCCCAAACAACGACGATCCGCGCAGCGCACGTTGCGCACCGGCGATAACTTCGCGGGCTGGGCGCGCTAACCCGACCCGCAGACCCGTACCACCTGCCCCGCGTACCCGCGAGGCCGGCCGACCGTACCCACCAGCCCACAGAAAGGCGAGCGCCAGCATGCCCAGCTACAGCACTCCCGCCCCCATCGACCTGGCCATCCACGTGCCGGTCGGCGAGATCGTGGTCGTCGCCAGCGACCGCACCGACACCGTTGTGACGGTGTCACCCACCAACCCGGCCAAGGCGGTCGACCGCCGCGGCGCCGACGAGACCACGGTGGAATTCGACGGCGAGCGGCTCACCGTCACCGCCCCGAAGCCGCGCTTCAGCATCATCGGTCCCACCGAGTCGGTAGACCTGCACATCGAGCTGCCGACGGGATCGCGGCTCACGGCCGAGATCTCGTCGGGCAATGTGCGTACCACCGGGCGCCTCGGCGCCACCCGGATCAAGTGCTCGAACGGTGCGGCCGAGATCGCCGACACCGGCGACCTGTGGCTGCGCGCCGGTAACGGCAACGCCACCCTCGGTGCCGCCGAGGGAGACATCGAGATCACGGCCGATCACGGCCAGATCCGGATCGGCACGGTCACCGGGGATGCGATCCTCAAGGCGTCGCACGGCAACATCCAGATCGGTCAGTCCGGTGGTGATCTCGACGCGAAGCTCTCCTACGGCGACCTCGAAATCACCAGGGCGCTCGCCGCCGTCTCGGCGAAAACCGCGTACGGCAGTATCCAGCTGGGCGAGATCTCCAGCGGGTCGGTGCAGGTGGAGAGCGGCTTCGGCCAGATCGCAATCGGCGTGCGCGCCGGTGTGCCCGCCTGGCTCGACCTGGCGTCGAAGAACGGGCGCCTGCGCAACGAACTCGCCGGCGATACCGCGCCCGACCCGTCCGAACAGACCGTCACGGTGCGCGCCCGCACCCAGTTCGGTGACATCAACATCCGTCGTGCGTCGTGAGTGCGCGCACCTGAGCGAAAGGACCCAACCCCCATGACCACCTCAGCGATCGAGATCCGTGGACTGCGGAAGTCCTACGGCGCCAAGACCGTGCTCGACGACGTCGACCTCAGCGTGAGCGCCGGCACCGTCACGGCGCTGCTCGGCCCCAACGGCGCCGGCAAGACCACCACGGTGCACATTCTGTCCACGCTCGTGCGGCCGGATGCCGGCAGCATCACGGTCGCGGGCTGCGACGTCGGGCACGACCCCGACGGCGTGCGCGCCGCGATCGGCCTCACCGGCCAGTTCTCCGCCGTCGACGGCCTGCTCTCCGGCGAGGAGAACCTGCTGCTGATGGCCCGGCTGCGCCACCTCGCCCCGAAGCGCGCCACGGCACGCGTGGCCGAGCTCCTGGAGCAATTCGACCTCGTCGAGGCGGCCCGCAAACCGCTCGCCACCTATTCGGGCGGGATGCGGCGGCGCCTGGACCTCGCGATGACCCTGGTGACGACCCCGAGTGTGATCTTCCTCGACGAACCCACGACGGGGCTGGACCCACGCAGCCGCCACACGATGTGGGACATCGTGCGCGGCCTGGTCGCGGAGGGCACCACGGTGCTGCTCACCACCCAGCACCTCGAGGAGGCGGACGAGCTCGCGGACCACATCGCGGTGCTCGACGAGGGCCGGATCGTCGCCGACGGCACGCCGGATGAACTCAAGCGGCTCGTGCCCGGCGGGCACATCCGGCTCCGGTTCGCACAGGCGGCGGCGCTCGAGTCTGCCGCCAGGCTGCTCGACGGGTCCGCCCGCGACGACGCCGCGCTCGTGCTCACCGTGCCCAGCGACGGTGGGGTGCACGCACTGCGCAGCGTTCTGGACCGCCTTGATGCTGCCCATCTCGAGGTCGACGACCTCAGCATCCACACCCCCGACCTCGACGACGTGTTCTTCGCCCTCACCGGCACGACGGACCGTCCCGGCCGGACCGACACGAAAGGAATGTGAATCATGACCACCCTCACCGCCCCGCGCCCGACGATCGAGCGCGCCCGGCGCCGGTCGCACGTGGTCGCCGACGCGAACACGATGCTGCGCCGCAACCTGCTGCACATGGTGCGTTACCCCGGCCTGTCGGTGTTCACCATCCTGGGCCCCGTCGTCATCCTGCTGATGTTCGTGTTCGTCTTCGGCGGCACACTCGGGGCCGGCCTGCCCGGAGTGGACCCGGCCGGCGGTCGGGAGGCGTACCTCGCGTATGTGATGCCGGGCATCCTGGCCATCACCATCGCGGGCACCGGCGGCGGCACCGCCACGACGGTGTCGATGGACATGACCGAGGGGATCACCGCGCGGTTCCGCACCATGGCGATCTCCCGGGCCGCGGTGCTGGCCGGACACGTGCTCGGCAACACCATCCAGGCGGTCATCGCCGTCGCGCTGGTGCTCGGCGTCGGCGTGCTCATCGGCTTCCGGCCCACCGCCGGGCCGCTCGAGTGGCTCGCCGCCGCCGGGCTGATCGTCTTGATCGCGTTCGCCGTCACCTGGCTCTCCGTCGGCATGGGCATGCAAGCCAAATCGGTCGAAACGGCCAGTAACCTGCCGCTGCTGCTGGTTCTACTGCCGTTCCTCGGTAGCGGCTTCGTTCCGACCGAATCCATGCCGGCCGGCCTGCAGTGGTTCGCCGACTACCAGCCGTTCACCCCGATGGTCGAGACCCTGCGCGGGCTGCTGCTGGGCACCCCACTCGGCTGGAACGCCGTGCTCGCGGTCGGCTGGTGCGTCGTCATCACGATCATCGGCTACGTGTGGTCGATGACCCTCTACGAGCGGAAGTCGGTGCGTTAGGTCGCGTTCGACCATCAGAGCGGGGCGGTCGCGGATTTTCCGCGACCGCCCTGTGTTACGTCCCGGGTCGGGGGATTTTGAGTCGACGGTGGCACTGGCCCACTCTGGAAGCTGGCTCATCGCCCCCGCCACCCCAGAACCCGCCGGAGAACACGCTCATGACTCACGACAACTCGACCCAGGCTGAGATTGCAGCACACCTCGGTAAGAAGAAGTCACGTCGGCGCACCGGCATCATCGTGGGTGCGGTCGCCGTGGTCGCCATCGCAGCCGCCATCACCGTGCCGATCGTGGTGCAGAATTCGTCACCCACCGCCGCGGGCGAAGACGAACTCATCGAGTTGACCATCGCCGACACCGCGCAGAGCGACTTCCAGGACGCGATCGTGGAGGTCGGCCGCGAGAACGGGCTCGACATCGAGTTCATCAATTTCGACGACCCGTACCTGCCGAACACCGCTCTCGTCGAGGGCGAGGTCGATGCGAACTCGTTCCAGCACGTTGCGTGGCTCAGCCAGTTCAACAAGGAGAACAGCTCCGACATCACGCCGATCTTCTCGACCGTGATCTCCTCCTGGGGGCTGTTCTCCCAGACGCACTCCAGTGTCGACGAGATTCCGGCCGGTGCCCGCGTGGCGGTGCCCGATGACCCCGCGAACTTCGCCCGGTCGCTGTTCATCCTGCAGACCGCCGGTGTGATCGAGGTCGACCCGGCTGCCGGCGTCTTCCCCACCGAGGAGGACATCACCTCCAACGAGAAGGGCATCGAACTGGTGCGCATCGCGCACGAATCGGTGCAGACGGCCTACGCCGACCCGGCCATCGACGCCGTGGTGATCGCCACCGACGACTTCGACCCTGCGCTGGAGATCACCAGCGATGACGCGCTCGTGCTGGAAGATTCGTCGGCCACGACGTCCAGCCCGTACGTCATCGTGCTCGCCACCACCGGCGACAATGCCGACAACCCGGCCTGGGAGCCCCTCGAGAAGACCTACCGGGACAAGCGCGTCGTCGCGGCCCTCGAAGAGGAGAAGCGCGGCGAGTCCACCATCGTCGAACTCCCGGTCGATGACCTGCGCGCCTCGCTTGCCGAACTGACCGCGATGTAGCTGGGCCTGTTCACCGCAATCGAAAGTTACGCATGACTGAGCGCATCCGCCTCACCGGGGTATCGAAGCAGTACACGGCCAAAAAATCCGCCGTTCCTGCTCTCGCACTCGACGGCATCGATCTGACCATCGAGGCGGGCGAGGTGTACGGCCTCATCGGTCGCTCCGGCGCCGGCAAGTCCACGCTGCTGCGGATGATCAACGGTCTCGAAGCTCCCACGAGCGGTACCGTGCACGTGGACGGCGTTGACGTGCACACCCTGGCACCCGGTGACCTGCGCACTCTCCGGCACGGCATCGGGATGGTGTTCCAGCAGTTCAGCCTGTGGAACTCGCGCACCGTGTACGGCAACATCGCGGCACCGCTCAAGATCGCCGGCTGGAAGGACGAGGACATCACCCGTCGGGTCGGGGAACTCGTGGACTTCGTCGGCCTCGGCGGCAAGACCTTCGCCCGCCCCCGGCAGCTCTCCGGTGGGCAGAAGCAACGGGTGGGCATCGCGCGGGCCATCGCCAGTCGCCCCTCGATCCTGCTCGCCGATGAGGCGACGAGTGCGCTGGACCCGCAGACCACCACGGAGATCGTCGACCTGCTGCGCTCGGTGAACCGTGACCTCGGCATCACGATCGTCGTCGTCACCCACGAGATGGACGTCATCAGCCAACTCGCCGACCGGGTGTCGATCCTCAGCGACGGACGCGTCGTCGAATCGGGGGAGATCCACCAGATCCTCGCCCGACCGACACACGCCGTGACCGCGGGGCTGGTCGGCTCCTACACGCGCACCGCGCTGACCGACGCGGAGCGGGCCGTGCTGAGCCAGAAGTTCACCGGCCGTCGAATCTCCATCGTGGTGGATGACGCGCTCGTCGACAGTCCGGTGTTGTCGCGGATCGCGCGCGCCCACGGCGTCGACTTCTCGATCATCCAGGGCGGCGTCGCCCGGGTGAAGGACCAGCCGTACGGGCAGCTGAGCCTCGCCCTGTACGGCGATGACACCGCCATCGACCGGTTCTCGGCCGAACTCGGCGCGCAGACGGAGGTGACACCGTGGTGAGCCTGCCGCTGTTCATCGATGCCGATGTGGTCGTGCCGAAGGTGGCGAAGGCCCTCGGCGAGACCCTGTTCATGGTCACGGTGTCGTTCTTCTTCGCCGCGGTGATCGGCCTGGTCCTCGGTATCTTCCTGTTCGCCACCCGCCCGGGCCAGCTGCTGCACAGCCGGTTCGCACACACGGTGCTGAACTTCGTGGTGAACGTGCTGCGGCCCATCCCGTTCATCATCCTGCTCATCGCCCTGACGCCGCTGACCCGGGCACTGCTCGGCACGAGCATCGGGCCGGCCGCCGCCATCCTGCCGCTCACCATCGCCGCGTCGGTCGGCATCGCCCGCGTCGCCGAGACTAACCTTGTGGCGGTCGACCCCGGCGTGGTCGAGGCGGCGAAGGCGATCGGCGCCAAACCGCTGAACATCCTGTTCGGGTTCGTCGTGCGTGAGGCCTTCGGGCCGTTGCTGCTGTCGTTGACGTTCATCTTCGTCGCGCTGATCGACGCGACCGCGGTGGCCGGCGCCGTCGGCGGTGGCGGGCTCGGTAACCTCGCCCTCACCTACGGGTACCAACGGTTCGACTACGGCGTGATGATCCTCATCATCCTGGTGCTGATCGGGCTGGTGCAGCTGGTTCAGCTGCTCGGCAACCGGATCGCCCGCCGGTTCATCGACGGATGACGTTCGCCACGCGAACCGTCGTGGTGATCGGCGGCGGGGTGCTCGGCTCGGCCGCCGCGTCACACATCAATGCGTGCGGACACGCCGTGACGCTCATAACCGACGAGCCCCGGGGCACCACCCGGGTCTCCACGGCGAGCCTCGCCTGGGTGAACGCGAACAGCAGCAGCCCGGACGCGTACACCAGCCTTCGCTCTGACGCCCGCACCGTGCACGCCCGGGCGGGCGTGGACGCGGGCTGGTTCCGGCCCACCGGGTCGACGACCGACGGCGTCGACGCCCCCGGCGACGGCTACGTCGACACCGAACGGTTCATCGCCGTGCACCGCTCGACCCTGCTGTCCGCGGGCGGCACCGTGCGTGCCGGGATGCGCGTGCGGAGCCTGCGGCGTCACGGCCAGCGGGTCGTCGTTGTGTGCGACGGGGCCGCGAGTCCCGCCGAGGCGCGCGCCGAGCAGATCGTGGCCGACGCCGTCGTGATCGCGGCGGGAACCGGAACCGCCCAGCTCGCCTCTTCCATCGGCGCTGACACTCGGCGGCTCGGCACGGCAACCGGCCCCAGGGGATTTCTCGCCCGTGTTCGACTCGACCACGGCATCACGCAGGTCCGGTCCGCGAACGGTTTGCAGCTGCGACCGGATAGCGCCGGGGTGCTGGCCGCGCAGAGTCTCACGATCGAGCGGCAACTGCTGAAACGCGGCGACGACGCGACCGTCGCCACGGTATGGCCAGCGCTCCGCGCGGAACTGGCCTCGGTGCTCGGGCGGGACGTGCCGGAGGATGCGCTCATCCGCCTCGATGAGGCGTCTCGCCCCATGTCCGCCGACGGGCTGCCCGTAGTGGGCTGGGTGGCCGACGGCGTCTACGCGCTGCTGTCCCACAGCGGCGTCACCCTCGCGCCGCTGCTCGCCGAACTTGTCGCCCGCGACCTCTCCGGGGACGCCGATCCCCGACTCGACCCCTACCGCCCGAACTGCCGGATTGGATCAACACCATGACCGCTACCCCCACGGATGCCCGCGCGCACGCCACCGTTCTCGCCACCAGCACCCTGCTCGCCACCCTGCCGGAACGGCAGGGGTTCGGCGATGCCACCCTGATCCGGCTGTCAGAGGGCTCGATCGACCTCGGCGGCGGTAACCCGTCGACCGGGCTGCTGCCCACCGACCTGTACCGGGACGCCGCCCTCGGTGTCACCACCGACCCGGGATTCCCGGCTCTGCTGCGCTACTCGCCGGCCCCCGGCCTGCTGTCGCTGCGGCGCGCCATCGCCGCTCGCGAGCAGGTTGGCGCCGAGCGGGTGATCGTCACGAACGGCGGCGCGCACGGGCTGGCACTCGCCGTGCTCGCCACCCTCAACCCCGGCGACACCATCGTCGTGGACGACCCGGTGTACCCGTTGTTCCTGCGCACCCTCGAGCTCGTCGGGGTGAACGTCGTCGCCCTCCCGGTCGCGAGCGACGGCATCGATGTCGACGCCCTCGCCCATCGGCTGCGGGAGGGCCTGCGACCCACAGCGCTGTTCACCGTGCCGACATTCCAGAACCCCGCCGGTGCCACCCTCTCGGCAGAGAAGTCCGCCGCGCTCGTCGACCTCGCCGAACGCTACGGGTTCACGATCATCGCGGATGATCCCTATCGCGAGATCTCGTTCCCGGGCACCGTCGTGCCCGCACGTCCCCGGCTGCGCGACACCGACCGGGTGGTCGCCGTGAACAGCTTCTCCAAAACCCTCGGGCCGGGCCTGCGCCTGGGCTGGCTGACGGTGCCGGGCGACCTGACCGCGGGCTACACCAAGCTCCGCAATCGCCTGGACGGCCAGACCAGCGGGGTGCTGCAGGCGGTCGTGGAACGGATGCTCGCCGACCAGCGGTTCACCCCAGCCATCACCGCCGCGGGCGCCGGATATGCCCAGAAGGCGCGCGTGCTCACCGACGCGTTGCGCGACCAGTTCGGCGACGATATCGAGCTGGTCGAGCCGACCGGCGGGTTCTTCGTCTGGGCGCACCTGCCCGGCACCTTCGACTCCGCCCGGGTGTTCGACGCGGCGCAGAATCTTGGAGTCACGTACCAACGCGGCGAGTGGTTTTCGGCCGGATCCGAGCAGTTCCGCGGGTTTGTGCGGTTGTCCTACTCCGAACCCGACGCCGTCGCCCTCCGTGAGGGCGTGGCCCGGCTTGCGCAGGCCTGGCGCGCGGAGGCCGTGGCCTAGCCCCGCCCTCAGGTTCGGTCGTCGCCCGCCCCGCCGGTCGAGCGTGCCGAGGCCCCGCGACCCGCGCGCGTGTCGTGCCCCGTCGTTGGTCGAGCCCGTCGAGACCTCGTGACGTGCGCGCGTGTCGTGCCCCGTCGTTGGTCGAGCCCGTCGAGACCTCGCGACCCGCGCGCGTGTCGT
>Ga0247806_10001223_pt1 | contig 12974 bp, 13 predicted proteins | sample UWRJL059202B1_FD_179935 | JGI IMG/M metagenome (GOLD analysis project Ga0247806, IMG submission 179935) | Plant litter microbial communities from Arlington Agricultural Research Station in Wisconsin, United States - UWRJ-L059-202B-1 | ecosystem: Environmental > Terrestrial > Plant litter >... | reverse complement strand
CTGGGTGGGAGTAAGCTTAACTGGTTCTGGCTATAGGTCTTAAAGGTAACTTTCTTGCTCATACCTTAAATTTAAGCATTATCCATAAAATATAAAAGAGGCTGCCTAACTTTTTAGACAGCCTCTTATACTTTATGCTTCTACAGAAACTATTTCTGCCCCGGTTACAAACATTTGGTAAATTAATTCTGTTTGCGCTGCGTTGGGCATATATTCATTTGTCATACTATATGGGTGTTTGGTTATTTTTTAACTTTTTAAAACGGAACATCGTCATCATCTGCCGGGCTGTTCATGTTACTGCCAAAGGCATCATTTGCAGATGGCAGGTTTTTAGTAAGGAAGGCATTGGCACTATCATTCATACTCGATGGCAATTCGTCAAACGGTGAACTAAAGTCGTCCAGATTGTCAAACTTACCAAGGCTGCCAATAAATTTAAGCCTGATGTTCTCAAGGCCACCATTACGGTGCTTGGCTACTATAAACTCGGCCTGGCCCTGTGTGGGCGACTGCTCCTCATCATCCCACTCTTCTATTTTGTAATATTCAGGACGGTAAATAAACGATACAATATCTGCATCCTGCTCAATCGCCCCTGATTCCCTCAAATCTGAAAGTAGCGGCCTTTTACTCGAACCACGGGTCTCTACCGCACGCGATAGCTGCGACAGGGCAATTACAGGTACCTGAAGCTCTTTTGCAAGTGCCTTAAGATTCCTGGAAATGGTAGAGATTTCCTGCTCACGGTTACCGCCATTTTTACCATTGCCGCCCGCAGTCATTAACTGTAGGTAATCTACAATGATCATCCTGATACCAAACTGAGAAGATAGCCTTCTTGCCTTGGCACGTAGATCGAAGATGGAAAGCGATGGGGTATCATCTATATAAAGGGGTGCTTTTTCAAGGTCTTTTACCTTTATACTAAGCTGCTCCCACTCGTGTTTTTCTAATTTACCGGTACGCAGTTTTTCTGACGGCAGCCCCGTTTCGCTCGATATCAAACGGGTAATAAGCTGTACCGATGACATCTCCAGAGAAAATAACGCTACGGGGTGCCCATAATCTATGGCCATATTACGCGCCATAGAAAGTACGAACGCAGTTTTACCCATACCCGGCCTTGCCGCTATAATGATAAGATCACTTGGCTGCCAGCCCGATGTTAGCTTGTCCAGATCATGAAAACCGGTTGCCACACCACTCATTCCCTCTTTACCGGCAATCTCTTCAATACGTTTCTTTGCCTGTATTACAAGGCTCTGTGCTGTTTCAGAGCTTCGCTTAATATTACCCTGGGTAACTTCATACAGTTTAGATTCGGCTTTATCAAGCAAATCAAATACATCGGTAGTTTCGTCATACGCTTCTTCAGATATTTCTGCAGAAATACGTATAAGGCTGCGCTGAATGAATTTTTGCAGGATAATGCGCGAGTGAAACTCGATGTGTGCCGACGATGATATTTTTTGGGTAAGCTGTATAAGGTAAAAGTCGCCACCGGCAAGCTCCAGCTTGCCCACTTTTCTTAATTGTGCGGATACCGTTAAAAGATCTACGGGCTGTGTATCGTTAAAAAGCTGCACAATAGCTTCAAAAATATGCTTGTGGGCTTCTTTGTAAAAGGCATCGGCCTGCAGGATGTCAATAACTTCATCAACCCCTCTTTTATCAATCATCATAGCGCCCAGTACTGCTTCTTCTAAATCGAGAGCCTGGGGCTGAATTTTGCCTTGCTCCAGAGAAATCAGCCTTGACTTGTCTATCTTTTTTGGGTTAATATTTTTTAAATTCTCCATGTTGCGAATGTACTCAAAATTGAGGCGGGTATGTTAGGTAATTGTTAAGGCACTCTTGTTCATAACTTGTTAACAAACAAGCTTTCATTGTTCATAAGCCAAAAAAAATCCGAAGCGGTAAGGCTTCGGATAAAAGGGTACTAAAAGGCCGGTTATTCTTTAAACTCGCCCATTTTACTGTACTTATCCATCCTTTGCTCTACAAGATCGTGTGTTGATAAGTCTTTTAGTTCATTGTATGCTTTCAATATATATTCTTCTACACTTTTAAAAGTAGTTTCCCTGTCATAATGTGCGCCACCAAGCGGTTCAGGGATAATATCGTCTATAAGGTTTTGCTTTTTCATGTCAAACGACGTTAGCTTTAACGCCTCTGCCGCCTGCTCTTTATACTCCCAGCTCCTCCATAAAATAGATGAACATGACTCTGGCGATATTACAGAGTACCATGTGTTTTCCAGCATGTACACCCTGTCTCCCACACCTATTCCTAATGCTCCTCCAGATGCTCCTTCTCCTACTATAACGGTAATGATAGGCACTTTAAGGCGGCACATTTCAAAAATATTTCTTGCAATGGCCTCCCCCTGTCCGCGCTCTTCGGCTTCAAGGCCAGGATATGCTCCCGGTGTATCTACTAATGTTATAACAGGCACTCCAAATTTTTCGGCCATTTTCATTAGCCTTAGTGCCTTGCGGTACCCTTCCGGGTTAGGCATACCAAAGTTACGAAACTGCCTTGTCTTAGTATTAAAACCTTTTTGCTGGCCTACTATCATAAACGACTGCCCGCCTATCTTGCCAAGCCCGCCTATCATGGCTTTATCGTCTTTAAAACCACGGTCGCCAAAAAGCTCAAGGAACGTGTCTCCTGTTAGCGCCCTAACATGGTCCATAGTATAGGGGCGGCTTGGGTGTCTTGACAGTTGTACCCGTTGCCAGGCTGTAAGGTTTTTATATATTTTCTTTTTAGTCTCTTCGAGTTTTTTTTCAATCTGTTTGCAGGTATTGGATACATCCACATCCGACTCCTGGCCAATAACAGTGCATTTATCTAACTGCTCTTCCAGTTCCCTGATAGGAAGCTCAAAATCTAAATATTCCATAGTAAAGGCAGATTTTTTATTTTAGTGAGGCTGCAAAGATAAAACTTTTAATGTAAGTATGGCAATCCTAATACCCAATTACTTTGCGGTTTCGACTTTGTTTTTTAGCACTCCGTTGATTATCACGGTAATTAATATAATGGCAGCACCTATGTAAAAGGTGTAACCCATTTGTTCATCGGTCTTAAAGACTATTAATGCAAGAATAATCCCATAAACAGGCTCAAGGTTTATGGTTAGCATCATGGTATAGGCACTTATAAATTTCATGACTTTTACGGCAGCAATTTGTGCATAAGCCGTGCAAAATGACCCCAGTATAAACAGCCACAGCCAGTCCCTGTGAGATAGCATAAAGAACTCCTGTGTAAACTGTCCTGTAAACAAAAGGTATAGCGAAAAGAAAAATATGCCTCCTAAAAGCTCGTATAACGATATGGTTACCGGATTATACTCTTTAGCAAACTTACCGTTTATAATAGCAAACAGTGCCGATAGCGATGCCGATACCAGTGCTATGCCAATACCTAATAGTAAATGACTGCTACCGGTAGGTGTGTTATGTATAACGTTACCCATGGCAGATAGTGAGAATGGCCCCGAAGATATCCGGGTAACAAGTGCCACAAAAAACTCGCCATATATAATTATGCTGAGTGCCAGTATAACCACAAGACTGAGTATAAGCTCATACCATACCACTTTTTTACCATAAAAAACAGTTTCTAAAAGCGATGCAAAAAATGCCCCGGTAGACAGGCATGCCAGCGTAACCGATATATTACTCACTTTTATTGCCTGAAAAAACGTAAACCAGTGTACAGCAATTACAAGCCCTGCTATAACAAACCGCATAAATGTTTTAGGAGATATTTTAAAAGGTGCCTTTGTAATTATGGCATAAACAATCATTATGGCTACACCTATACACATCCTGAACCATACCAGCGGCATGGCACTTATAGTTATAAGTTTGCCCAGTACAGCCGTAAAGCCCCAAACAAACACTATAAAATGCAGGTGCAGGTAGTTTTTAAAACTATCGCCTTGCATTGCGCAGGAGTATTATAGCAAGTATGCCAAAGGTTACATTAGGTATCCAGACGGCAATAAGCGGCGAAAAGGTAGATTTTTCTGCCATGGTGCCAAATACTTTATCAAAAAATATAAAGGTAAATGCCAGCACAATACCCAGCGCCAGGTTTACACCCATACCGCCACGGCGTTTCATGGCAGATACCGCTACTGCAATAACCGTAAGTATAAAGGCAGATGTGGGTATACTGTATTTTTTGTACTTTACAACCAGGTAAGCATTTATATTGCCAGATCCGCTGTCTTTTTCTTTCTCTATAAAGCGGTTAAGCTCGCCCAGCGTCATCGTTTCGGCAGCATAAACGGTAGGCGTAAGGTCATCCGGCTTAAAATTGAATTTAAACTTTTTTGTGGGCGAAGATTCCAGTATATCGCCCATTGCACCAACAGTTCTTTTTGTAAAACTGGAAAGCACATAAGTACTGTCTTCCTGATTAAACCTAATAGTACCAGCATTCATTTTATAAACCAGCTTGTTGTTGTCAAACTTTTCAAGGTTAAAGTTATAACCTGTTTGGGTAGCAAAGTTAAAGCTGCTCACATAAATATATTCGGTCTCGCTAATTTGCTTATATACATCGGCACTTTGCCGCGACTCAGGGTTACTTTTTAAATATTTATATCTAAAATCGTTAAAGCCTTTACTTGCCTTTGGCACAAAAAAGAAACCCATTAACAATGCCAATACAGATATTATAGTAGCTCCAATAATGTAAGGCCTTAAGAACCTGAAAAACGAAATACCCGACCCTAAAATGGCTATAATCTCGGTATTATTAGCCAACTTGCTCGTAAACCATATTACCGACAGGAACAGGAATATAGGGAAGAGCAGGTTAGCAAAATATATGGTAAAGTTACCGTAGTAAATGGCTACCTCTTTAAAGGGTACTTTGTTTTGCAGTATCTTATTTACCTTTTCAGACACATCTATAACTATCCCTATAGGAATGAACATGAGCAGCATTACAAAAAACGTGGCTAAGTAGCGCTTAAGGATGTACCAGTCTATTATTTTCACAGCGTGCTTTTTATCAAATATAAAAAATTAAAGCCTTTGGCTCATTTGCTTAACCATTTTTTCTTTCCAGGCATAAAAGTCGCCTGCAATAATATGCTCCCTGGCCTCGCGCACCAGCCACATGTAAAACCCAAGGTTGTGTATGGTAGCAATTTGTTTGCCAAGGTATTCATTGGCAGCAAATAGGTGCCTTAAATAAGCTTTAGTATACTGGGTATCTACATAGGTAATACCCATCTCATCTACCGGAGAAAAATCATCTTCCCATTTCTTGTTCTTAATATTTATGGTACCGTTAGCCGTAAACAACATACCGTTACGGGCATTACGGGTAGGCATAACACAGTCAAACATATCTACGCCAAGGGCAATATTTTCTAATATATTAATAGGCGTACCCACACCCATAAGGTAACGCGGCTTATCTTCGGGTAGTATGCTGCACACCACATCGGTCATGGCATACATCTCTTCGGCAGGTTCGCCCACGCTAAGTCCGCCTATGGCATTACCCACAGCACCGGCATTGGCAATATATTCGGCAGATTGTTGTCGAAGATCGGTATACGTACTTCCCTGCACAATAGGGAAAAACGCCTGGCTGTAGCCATATTTATAGGGTAGTTTCTCAAGGTGTGTAATGCAACGGTCTAACCAGCGGTGCGTCATGTGCATCGACCTTTTGGCATAGCGGTAATCGCAAGGGTAAGGTGTACATTCATCAAAAGCCATAATAATATCGGCACCTATGGTACGCTGAATTTCCATAACGCTCTCCGGCGAAAAGAAATGGTACGAACCGTCTATGTGCGATTTAAACTTTACCCCTTCCTCTTTAATCTTTCGGTTAGCCGAAAGCGAGTACACCTGGTAGCCGCCACTATCTGTAAGTATCGGGCGGTCCCAGTTCATAAATTTATGCAGTCCGCCGGCCTTCTCTAAAATTTCTGTTTGCGGGCGAAGATATAAATGGTAGGTATTGCCTAATATAATGTCAGGTTTAATATCTTCTTTAAGTTCGCGCTGGTGCACGCCCTTAACGGTTCCCATTGTGCCCACAGGCATAAATATAGGGGTTTGTATAACACCGTGATCGGTAGTAAGGGAGCCCGCCCTGGCTTTGCTTAACGGGTCTTTAGTAACTAAATCAAATTTCATGGTTCTCTTTTACAGCGTGCAAAGATAGGGAATAGATTTTAGATGATAGACGGGAGATAATAGATTGTGCGGTGGCGATTAAATACTTAAAAATGTATCTTTGATATACCAGCTAACCTCACATGAAAAAAAGCCAAACACTTTCACTACTATTTATACTCTCCCTGTTTTCCTGCCAAAAAAATAAGGATGCCGAATTTAGAAAACAAATTATAGGTGAATGGAAGTTTATAGAAAAAGTAGATAGCACACAGCGTGATCCTGAGAATATACCTCCAGAACCGCCTGGCATGGGCTATAAGTTATTGGGATACCAATTTTATGAAAACGGTAATTGCGAAAATAAATTAGGATATATTTCTATAGATGAATCAAATGGATATGACAACAGGAAGATTAACTACTTAGGCAATGATACCAAATATAAAATTGATAAAGGCAGCTTAAAGATTTTCAATCTGGAAACTAAAAAGTGGGTAGATCAGAAAATAATTTCAATTGTAAAAGACACTCTTATATTACAAGTAAAAGACAGCATGTATAATAAATATGCCAAGACCAACTACTTAATTGACACTAATGAGCAATATGATAAAATAATTGTTTCGTCTTCGGGCTGTTATGGCGCTTGTCCTGTAGCTAATATTTGTGTTAACAAAAATGGGAACGTGCTATATCAAGGCTTAAATTTTACTACTAATAACGGTTTATTTAGTTCCAAAATATCAGAAAGAGAATACCTGCAAATAGAACACCGCTTTAAAAAAGCATCCATAACAAAACTAAATACCCACTATGCAGCAAGTCATACAGATGACCAAACCATATCAGTTACTTTTATAAGAAACAACAAGATATATAAAACTATATTAGATTATGGCAGCGAAAGCCCTGCAGAATTTCAGTGGGCTTATGTGCCCGTTAATTTTTTAGATCAAAAATTAAAATTGCAGCCACATAAGGGTAATGCCTCTAATATTTCTAACCGGATTTTCGATTTTGAAACAGTTACCGAAATCTGTTCGCTTATTCAATCTGAAAGCTTTTTTCTGTTAACTGAACTTGATAAAGGCAAGGAAACGACAACTGAATTTAAACCTAAATATACAAGCGAATATTGGGAAAATGAAAATACCCTGACTGTTCATACCGATGGAAGATATTATAGTTTCCCTGATAAAAACAGCATTAAAACAATTGATTTAGGTTATAATTTTTTAGAACGGAATAGTCTTTATAAAAATTTCAAAAAGAAAACCGAGTAGGTTACTAAAATTAAACATATCGGAGATTTTTCAACTCCGTTGCACTTCGCTCAAAATGACATAGCTGTCATCACGGCCTTGTAAATTAGTTCCTTTTGGAATTATACCCCCGTGTCTACAAAAAATCTATACCCCAGCTTTGCGTTCTTAGTGAAAATCATTGTGTACTTCTTGGTAAAAAACACACTCCTAAACATGCCGCTGTCATTCCGACGAAGGAGGAATCTCTTACAAATTATGTCTTCTGATGCAGACATTTGCTTAAGCAAATGGTTAAATAAATACCCAAGCAAAACCCCAACCAAATTGCCAACCAAAAAGCGCCGGTTTTTAAAAAATGGTTACACCTTCTTACCGATGCAAATTTTTAGCTCAAGTCAAATTTAACCCAACTCTAACCCACTTTATTTTACAGAAAACTGTTTTGCAGTCCTTTAAAAAAAAGCTTGTTTTTTAAATGCTTAACCAAATGGTTAACAATTTAGCAATTGCAAATGCAATTGCAAATGAAGATGTAATTGTAAATAAAAATGCAAATTAAAAAAAGCAAAAAACAAAATTTCGATTTCAAATCCATACCTAATCCGAAAAAAAAGCCTTTTGAAAAGAAAATGAAATAACGTGGAAAGCGGTTCGGGAGAAAACCACAAGTGTAACTTAAACACTTGTAAACACTGGGGTTTCCGTAAATTTTAGCACATAAAACACTTGCCATAACTGTAAAAAAGCAGTACCTTTGCACCGTCTAATTTTAACTCAAAAAATGAAACCAAACACACAACAACTCACTGATTTAACTACCCAGGTAAGGCGTGATATTTTGCGTATGGTGCATGCCGTAAACTCCGGCCACCCCGGTGGTTCGCTTGGCTGTACCGAATTTTTGGTAGCCCTTTACCAAGCCGTCATGGACCGCAAGGAAGGCTTTGATATGGACGGGCTTGGCGAAGATGTTTTTTTCCTGTCTAACGGCCATATCTCGCCGGTTTTTTACAGCGTCCTGGCACGCAGCGGCTATTTCCCGGTTTCAGAATTAGCTACTTTTCGCCTGCTAAACTCAAGGCTACAGGGTCACCCTACTACCCACGAAGGCTTGCCGGGCGTGCGCATTGCATCGGGCTCTCTTGGCCAAGGTTTAAGCGTTGCCCTGGGCGCAGCACAAACAAAAAGGCTCAAGGGCGACAAGCACCTTGTGTACACGCTGCACGGCGATGGCGAACTGCAGGAAGGCCAAAACTGGGAGGCTATCATGTATGCATCGGCTTACAAGGTAGATAACCTTATTGCAACGGTTGATGTAAATGGCAAACAGATTGACGGCCCTACCAACGAGGTACTGCCTATGGGCAGCCTGAGCGCTAAATTTACTGCTTTTGGGTGGGAAGTTGTAGAAATCATAGCCGGTAACAACATTGAAGCTATCCTTGCAGGCATGGCAGATGCTAAAGCCAAAACAGGCAACGGCAAACCGGTTTGTGTACTCTTGCATACAGAGATGGGCAATGGTGTAGACTTCATGATGCACACCCACGCATGGCATGGCAAAGCGCCTAACGACGCACAGCTTGCTGCCGCTTTCGAACAAAATGCTGCCACTTTAGGGGATTATTAATTTTATTTCAGATCTCAGATTGTAGATTTCAGATTTAGCTTCGGGAACGGTAATTGTGCCTGATAAGTTAAACTGAAAAATAATGCAATCTAAAAAGAGATTTACCAATACTGCATAGAGCAATCGTGGCAATCTGAAATCTGAAATCATAAATCTGAAATTACACATGACAAAATATAACAATACAGGAAATAAAGATACACGCTCCGGTTTTGGGGCGGGTCTTACCGAACTGGGCCAGACGAACGAAAATGTGGTAGCTTTGTGTGCCGACCTGATAGGGTCGCTTAAAATGGATGATTTTAAAAAGAATCATCCGGAACGTTTTTTCCAGATAGGCATTGCCGAGGCTAACATGATAGGTATGGCTGCCGGTATGACTATAGGCGGAAGCATACCGTACACAGGTACGTTTGCTAACTTTTCTACAGGGAGGGTGTATGACCAGATACGCCAAAGCGTTGCATACTCTGATAAGAACGTGAAAATATGCGCCTCGCATGCCGGCCTTACGTTGGGCGAAGATGGCGCTACCCACCAGATACTGGAAGACATTGGCCTTATGAAAATGCTTCCGGGTATGACGGTTATTAATACCTGCGATTATAACCAGACTAAAGCTGCCACTATTGCCATTGCAGAACACCATGGCCCTGTGTATTTACGTTTCGGCCGCCCGTCGGTTCCAAACTTCACGCCGGAGAATGGCGAATTTATAGTGGGCAAAGCAGTGCTTTTAAGCGAAGGTACCGATGTTACCATACTTGCTACCGGCCACCTGGTTTGGGAAGCGCTTGTGGCTGCTGAGGCTCTTGAGGCGAAAGGTATCTCTGCCGAGGTAATAAACATACACACTATTAAACCGCTTGATGATGAGGCCATCTTAAAATCGGTTGCTAAAACGGGCTGCGTGGTTACTGCCGAAGAGCATAACATACTGGGCGGACTTGGCGAAAGTGTTGCCCGCGTACTTAGCTTAAACAACCCTGCACCGCAGGAATTTGTGGCCGTACAGGACAGTTTTGGCGAAAGCGGTACTCCTGAGCAGCTTATGGAAAAATACAAGCTGAACAACCAGGCTATTGAAGCGGCTGCCGAAAAGGTAGTTACCCGTAAAAAATAATTTTCTTAGTATTTTGATGCAGAGTCCCGGAGCGAAAGCTTCGGGATTTTTGTTTTATGGAACCTGGATTGTATTGTAGTCCTCACCCCCAACCCCTCTCAAGGAGGGGATTGGCTACGATTGATGATAAAAAAACTATACACATGCCCTACCTCCAGTATTCAATAAGTTCATAAACAAACACCTGCAATAACTCCCAGCCCCGGCAGCGGCGGCATCCTGCCGACAGCAGGGAGGCAGATATAGCCAATGGCGGGTGCGGCCATTCCTGAAAAAGCGCTTAGATGGCTGCTCCTTAAAAACAAAAAATCCCAACCTTTGCAGATTGGGATTTTGTATCAGGTATGTAAAAACTGCTATGGATGGCAGGTAGCATCTAAGTAAGGCTTAACACCACTGGAAGAGCATGGTGCCTGGTAAGGAGGGGTATTTGGATCATTATCATCAACATTATTAAACGTATAATATTCTATGGGGGCTGTTCCGGGAATCCTTAATTCAGTTCTTGTTGTAAAACCATCGCCATCATCATCTGTATCAAGGTAATTGGGTATCCCATCGCCATCGGTATCATTATATAAAACATCTGTTGCGGTACCTTTTTCGTCTTTATTAAGTATAGTGTCGCCATCAAGATCTGTATATTGTACGGCATAAAGCCTGAAGCTGAATACAAGTGGCTGGTAAGCACCTATTAGACCGCCCGAACCGGCATTGTAATATCCAAAATCTGAGGGTAGGAACATTACCCCTGCGCCATAATCAAGATACTGGTTAGGTTCTGAAGCAGGAATGCTTGGGTCTGGTACACCGGCCCCAAAAAGCGGTATAATTTCCTGCCATCCTTCTATAGTATTTGCTAATGATGATGATACCTGAGGGAAAGGAGAATATTCAAACTGAACGTCGCTAAGCAATGTGCCATTATAGGCTACAAGTACATCGTCTCCCCTTGTAGGCTTGTTTCCGGCACCTTCTCTAAAGCTCAGATAGTATAATGTATACTGTACGCTGTTAAGGCTAACAACTTTATTGCGCAAAGGATATTCGGTCTGGTCCCATATAGACACCTGCGGGCCACTTGTAGAAACAATAGAGTCGAATGTAGCTTCAAGCTTTTCGTTTACCACCATATAGTGGGTTTTAAGATATTCTTCTATTTGCACTTTTTCTGTAGCATACTGTACTGCATAATCGCGTGGTGGCGCAATATCTACACTATCGTCTTTTTTACAGGAAGCAAAAAAAGTTATAAATACAACAAGGCAAAGAGCCTTTAAAAATTGGTTCATTTTAATTTTTTTTATGGGGTGCAAGATACAATTTTACTTTATTTTTGTAGTGTTTATAACAGCTATTTTTAGTTATTAGTATGAGGATAGATAAATTTTTGTGGTGCGTGCGTTATTATAAAACCCGCAGTATTGCCACACAGGCCATACAAAAAGGCCATGTTACCGTAAACGGGCAGGCAGCAAAAGCATCGCGCGAGGTATATGCAACCGATAAAATTACTGTGCGCCGCGACCAGATTAAATACCTGCTTACCGTGCTGGACATTCCTGCAAGCCGTGTGGGGCCCAAGCTGGTAGATATATACCGTAAGGACGAAACACCGCCGGAATCTTTTGAGCATTTAGAACTGCTGCGCCTTAGCAAGGAGCATTACCGCGCGCAGGGTACCGGCAGGCCTACCAAGAAAGACCGCCGCGACCTGGACGAATACGGGCTGGACATTGACGACGATGATGCCGGCGAATAACCACTGCCCTACTAACTTTACCAACAAACAACAACCAATGAAAAATATTATACTTACTAAGCAGGCTATAGAATATAAAACAAGGCGTATTGCCTACCAGATATATGAAACTTTTGCCGATGAAACAGAGGTGGTACTGGCAGGCATAGCCAGCAACGGTTACCTGTTTACCAAGATGATTGCTGCCGAGCTGGAAAAAATAAGCGACCTTACCATTACCCTGTGTGAGGTTTCTATAAATAAAGAACAGCCGCTACAGCCTGTAACCACATCGCTGGCACCGCAGGACTACACTAATAAGGCTCTTGTACTTGTAGATGATGTGCTTAACAGTGGCACTACCCTTATATATGGCGTAAAGCATTTTCTCGAAGTGCCGCTTAAAAAGTTTAAAACTGCGGTACTTGTAGACCGCAACCATAAACAATATCCCGTTAAAGCCGATTTTAAAGGCCTCTCGCTGTCTACCTCTATGCTGGAGCATATTGAGGTTGTTTTAGAAGGCGATGAGCCTTACGCAAGCCTTAATTAAAAAAGGCTCATAATTTCGTTTACTACAAGGGCGGGCGTTTTAGCATCGGTGGTTACGTTATGCTTTGCATGGTGGTAATACCAGCTGCGGTCGAACAAATGCTTGGCTACAAACTCGTGCATTTCTTCGTCATTTAGCCCGGCCACAAGCGGGCGTATACTCCCTTGCCCCTTTATACGCGTTATAATCTCGTCTATGCCCGTTTTTAAGTATACAGATACTACATCGTCCCGTTGCAGCAATAAATGGTTGTTAGCATAGCAGGGCGTGCCACCGCCCAGGGCAATAACAAAATCTTTTTTTACGTCTATTAATCCCTTAAGGGTATCATGTTCCAGTTTGCGGAATTTGATCTCGCCTCCTGTTTCAAATATCTGCGATACGGTTTTTCCTGTTTCTTTTTCGATAACTTCATCGAGATCGAGGTACGGAATTTCCATTGCAGTAGATAATAAACGCGCCGTTGTGGTTTTTCCGGAGGCCATATAGCCACAAAGT
>Ga0247806_10001222_pt1 | contig 12982 bp, 5 predicted proteins | sample UWRJL059202B1_FD_179935 | JGI IMG/M metagenome (GOLD analysis project Ga0247806, IMG submission 179935) | Plant litter microbial communities from Arlington Agricultural Research Station in Wisconsin, United States - UWRJ-L059-202B-1 | ecosystem: Environmental > Terrestrial > Plant litter >... | reverse complement strand
CGTACAGCGCGGCCTGCAAGCTGACCGGGGACGGCGTCGCCGCGCCGGTCGTGCGGCATCTGTCGCAGTGGCTGTTCGAGCCGCTGGCGAAGGCGGGCGAGGCCACCCGACGGGCGGCCTGATCTCCCCCGCTTGCCAAACGGCGAGACTGGCGCAACATGGTTCACAGCGACGATCTGGGGAGGTCATCAATATGAAATTCGCGCTGACTGCCGCCGCTGTTCTGGCCATGGTGGCGACGCCCGTGCTGGCCGAAACCTGGCACACCTATTCGAGAACATCGGCGCGGGCCTATCTGGCCGATGTGGACAGCATCGTCACCGTGGACGGCGTGACGACAATCCGGTCGGCCTCGGTGCCGATGACGTCGCCGGCGGGGGACCTGAGCCATTCGGAGACGACCTACCAGTTCGAGTGCGCAACCTCGAAATGGCGGACCGCCGGAGCCAGCGAGTACGAGCCGGACGGCACGCACGAGGACTATCCCGAGGAGGGGGCCGAGTGGGAGGTGTTGCGCCCCAACACCGTCCCCGACTTCATCAAGCAGATCGCCTGCGACGGTTCGCGCTCGGTCGGTACGACCTTCCCGTCGATCCAGGCGTTCATCGCAGCCGGGCGGCCTTAAGGCACGCCCGGTGGTCCGAGTCATAATTGACGAGAAAGCTCCCGCTGAAATGACTCGGCTTTTCCAAGCGAGATTCAGAATTTTCGAGAACGCCGGGTCACAATTTTTGAGAAAGTGAGCGAGTCGCGTCAGAATTTCTGAGAAAGCTCTAGGTCGATCTAACGATCGGCAGCCCAAGCGCTGATCAGAATATCAGGATGATGCCCAATGCTACGCGCGCGGCAAACTCCGGGGACATGGACCGACGCTCAACGAGCTCTATCCTTCGACCAAGAGCTTCCGTCAGATCCATCAGAACGCGTTCCAGGTCGAGCGCGTCAAACGTAGCGTTCCGGGCGATGTCAGCGGCTAGATCGACATCGGACAAATGGAACTGCACAATAACGGCGCAAGGACCGGCTCGTTCGCCTAGACCGGCTCGATCGGCCTTGTCTTCGCCGCCGGTGAGGCGAGGCCGCCCGAGCCAGACCGGCCCCGAAACTGAATGAGCCGCGACAAAGCCCGCCGTCCCCACGGGTCGAACCATCGCCCGGCTGCCCATGCCGCGGTCAAGCTGACTACACCGCCCGCTAGGAGCACCGTCGGCGACTCTCCACCGAACTGAGCAAACCCCATGAGAATGGGGCCATGGAGGATGTAGAGGGGATAGGAGAGGTCCGCGAGGAAGGCGAAGGCTGAGGCGGTTCGGGCATTCACCTCGGCGCCTACTGCGCCGGCAACCAAGAGCGGGAAGATCAGAATGACCACACCCGCGTCCAGCCATCCATTCAGGCGGTCCAGATCCGGCGCGGCCAGCGTGGCCAGGAAGATCAGCAGGATCAGAGGGGCGGGAATCCGCACGGTCAGGCGGCCTGACCGGTAGAGACGATGGAACAGCACGCCGACCGGGAACCCGAACAGGATCCGCGCGGCTCCGCCGAACAGACTGTCTCCGTGGTGTCCCAGCGAGCCTGTACCGGCGAGTCCGAAAGCGCCGACTACGGTGCAGGCGCCGACGATCACCAGAATTACGAGAACCCGTTCCGATAGGCGCCGGGCGAAGGCGCCGTAGAGCAGGTTGGCCGCCATCTCGAAGAAGAGCGACCAGGCGGGCCGGTTCAGATTGAAGATCTGCACGTCATGCCCCAGAGGCAGCGGGATGAGCAGGACCGCCGCCGCGATCATCATCGCCAGGGCAGCGGCCATCACGGGCCCATCGACGGCCGAGGCGAATACCGCCGCGCCAATGAGCGTCCCCAGCAGGTACAGCGGCCACAGGCGTACTATACGGACCCGTATGAAGTCGCCGAGCGACCAGCCCGATCTGAGCCGGTCTTCGTAGGCATGGGCGACCACGAACCCGGACATCATGAAGAACAGATCGACCGCCAGATAACCGTGTGGAACCACCCGATCCAGGGGCGGCACATGCAGGGCGAGAACCGCGAGCGCGGCGACGCCACGCAGGCCGTCCAGAGCGACAAACCGTGTCCTAGCCTCCGCGATCGGGATCTGAGCGGGCGAGTGCATGGCCCAGACCCTGGCGCCCGCAGCTTAAACTTTCCTCTAGAACAGCCAGTCGTCATCGATATGGGGCGTCGGCAGAGCGGCCCCGGCTCCCCCCGCGCCGTCCATCGGCAACGCCAGCGGCCAGCCGTCATTCACGTCCCGGACGACCCGATCATGGAACTCGAAGTCATCAATGACGGGACGGACGAGGGCCCCATCGTAGTGCGATTTGACCATGAAATCCTCGGTCGGGTCGGGTCGGCAGACGATGGGATCAAACGTACCCTTCCCGAAGTCGTCCGGCGTCGGAGGCTGAACCAGAGGTCCCGCGTCCTTGCCGGCCAACCCCGGTGGAGACGGTTGGATAAGAGGCGAGACCACCTCCTTGGCACCCAGCCCGATCGCCGACAGGCCGTTGACCGCGTCAGAAATCTGCTGGCGGGTCCACGTCGCGCCATCCGCGAACTTCAGGGTTTCAATCCCGTAGCCGTTCCCGGTGGTTCCGCTCCAGAAGTGGTACTCGACCTTGAGCGATTGCCCCGTCGAGAGATCCTGGATCATCAGGTCCGAACCAACCCGGCTGACCGACACGTCTGACGAGTCCAGATCGATCAGATGCAGGGTATCGGCGCCAACGCCACTGTCCTCAGCGATGGTGTCTGCGCCATCGCCCGAGCGGTACACATAGGTATCGGCGCCAGCGCCGCCGCCGAGACGGTCCGCGCCGAGATCTCCGAACATGGTGTCATCGCCGGTCGTGCCGCCGAAGTTGTCATTCCCCGTCGTGCCGCGGATCCAGGCGTTCGACAGGATGGCGGCGCGATTCCACTCGGTCCCGTCAGCGAACCGGATGACCTCGATCCCGTACGCATTGGCCCCGGCGCCGCCGGTCACCTGCTCATTGATCCGGATCGAATGTCCGGTGCTCAGATCCTTCACATAGACGTCCGCGCCGATCCGGGTGAGCGCGACATCGCCCGCGTTCAGATCCGTGAGGTGCAGGATGTCTGCGCCCGTCGCGCTGCTATCCTCAATGCGGTCGGACCCGTCGCCCGAGCGATAGCGGTAGATGTCGCTCCCCGCCCCACCTTGGAGGATGTCATCGCCGAGGTCGCCGAAGATCCGATCATCGCCGGACGATCCGCCGAGATTGTCGACGCTGGTCGTGCCCGTGACCCAGACGTTGGCCGCCATCTCGGCGCGTGACCACGTCACCCCGTTCCCGAACTGGATCGTCTCGACACCAGACCCTTCACCGGTCGCCGTCGCGAACTGGTTGTTGATCCGGATCGACTGTCCGGTCGCCAGGTCCTTCACATACAGGTCCTGACCGCTTCGGCTCAGAATGACGTCCCCCGGATCGAGGTCCGCGAGACGCAGGACATCGACCCCGGCGACCGCCGCCTCCTCGATGCGGTCGGAGCCATCGCCTGACCGATAGAGGTAGACATCGCCGCCACCGCCGGCCTGCAGGATGTCGTCGCCGAGATCGCCGAAGAGGTTGTCGGCTTCTGAGGTACCGCCGATGTTGTCAGCGCCCGTGGTGCCCCCGGTCCAGGTGTTGGCCGCGATGGCTGCCCGATCCCAGATCACGCCGTCGCCGAAGCGCAGGCTTTCGATGCCGTAGCTTTCCGGGGTTGCGGTGTTCGTGAAGTGGTTGTCGACCTCGATCACCTGGCCGGTGGCGAGATCCTGCACCATGAGGTCGGTTCCGACCCGGGTGAGCCGGACGTCGGCGGCGTTGAGGTCGGTCAGCCAGAGTCGATCCGCGCCCGCGAAAGCGCCTTCCCGCACCTGATCCGAGCCGTCGCCCGAAGCGTAGACGTAGGTGTCGCTGCCCGCGCCGCCGGTCAGGACGTCGTCGCCCAGCCCGCCCTGGAACACGGTGTCGCCGGCCGCCATCGTCAGCGTGTCGGCGCCGGAGGTGCCGACCAGCCAGGCGGCGGCGTCGATATCCGTGCGGGTCCACGACACGCCGCCCGCGAATTCGATCCGTTCCAGCCCCCTGCCCGCCCCGGCCTGGGCGAACTGGTCTTCGACCGTGACCTCGCCCCCCGGGACGATGATGACGAGGTCCGTGCCCACGCGACGCATCTGGACGTCGCCCGGCGCGAAGTCGCCCAGTTGCAGCGTGTCGACGTCGACGGAACTGGTTGATGCATCCGCGATCACATCGGAGCCGTCGCCCGCGCGATAGACGTAGACGTCCGATCCCGCGCCGCCCGTGAGAACGTCGTCGCCCTCGAGCCCGATCAAGGTTTCGGCGGCCGAGGTTCCCGTGAGGGCGTCCTCGGCGAAGCTGCCGCGCAACTCGCCCGCGGGCAGGACTTCGAGATGGGCCTCGATCTGGGTCACGTCCCAGACCGTGCCGTCGGCAAAGACCAAGCCTTCGATTCTGTCGGCAGTCCCGGCGAATTGGCCCCGGACCAGGATGACGTGATCGTCGCCTCCGACGGTCTCAATGACCAAGTCCGAGCCCGAGCGGTACAGGTTGATGGTGGCGGTGGTGATGCCCGCCCCGAGGACGATCGTGTCGCCGGTGGAGGCGCCGCCGTCGGCGATGATGTCGCGGCCGTCGCCGGCGGCGTAGTGATAGGTGTCGCCGCCCGCGCCGCCTGAGAGCACGTCATCGCCCCGCCCGCCGGCGAGGATGTCGCCGCGCCAGCTGCCCGTCACCACATCGTCTCCGGCGGTGGTCTGGGCATTCAACGCCGCCGCCGAAACAAAGGCGCGGTCCAGGCTGGTCCCGTCGGCGAAGGTGAAGGCCTCCACTTCGCGATTCTCGAGCCGGAAGAAGTCCGTGACGGTCAGGCTGTCGGCGCCGCCCGTTAGGGTCGCGACCAGATCGTCGCCGACGCGGGTGAAGGCGATGTCCGCCGCAGTCACGCCCGCCTTGAAGGCGATCGTGTCCGAGGCGCCCTCGTAGACGCTGGCGGTCTCCTGGACCGTGTCGTGGCCCGATCCGAACCCGAAGACGTAGGTGTCGTCACCGCCCAGGCCGTGGAGCTGGTCATTCCCGGCTCCGCCGTCGATGACGTCATCGCTCCAGTAGCCGGTGATCACATCGTCGCCGCTGGTCGACGCCAGCTCCAACAGGCGCTCGCGGATATCCGCTTGGGTCCAGACCTCGCCGGCGGCGAAGCGGATCTCCTCGATGTCCTCCCAGCCGTCGAAATAGGCTTGGTGCTCGAACTGGCGCAGCACTCGCACCGAGTCGCCCGACGGGAAGCTGATGACCAGGTCGTCGCCGTCCCGGCTCAGGACCGCGTCGGCGGCCAGCAGGCCGGGGCCGAACTCGATCACGTCGAAATCGGAGATCGCGACGTTGCCGACATTCTCGTCGATCACGTCGGTCCCGAAGCCCGTGCCGAAATAGTAGGTGTCCGCGCCGTCGCCGCCGCGCAGCACGTCATTGCCCGCGCCGCCGGCGATCACGTCCGCCCCGTCGCTGCCGACGATGACGTCGTCGCCTGGGGTGGACTGTGCGGCCAAGACAAGCAGGGCCACCTCGGCCTTGGTCAGCACCAGACCGCCGTCGAACTCGAACCGTTCGACCGCCGCGTAACCGGTGGAGCCGAACTGCTGCTCGATACGGACGCTGTCGCTCGACCCGGCCACGGTGATGACGAGGTCCGCCCCGTCGCGGGTGAAGGTCACGTCGGCCCGATCAATAGTCGCGTCGAACCGGAGCGTATCGGGCTGATCCTCATAGAGGGAGCCGATGCTCTCCTGGATGACGTCCTGCCCCGACCCGAGGCCGAACAGATAGATGTCGCCGCCGCCGAGGCCGCGGAGGACATCATTTCCCGCCCCGCCGTCGATCATGTCGGCGACCGAGGAGAAGCCGGTGATCACATCGTCGCCGGAGGTCGAGGCCTGGGCCAACAGCCGTACCCGGATGTCGGCGTCGGTCAGGACGACGCTGTCGCCGAAGGTGAAGGTCTCGATGTCGCGCCAGCCGGCGTAGAAGGCCTGGGTCTCAAACTGGCCGAAGATCGTGACCTGGTCAGACAGGCCCGCGAAGCTGATCGTCAGGTCGTCGCCGTCACGGGTGAAGATCGCGTCGGTGGAGAGCAGGCCGGCGCCGAAGACCACTGCATCGTTATCGGCATAGCTGACGTTGTCGACGAACTCGCGGATTTCGTCGACTCCGAAGCCCAGGTCGAAGGTGTAAGTGTCGGAACCGTCGCCCCCTCGCAGGATATCGTCGCCGGCGCCGCCGTTGATCTGGTCGTTCGTCCAGAAGCCGATGACCGTGTCGTTTCCGGAGGTCTGGACCTGGGCGAGATAGTGCAGGCGCAGGTCGTTGGCGGTCCAGATCGTGCCGTCGTGGAACTCGAACCGCTCGACCTCGAACTCCTTCAGGGCGATGGTGGTGTAGGCGAACTGCTGCTCGATCGAGACCGAGTCTCCCGTCGTACCGATGGCCAGATGGACGCTGTTGTTCTCAGCCCCGTAGCGAGTGATGACGATGTCGTCGGCCGAGATGCCCTCGCCGAAGACCACCCGGTCCGCCCGGTCGGTGAACAGGTTGTCGAGGTGATCGCGGATGGTGTCGGCGCCGTCGCCGACCCCGAAGCGATAGGTGTCGCCGCCGTTGCCGCCCTCGATGCGGTCGTCGCCCTCTCCGCCCTCGAAAATGTCGTCGAAGTGGGTGCCCAGGATGAGGTCATTCCCCGGGGTCTGGGACGCCTCGATGATGGCCGTGCGGATGGCCGGCCATTCCAGAACAACGCCGTTGCTGAATCGGAACAGCTCAACCTGGTTGAAGGCGTGGGTGCCGAGGGTGCCGGTCTCAGTGACGACGTACTGATCCCGGATCCGCAGCGTGTCTCCCGTCGCCGTCATCGTGACGATCAGGTCATCGCCATCGCGGGTGAAGGCGACGTCTTCCGGCAGGGTATCGGGCGTGAACTCGACGGTGTCGATCCCGCCGCTGAGGATGTTGCTCCACTGCTCGTGGATCGTGTCGTGATCGTAACCGGCCCCGAACACATAGGTGTCGTTCTCATTGCCGCCCGACATGAAGTCATTGCCGGCGCCGCCGTCGATCCGGTCTTCCAGCGAGAAGCCGTGGATGATGTCGTCGCCTGAGGTCGACGCCTGCTGCAGCAGGAGCTGGGTGACCTCCAGCCAATCCAGGCTCGATCCATCGTCGAACAGGAAGCCCTCGATCTGGTCGATCCAATAGGTGCCGAAAACCCCGGTGTAGGTCGCCGCGAACTGGTTGATCAGCGTCAGCGACCCATCCTGGCCCGCCACCGAGATCAGCAGGTCGTTGGACGCGCCGTCTCGCGAGAAATGCAGGTCCTCGATGGTGATGCCGTCGAAGAACGACACATAGTCCGGCCCGGCCAGGTAGATGTGCCCGTTGAGGTCGCTGATCGTGTCATGACCATAGCCGTGGCCGTAAACATAGACATCTGAGTCATTGCCGCCGGACAGGAAGTCGTTGCCGGCCCCGCCATCGAGCCAGTCCACCGTCTCCGTGCCGAGGAGAGTGTCGTCACCCGATGTATGCCGGGACACTGCCCGGGCGACATCAAACGACGTCCATTGGACACCGTCCGCGAAGCGGATGAAGTCGATGCCGGTCGAGGACGACAGGTCACCGCCGCCGCCGATGCCAGGCAGCCGACCATCGAAGTGATCGACGATGCGAAGCTCATCCGTTGTGCCGTTAACGCTGATGATCAGATCGAGGCCTTCGCGCCGGGCGGTCACCTCGGTCGAAGCGATGTCGGCGAAACGGACGACGTCCTCCGCATGCTCCGTCAGTGCAGGCTCGATGTCGATGATGACATCGTGCCCGAAGCCTCGCCCCATCACATAGGTGTCCGGCCCCAGCCCGCCGATCGCCGTCTGGTCGCCGGCGCCGAGATAGAAGAGGTCTGCATCGTCACCTCCGGTCAGCGTGCCTGCGCCCGCGCGCAGAACTTCGGCCGGCAGGCCGAGCGCCACGCTCACGTCAATGATGTCGAGCGTGAGCCCCGTGGATTCATAGGCCGCCACGATGTTGGCGAACAGGAAGCCGTTGGTGTTCAGCACGCCGTCCGGCTGTTGATAGTCCCCGACGACGATGTCGAGGATGGCGTCCCAGCTCGCGAGCCACTCCAATGCGCCCGACGACATGGTCCCGGCTTCCGCCAGGATGGCCTCGAACACGGGAATGAGCTGGCGGTCGGTCGTGGGCAGGAAGGTGTCGGTGGCGACGTCGTACTCGACCCCCTCGAAATACTCGGCCAGCGGGCCCTGCACGGCCAGCCGCACGGTCAACAGGTTCACCTGGTTCCACAGGCCGGAGAAAATCTCCTGTACGCCCGCAGCCGGAGCGCCGGTGACCGTCGCGCCGCCGATCGGAAGCGTCTCGCCCATGTAGCGTTCGAAGAAGTCGATCCAGGCGCCGTCGAGCACGTCCCACGCTGGACTGTCGCCGCTTACAGTCAGCAGCAGGGCGCCGAGTGTCGGTCGCGCCAGGTTGGAACCGGCCATGACCCACTCGCCCTGACCGGTGTCCACGTTGATGCGGTGGAAGGCGTAGTCGGTCATGACCCGTTGGCCATCGACCATCTCGGTCAGGACGGTGACGTCCTCGTGGCCCCCGGCAGGCGCCGGGCCTGTAATCGGAGAGGCGTCCGCCCAAGCCGTGAACAGCGGCAGCACGGCATCGCGCATGACTGTCAGGTCGAGGGTGTCCAGGGTGGGCAGTACCGCTGCCACGACCGTCTGCAGCGACGGGTCCAGAGTCATCGCGACCCTCAGATCGGTCAACGTGCCGAAGCCCTTCAGCTCCGGCAGCGCGGCGGCGGCTGCGCTGATCGTGCGGTCGCCCAACCAGGTGGTAACCTGTTGGTTCACGCGGAAGCCGATGTCCCCGACCAGGCCGGTCGTCCCGTCGGTGCGGGTGAACGCGCCGGTCGCAGTCACCGCGTTGCCATTAATGCTGGTCGTCGATGTCGTGCCGCCCACACCGATGGAGGCGATGCCCATTTCCGAAAGGCTGAGCATTTCGCCAGCGTCGACGACGCGGTTCTGATTCAGATCGCGCCAGATGCTGAGCTGATCATAGACCGCGTCGTTGGCGTCGATGATGCCGTCCGCGTTCAGGTCGTGAGCCGCCAGCTCGGCGAAGCCCGACAGGCCGGGGCCGCCGAACAGCTCGCCCACGTCGGCCACCTGGCCGTCATTGTTGGCGTCGAGGACCAGCAGACCGTCGTCGCGGGAGACCCAGCCCCCGCGTTCGCCGTAGCCGTCTCCGTCGTAGTCAAAAACCGGTCCGCGGGAGGAAATGCCCGTCAGCTCCAACCCGTCGCCGTCGAGATCGAGCACCAGCGGATCGACGCCTTCCCAAAGGGAGACGCCCATGTTGGCCTTCATGAAGTGACCGAGCACCAGAGCCCAGGTCGCCATGTCGTTCATGTGGGAGGGTTTGTCCTCGACGGCGAAGAAGGCGCCAGACTGGTAGTCGGCGACATGGATGCCGAGGGTATCGACTCCGCCATTCAGCGCTGACTGATAGTTCGCGATGATCATGTCCCGATTTCGGATGAAATCGTGGATGACCAGTTCGCCCTCGGCATTCATGGCATAGCCGACGATCCCGCTCCGCTGCATGGCATACTGGTTGTCCGAGGTCGCCAGCCGCAGCGCGCCGGTCAGATCAAACAGGCCCGCGTACGATATGCGGTCCTCGGCCGACGCATCCATGACGCGGACGTTGTCTTGTAGATGGAAACGATCCGCGCCGCCGCCGCCCCAAACTTCGGTCCCGGTCGCCGCCGCGAGCAGCGTGTCGTTTCCGTTCCCGAGGTGAATCTCTGCCCCTTGGACATTGTGGCGGACGCGATCATTTCCGGCGCCGAAGTTCAGGATTTCGAAGTTTCTGAAGGTCAGTTCAGAGCCACGCAGCCTTCCGTGGTCATAGAATACGCCTCCGCCGAGTTGCGCGAGGTCGAGTTCGTCCCGGACCTCAAGGGCGCTGCCCCCATCAATAACGACGCGATGGCTGAGGCCGCTCAGCAGCTCTGCGAGGGTCAGGACATCCGCCCCGGCGCCGAACCTGATCTCCTCCACACTGAACAGGAAGTCGACGTCGGCGCCCGATCCTCGATCCAATCTGAGACCATCGTCGTAGCGGGTCAGCCCATAGCTGCCGCCCGTCGTCACGTAGTCGTAGACCGCGAAATCGAGCCCTGCGCCTCCCCGTATCGTGTCGGTTCCCGCGCCGCCGGAGAAGGTGTCCTGCCCTCCTCCGCCGTCGAAAATGTCATTGCCGCCGCCCCCAATGAAATTGTCGGAGTGGTTAGAGCCGATAAAGCGTTCGATGGAGACGTACCGATCCCCGAGCGCTTCCCCTGCCGTGCCTAGACCGGTTTCCAGATTGACGCCGACCCCTTCGCCCGCTTCCGCGTAGGTGACGATGTCGTTTCCCTCGCCGCCGTCGAGCAAATCCGCCCCTTCCCCGCCGTGGAGCCAGTCCTGGCCGTCCTCGCCATAGAGGGTGTCGATACCGTCTCCACCGAACAACTGGTCTTCATCATGTCCCCCGTAGAGGAAATCATTCCCACGGCCCGCATGGATGATGTCGTTCCCGTCGTGTCCAAAAAGAAGGTCACGAATTCCTTCTGTTCTATTTGAAGTGTCAATTTCATCAGAGTAATCATCACCAAGTATAGCGACGTCGATTTCCTGCCCATTAGTATAAGATCGACCAATAACGACGCGCCCGTCCCCTCCAGCGACCGCCGATTGATATGATGCTCGCTGATAATCCGGAATGCCGAGCTCGACGGCGACCAGATTCTCAAATTGGACCATAGGGCCCATGAAATCGTAGTCCGCATCCTCCTGACCATCGATGCCCGGGTCACGCTGACCCCCACCCTCACTGCCAGGATCAACCCCTCCGAGATGGGTATTTGTTTGATATATATGCATGAGTTCATGCATTAGAATTAGCGGAAGATAGAAATTATAGGTATCTCCATGAGTATTAATGGCTTTTACTTGTCGAACCTCATCAATATCAAGACCAACATAATTGCTGGTTGGGTTTGCGAAAGCAATCCTTCCCGGAGTAGAGCTATGAGCGAATCTGATATCGCCCAATTTATCTACGAAATCTTCTAGAAAGCTCCGAGCTGCCGGAGACCCCAACCAAAGATAATGGATCGCACTAATGATCTCGGTCTGCGCGGGACTCCAGCCCGGCCCCTCAAATCCGGGGTCGAACTGCCCGACCGGATGACCGAGCTGCGCCCAATTGCCGTCCGTACCGTAGAACTTGATTGCCGCAAGAACTGTTTCGAGACTCATTTCAGACCCCAGGAATAATGCTTCTATTTGACGTCATAGTAAAATGAAGGGCCATCCAGCCCAACAACCATGTATTGACAATACTTCATCTCCCCGTCGCGCGAATGGCTGACGCAGAATCTGTTTCCCGATACGGAATACCGACCAGAAATGCTTGGACTTCCGGAACGCCTGTAACCCCCATCCGCGGTGTATCTATCTGGCCCGGAGTCGGGCAGACCTTCGAACAGACTACGGGGTCCGTTGATCAGGATTTCTCGGGTTTCCGCCTCCGTGGCGGGGCGGGTGGTCGCTGAGACGGGCCGATAGTCTCCCTCGCCGAATTCCGCCCCCACTCGATCGCAACTTGAGACCCAGACTCCGATCAGGCCCAACGCCCACAGGGCGGCGATGCGGTGACTGGCGGCCGAACGTCCGCCTTGCTCGATCTTGGTCACGCGGTTCTCCTCTCGCCGTTCTCCAGGAAGGGAATGGTCAGCTTGTCGATGGGCGCATATCCGCCGCACCCGTTCACCGGGATGTCGTAGGCGGCGCGGCGCGTCCGCAGGACGCCGGTCGGAATGCGATAGGTCTCGATCGCCTCAAGGTGGAAGAAGCGCGAGCTCTGGCCGGTGTTGAGCGCCCAACGAACGCCCGGAATGGGAGCGACCTCCTCGCGCGTCGAGCGGCGGCAGCAGTCGTCCGGAAAATCGACCCGGGTGATATCGTACACACGATGACGAGACCCGTAGCCGTTGCGGACAATATCGAACTCACGATCAAGGTATTTGCCCGATCGGCGGTCGGCTTTTTGCTTCAGAATGGCGATAACCTCAGCGTCTTCCACCAGCCTCATCTGAGACAGGCAGACGCCGCCCCGTCGATCAACCGCCGGTTTCGCGGCTACGATCAACACAGATGCGAGCGCGGTCGCCGCGAGTGCTTGCCCCCCTGTCAGCACGAACAGCACCTCCGGGAGTGACGCGCGGTTTACGAACATGCCTTTGAACTCGGGCAGGACCAGCATCACCCCGGAACAGCTCGCCCGACAAGTGAATTTTTCGCGTTAAAGGCGTTTGATCGTTAACGCCGCCGCCGTGCTGCCGCTCGGTAGGGTTCGCGGCTCTGGTAGGGCAGAAACCTTTTTTGTCGTCCGCGAATGCGAAGTCCCTGCGATCACTCTCACATCCTAAGGTAGCGAGCACTTGCCAGCTGGCAATCACCACGACAACCTGCCCCCCCGCGTCGAAAGACGCCCGCAAAGCGACATCGACATCGCCTTTCACAACGAGGTCGGTCACCGCATTCGAGCCCGTCTGCCGGCGGAAATGAACCCAGTCCGAACTGGACACACCGGACTTCCGGTAGACCGGCTAGATGTCCTGTGCTGGGCAGCCCGCCAATGTCCGCTCATGGCGCGAAGCCGACAGGCGGCCTTCGACGCGGCCCGACGAAGGAAGGCCAGCGGAAGCTGGCCTTTGGTTCTCCTCGACTTGGGTAGTCCGAAGTAACCACTCCGTCCGGCTTATCCGGGCCTCCGGAGCCTAATCATCTGCAAGTGGATGGCCTGCAGAA
>Ga0247806_10001221_pt1 | contig 12984 bp, 13 predicted proteins | sample UWRJL059202B1_FD_179935 | JGI IMG/M metagenome (GOLD analysis project Ga0247806, IMG submission 179935) | Plant litter microbial communities from Arlington Agricultural Research Station in Wisconsin, United States - UWRJ-L059-202B-1 | ecosystem: Environmental > Terrestrial > Plant litter >... | reverse complement strand
TTAGTATAACAGATACGGAAGGTGGTCACAAACCAAGATTGCGGTACTGAGGAAGCACCGTGTTGAGCGAGACGGCCGTCTCGCTGTGAATAATTTGCTTTGGTTCAACATAGTATCGGCTTGAGTTTGAAAGAATAATATCGCTCTGTAACTTCATTTTTACGTCAGAAAGTGCGCGGTTTCGTGAAGTGCCTTCCGGAACAAGCTGCCCCTTTCTAATTCTCGCTTCTTGCCAATATTCACTGCGAGGTCGGGATTCTGGATTTGATTCGATTGTCGGAATACCTGAGAGTATTTGAGCTGATGCAATCGCAATCTTCGATGCCGCGGTCTGAATAAGAATCCGATCATACGCAGAATGCTCGGCGCCAGGCTGGATCGCAATATTTTCGAGAGGGATATGTTTCGATTCCATGATCGCATGTGGCTTTTCTGGGTCGGCCTCAAACTTAAATGCCTTCATCGCCTTTCTCAAATCGCCCCCGCCATGAAGTTCGTGACTAATAAACTCACCTTGCGTCATCAAGCGGCGTCGGTATGAACGAAAAAGAATCGCGCCCTGTATGCGAGCGCGATCTTCTTCCGATAATGACGAGGCGAGTAATTCCCCCAAAAGTTCACTGAGCGGTCCGCTCGGCTCAAACGATTCTCTTATCTCAAATACTCGAGTAATGGCGATAACTTCGTTCATTACCTATGATTATGAGGCGCTACATCTAGCGTGTCAATACGTGTTCTTGTACCCAAGAATACATAGCAATACCCGCAGCAACACCGACGTTAATCGAGCGAGTTGAACCAAGCTGTTCAATCATCACCGTGTGCTTTGCGACCTTAAGTAACTCTTTACTTAAACCAGGGCCTTCTGCACCAAATACAAGGACACTACTCTCAGGAAGCTGCACGCTTGAAAGTGGTTCGGCACCCTCGACAATATCAACGGCGATAATGTCGCGCTTCTCTTTATCCATCACTGCCTTAAACGCCTGAACGTCGTCGTGATACAAAATATTCATATAAACATCGGTTACCATCGCGCCGCGTTTATTCCACTGCTTGCGGCCAATAATGTGCACACGCTTAATATTAAACGCATTTGCACAACGAACAATTGTTCCCATATTGTAATCCCGTGAGAGATTCTCAATGGCAATCTCTAGTGGGATACGGGTTTCATCAAGATCTTGCTTAATTGAAGCGACCTTCCAGTAACGATATTTATCGAGAACATTACGGTCATCACCCTTTTCGAGTAAGTTGACATCAAAGTGAGCGTCCGTCGGCCAAGGTTTAGGGTGCGATCCAACACCAACTGATTCAGACTCATTCATATATACCTATTGTACAGGTATACTGGCTTCATGAGCGAACGATATGACTTTACGTACTGGCCACCCCGCCCACACGGCATTGCTCCCGTTACGCCAGTAGAGTCTTGCGCAGAAGATGAAGTCTGTCGCGACCTGCTCTATATTCCCGATCAAGAACGCAAAGCCGCGGTGTACGCCACTGGCGACTGGGCAGATATTGAAGATTTCTGGCTTGAGACAGTGAGGGAGCCAAGCCCTCGTGCAATATGGAGCCAGACTGAAACCGACCCTATCACAGGTCAAGACAGCTCAACACTTCGCGTTATTGGCCGCCGCCATCTCCAAACTTCTATCTACACCTTTCATCAACTCGGATATGAGATCGCCTTCTATGAGGCATGCGAGCTTGCAGAGGAAGGCGATGAACGACATCTTGAGGGACAAAGAGTCACTCGAGCACAAAAGTTTCTCTTTCATCATGCCTTTAATTTATGGGATACAGACCATAGCAACAGAGATATTCTCATCGCGCGAAATGTCATTATGGATATATACGAAGAACGACTCGAACTTCCCCCAAGCCTTTCGGATTCGAATCGCGCCATACTTGCAAAAGTAGCGTTACGCTGGAATCAATCAATTCCTAATGAATTAATTAACGAATAAGATTATCGACGTCATATGACGAGCGAAGTGCAGCAACGATAGTGCGGATATCAGCCTTCTGTTTTACGCCAGGGTTAAGTGTACCGAATGGGTCAAAGATAGTACGAATCTGTTCGTGCAAGCTTTGCTCGCCTTCGCTTAACAGCGCGAGTGCAGCATTTGCTTTGACGCGGCCTTCGGCGCCCGTACCAAGTAGTGAACCGTCACTTTTCAATACAAGATCGGCGTAGTCGGTTAGAAGTCGGAACAGCTTTTGCTTGTCACTCACTGTACTTAACTTTAATGGAGATGAAATGGTATATGTACCCGTCAAAGCCGCAACCTCAACTGAAAGTTCGGTGTGATGTTTCTTTGCAAGTTCTGCGAGCGCCGTCTCAAATTCTTCACGACGATTCGCAGGAATTGATGCACCGTTCAAAAGTGGAATTGGCGCGTGGTCATCTGCGGAAGTAACTGCCGCACCGTGACGAACATCTTTAATAACCGAGAACTCGTCCGCGGAATGAGTGGTCGAATCGATAATACCGACCGCAAGTTTGTTGATATATTTGCGGATACGCTTCAACTTGTTAGCTTGAACACGATCATTAAAGTCATTGAGTTCGATATAAACAACCGCGCCCAGCTGACTCACGTCGCCAAGTGCAGTAAATTCAGCCCCCTGCTTTACTGCGGTACGGAATGTATCACCATCAAGAATAGTTAACGTTGACGGCTGAAGGTCAGAGATAGTATCAGCTACATCTCGAGCAAGTTCGCGAGAGTCGGTCGTCAGGGCAATGCATGTCTTATCTTGGCTGTAAAAATCAGCTTTCAACACTACTTCAGAGATAATACCTAGTGTTCCTTGGCTTCCAATAAAGAGCGGTGTGAGGTCGAAAGATCCGTCTTTTTGCTTCACAGCAGAAATGCGACGATAACCAGTGTTGTCTTGATGCGCGTCGGCAGCAATTTCAGAAATAATTGCATCGTTATCTTCGATAAGACCCTCGAGTCGACGATAAATCTCGCCTTCGAGTGTTTGCTCGCCGAGTTTTTTACTTAATTCACGTTTGCTCAAGCGACCGGTTTCAATAATGTCACCATTCGCGAGTACGATTTCAAGTTTTTCGATTGCGTCGCCGACATATCCACTTGCGCCAAGATCACCTGAAGCAATCGCTCCGCCAACCGTTGCTGCATCGGCGCCGACCTGCGCAAGCGCAAGACCCTGCCACTTCAATGTTTGGTTAAGCGTACTAAAGGTAACGCCAGGCTGCACGTGGACCAAACGGTCTTTTGCAGCAATGGTGATAATGTTTCGAAGGTACGGTGAAGTATCAACAAGAACACCCTTACCAATAGCGCCACCAGTTTCGTCACCGCCACCGCCACGAACCGTCACGCCAAGCACATGACCTTTTTCGGCAAGTTGCCACGTAAATCGAGCGATTTTACGAATGTCGTTAGTGACGCGTGGGAAAGCCACGATTTCAGGAGTAATCGTCAAGACACTCGCGTCAGTGCTGAAGTGTTTACGCAGTGTCTTTGCGCCACTGACGTCGCCTAAAAGATGTTGATTCAGATACGTTGCAATCTTATTCATAATACCGTCCCCATGTCTGTCCTATCATAGCACAAGCAACACACCATAAAATAGCTAAATTTTACTCGCAAATCACATAATCATCTGATATAATACTAGGTAATGCGCGAGTGGTGGAATTGGTAGACACGCTAGCCTTAGGAGCTAGTGCCTCCGGGCGTGAAGGTTCAAGTCCTTTCTCGCGTACCAAGCATTTATGAAAAACGATCCTCAGGGGTCGTTTTTGTTTTCCTATTCGCATTTGCCTCAGAATACTGGTATAAATAAAAATACATGGCTTTTAATCACTACGCTAAAATAAAACGAATCCTCGAGCAAGAAGCTCCGGGCTGGTATATCAAACGTATCGATCAGCCGACGTCAGCAAAAAACTTCAAAGGCGAGACGCGTTACTTTGATCATTATTATCGAATCTACCGCGCCAACGGTGAGCAAATTAAGTATTGTAAGTTTCAGCAGATCGAATTACTTGCCAGCGCGTTAAAACTTCCCGCTGAAGCGCTTCCGCTCGCCTAGACTCTTCACTCTAGTATTTTTAATAGTTTTATGATATAATATGCCCATTCAACAGGTTGTTGAAGTTCCTATCATTAGAGGAGAACCGTTGTCACCTGCACAAGCACTCAGTGCCACTCAGCCCTTCAAGGTCGAATGCGCCGGATGGCGTACCGAAACTTTCGATCTCAACATCATGACCGTCCTTAGCGCGAAGCGAGGTAACACCGTCGCCCAGAACTCCATCGTGGAGCGATACAAGGAGGAATCTGGAACTGACGCCAATGTGCGTATCAACTGGAGCAGCCTCACCCTCTCGCCCGTCAAGAGCAAGAAAAAGCCCAAGAACAAGCGACGAAAGAAGGAGCCCCGATGAGCGATGAACCGGAGCGGTACGGCTGCACGTGCGAGCCCGAATGTGGATCGTGTCGACAAGGCTGGTGTGGGAATTGTCGCAACGGCTGTAAACGCGGACAACTCGTTACTCCCTCATGATGGAATGGGGCGCACTCTCTTTAAGTAGAGAGAAAGCGCCCCTTTTTCATGCCCCGTTTAGCAAACCTTTTACTTCATGTTCAATTTCAGCCCACATGACACCGAGTTGATGTTCTGTACCTGGACTATTCACAATATTGATTGCGATATCAACAATTGAACGAACCTTTTCATGGTCTTGATAAAATTCAGCATTGCGGCTATCTGGGCCGGCAAGTTCAACAAGCGAGGCAGCACGCACTTCAATATCAGTATGCTTATCTGCAATAAGTTTCCCGAGCTCTTTGATGAGGTCATTGAGAGGATTCATAACTCTATTATACTCCTATTTTCAAAAAGCAAAGAGAGCGCCTAAACGCTCTCTTTTCGGTAGAAGACGAGATTCGCATTTCCGTAACTACGATTGTCCACCACAACAACCCCTAATTCCGCTGGAATCTCACCCTTACCTGGATATGATAGTACCATAAGCCCGTTAGGTTTTAATAGCCCTAATAATTGCATCGCTGTGGATAACTGAGGGTTGTCGTACGGTGGGTCGGCGAAAATAATATCGTACTCTTGTTTTGCAGTAGTAAGATACTGAGAAACGCCCGTTCGAATCAGAGATGCTTCATCTTGAGCGCCGACTAATTTCACATTATCCTCGATGATGTTTTGAGCCACACGATCTTTTTCAATAAATGTTGCAGATTTTGCACCACGGCTTAATGCTTCGAGTCCAATCGAACCGCTTCCCGCAAAGGCATCGAGAACAACAGCACCCTCAACAGTATCGCCTAGCTTATTAAAAAGTGCATTCCTAACTCGTTCCCCCATCGGGTGCGTCCGGTCTGTCCCAGAGCCTTGTATGATGCGTCCGCCGTACTTTCCAGAGATCAGCCTGACATTCATGACTTTCCCTCGGTTTCAATACCATGCGCAGCAGCGTACCATGCCAGTGCAACGTTCTTGATGATAATGGGAATGAGCTGTCGACGAACCGTATTGCCAAGTTTTTGGGTCCAACCTTTTTCAACAAAGTCCTGATACGTATGAAGCGCATCAGCTTCTCCAACTGACGTTATGAAGTATTGTGCGTACCCAAATTCTTCAATCAGCGCAAAATCAAGCGCATGCAGCCCGACATCTGTAAATTTAGTTGTCGTTATTGCCGATGCGATACCCATTTCGTAAAACACGTGTGCACTAAACACGCCCTTTGCACCCCAGTACTCCCAGTTTTTCGAAAGTGTATCACGACGATTAATACCCTTAATCAACGCCTTGTCGCGAACCGAGTCTCGTTCATGATGAGCCTTACCCCACAACTCTTCAATTTTCTCAGCAAGTGGCACGTGGTGAGCAGGTGTTAAACCATCAACCACCGCATGAGCAAGCCACGCAGCCTCAAACGCGGCACGAACTTCATTTTTTTCTTGCAGCGCAACACGAAGATTTACAATGTGATCATTAATCATGAGCACGAGCGGATCATCAATCCCCGCTTTGGGATTAATAAAATGCCATGGCTCATCAACGGATGGACTTTTGCTTTTAATGCCGTCTGGACCATTCCTTCCTTCGAAATGGAGGATTTCTTTAGTTGTCGGGAAATGAACACCGGGAAGATGCTTGACGAGATGTTTTCGTGCAACGCGATCAATTCGCTGGTGCACGCCAACAATGTTACCTGAGTGGTGTCGAAATGTTGTTCCTGCGTACATATGTATTTAGTTGAGGGTTGTCAGTCGTTGATAAAAATGGACCTGACTCGCCAATACCTTGTATTGTAGCAAATCCTCTCCTGATTCGACGAATGATTGCGCGGCTTTTTGCGCCCGGGAAATCAACTGGGTATCAGCAAGAGTGGCGACCTGAAGATTTAAATCTCCATGCTGCGCGCGGCCGTAAATTTCGCCTGGTCCGCGCATAGAAAGGTCAACTTCGGCCAAGTAAAACCCATCGTTACTTTTTTCAATTTCCTTCAATCGCTTGCTCGGCGCCTTAGAAGAACTCACCATTAAATAGCAGTAGCTTTGCTGACTACTACGCCCGACCCGTCCACGGAGCTGGTGAAGCTGAGCCAATCCAAATCGATCAGCATCTTCTATAAGAATAACGGTCGCATTTGGTACATCCACGCCAACCTCTACGACTGTCGTGCTCACAAGAATATCGAGTTCGGCGTTTGCGAATGATTGCATCACTGCCTCTTTTTCGGCTGGCTTCAGCTTTCCGTGGAGTAATCCAATTCGACGATGCTTGAAGACCGATGATTGCAATCGTTTGTATTCCGCTTGAACGCTTTTGAGCTCATTATCAGGATTGTCATCAATAATGTTACAAATCACATATGCCTGCCGCCCCGCTTCGAGCTCGGCATCGATAAGCTTGTAGAGCTGCGGTCGACTATTCGGAGACCAAATCTTTGTTTCGATAGGCTTTCGGCCTTTTGGTCGTTCATTTAAGATCGAAATATCCAGTTCGCCGTAGACGGTCAAGGCAAGACTTCGTGGAATTGGTGTCGCGGTCATCGCAAGCAAATGTGGCATATGGGCGGATTTTTTGAGGAGTTCTTGGCGTTGCGCCACGCCAAAACGATGCTGCTCGTCAATCACCACGAAGCCAAGCTTATGAAACACAACGGTCGCCTGAATCAGTGCGTGTGTGCCAACCACCACGTCAACATCACCGTTCGCGATTGCTTTCAATAATTCTGCGCGAGCCTTACCTTTGACGCTTCCCGTTAGTAACCCGACCGTCACACCAAATGGTTTGAGCAGTTTGTGAAGCGTTGCTGCATGCTGAGAAGCTAGAATCTCAGTCGGCGCCATGACGGCAGTCTGAAAGCCTTCGTGTGCTGCTTGTCGTGCCGCAAGCCCGGCAACAACCGTCTTACCTGAGCCCACGTCACCCTGAAGTAATCGATTCATTGGTTCTTTTTTCTCAAAGCTCTGTAAAATATCCCATGCAGCAATACGTTGTGCATTAGTGAGTGTAAATGGCAGATTACTCACAAAATCTTTCACCACCTTTTGGTCAAAAGGAATATGCCAACCCTCAAGCTTGGCGTTTTCTTTCTTATTGAACTGGCTCGCAAGAAGCAACTGGAATAGCTCCTCAAATGCAATGCGCTCTTTTGCATCGGCCACGCTCTGCGCTGTTTCGGGAAAGTGCATCCCCAAAACTGCCTCGCTGTGTGAAACAAGCTTCTCGCGCTTCACAATATCTTTAGGGAGCGTTTCAGGGAGCATCACCATCATCGGGCGCAGTTCGTTGACGATCTTACGAGCAAGAGTCGTTTTCAGTCCGGCAATCGCCCGATATATCGGTACGATACGATCAGTGTGAATCGGCGCATCACTTACCTTCTCGGCACTCGGGTTGGTTAGTTGATACTTGTTATAACGAAACTCAAATTCACCAGAAAAGAAGAATTCATCGCCAGATTTTAATTGTGTTTCACGATAGGGTTGATTAAACCAAACAGCCTGTAACTTGCCCGTTCCATCACTCAACGTTGCCGTCGTAACGCGCATACCGCGACGAACCGGTCGCGTTGCAATTGACTCACAGACGGCCTTAATCGTTGCTTTTCCTGGGACAACATCGATAATCTTGCTGACATGTGAATAATCCTCATATGCCCGAGGAAGAAAGTGAATCAAATCCCCCACAGTCCGGATACCGGCTGCAGCAAATTGACCAGCAGTGACGTCACCGACGCCTTTGACCTGCTCGAGGGAAGTGATCGTGTTCATAGAACTATTGTAGCAACAAAGAAGAGGTGCTCGCTATTTAGCGAACAAGCACAAAGCCGTTTTTACCCTTTTTAATCAAAGATTTTGTGGTGAGTTGTGTATCTTCCGTGATTTTTTCGCCGTTCACCGATACCGCACCGCCATCAATGAGGCGACGTGCTTCACCGTTACTTGCCGCAAGGCCGGCACTCACCAACGTTTCGATAACTGTTGAGCCTACTGCAGCCGTTGCGATTTCACCCGCAAGGACATCAAGATCTTCGTCAGAAAGCTCATCAAAAGCGATTGCGCCAAAGAGGACACCGGTTACTTTTTCAACACTTGCTGTTCGATCAGCACCATGAACAAGTGTCGTGACTTCATGTGCCAAGCGACGCTGTGCGGTTCGAGCTCCAGGGTTTTCTTGCTGTTCGGCCGCAAGTGCTTCAACAACATCACGAGGAAGCGTCGTGTAGATCTTCATGTAATCAATCACGCCAGCATCGTCAGTATTAAGCCAGAATTGGTAGAACTGGTACACACTCGTCTTCTTTTCGTCGAGCCAGATTGCGCCGCCTTCAGACTTACCGAACTTCACACCAGTTGTCTTGTTAACCACGAGTGGTGTTGAGTAAACATGCGCTTCTTTCGCGTCAATGCGGCGAATAAGGTCAACGCCTGCAATTGAATTACCCCATTGATCTGCACCACAAAGTTGGAGTGTGACACCGAATTCACGATTAAGATGCAAGAAGTCGTACCCTTGAATCAATGAGTAGCTAAATTCTGCGTAGCTAATGCCCGAACCGTCCTCACCAAGGCGAGACTGCACAAAGTCACGGCCAAGCATTTGACTCAATGGAACATTTTTTCCGACAATACGGAGGAAGTCGAGGTAATTAATATCCTTAAACCAGTCGTAGTTATCAACGACAGTAAACTCTTTACCCGCAAACACCTGGTGGTACTGTGCGGCAATAGCTGCTTTGTTTCGCGCAATATCTTCAAGCGTTTGAAGGTTTCGTTCATCCTTCTTGCCATCTGGGTCGCCGATCATACCGGTTGCACCACCCACTAATAAGTAGGCTTTGTGCCCCGCTTCAATAAAGTGTCGGACCATCATTGCTGCTGCAAGATTACCAATTGTCATACTGTCTGCGCTTGGATCAACGCCAAAATAGAAAGAGATAGGACCATTGTTTAGGGCTGTTATGTCGGGGTAGGTCATCTGGTTTACAAAACCACGCCACTGCAATTCATCTGAAAGCGCCATGCTTCACTCCTTATCTCTTTATTACAAGTGGTAGTATAACAAATAATCATGCTTTACGCATCGAATTAAGTGCTATAATAGGAGAGATATTGCTTATGAGAAATAACGAGTTGTGACTAAGAAAAAACCATCGCGCAAATTGAGCGTGTACTCCAATTTATCCCACCGTCGTAAGACGAAGAAGGATGCTTCAGCACGTGCACGCGCTGAATATCTTGCTACCCTTCCAAAACATCCCGTAAAGCGTTTTCTCTACCGAATGCACCCGAAGCGATTCTGGGCATTTTGGTTCAGTAAGAAAGGTGCAATCCTTGCGCTCAAGATCACTGGTGTGGCGATTCTTCTTATCGCTCTGCTTGTCGGTGGGCTCTTCGCCTACTTCCGTAAAGACCTCGATCAGATCCGCCCCGGTGAAATTGACAAGCGCGTGCAATCGACTGTTACTAAGTACTATGACCGTAACGGTGCGCTCCTCTGGGAAGATAAAGGCGACGGCAATTATAAGCTCGTTGTTGAAAGTAAAGATCTCAGCGACAACCTCAAGAAAGCTACCATTGCTATCGAGGACCGCGACTTCTTGACCCACAGTGGTGTCAGTGTCACCGGTACAGTTCGCGCAGCCTTTAACAACTTTACTGGTGGGTCAGTACAAGGTGGCTCTACGCTTACACAGCAACTCGTCAAGCAGGTATTCTTCGCCGATGAAGCGGGCGACCGTGGCCTCGGAGGTATCCCTCGTAAGATTAAAGAGCTCATTCTCGCTGTTGAGATTGAGCGTATGTATGACAAAGATCAGATCCTCACGCTCTACCTCAATGAATCGCCGTATGGCGGTCGTCGAAACGGTGCCGAATCTGGTGCCCGAACCTACTTCGATAAGCCTGCAAAAGACCTATCGCTTGCAGAGGCATCCCTTCTCGCAGCCATCCCTCAAAACCCGTCTGTCTTTGACCCTTATAACATCGCTGGTCACCCAGCACTCATTAAGCGTCAGCATCACGTACTAAGCGCCATGAAAGAAATGGGCTTCATTACGCAAGCACAAGAAGATGAAGCGAAGGCCGTACCAATCATCGACAGTATTAAGCCAGCTTCAAGCCAATACGAAAATATTAAGGCTCCTCACTTCGTACAAATGGTTCGCGCTGAACTTGAACAAGAACTTGGTAAAACGACAGTTGGGCGTGGTGGGCTATCAGTCACTACAACCCTAGACCTCCGCGTTCAGGATAAAACCCAAGAAGCAATGAATGACATGTTCTCTTCATACGTTCCTAACTGGGCAGGCTTCACAAATGGCGCAGCAACAGTTGAAGATTCTCAAACTGGGCAAATCATCGCCCTTGTCGGAAGCCGTGACTTTGCTTACGATGGCTTCGGTCAAGACAATGCAACAACCGCTTCAATCCAACCAGGTTCATCAATTAAGTCACTTGTCTTCGCTGAACTCTTTGAACAAAAAGAAGATGGCAAGCAGAACTACGGAAGCGGCAGCATTCTTGTTGACGAACCAATCGACTCGATTTACGGCGGTAAACTCCAAAATGCAGATCGCACATTCAAGGGAAGCATTCCGATTCGTAGCAGCCTTGCTACTTCACGAAACATTCCTGCGGTAAAGGCAATGCACATTTCAGGTATCGATCCGACACTTGAAACAATCCGAGCACTCGGTGCAAAGAGCTATTGTACCATTGGTGAAGATCGCCTCGCACAACTCGCCTCAGCGATTGGTGGGTGTGGTGTCAAGCAAGTTGACCTCGTCAACGCATATGCCTCACTTGCTCGTGGTGGTGTATACAAGCCACAAGTCAGCATCCTCGAAGTAAAAAATAGTTCTGGTGATGTCTTGAAGAAGTGGTCAGATACTGAAGGTAAGCAAGTAATCGATCAGCAGTCTGCATTTATCGTGACTGACATCTTGAGTGATGTAAACGCAAGTGCAGCACTTGGTAACTACGCTGGTAAAAACATTCCTGGCGTAAAGACAGCAACAAAGACTGGTACATCCGACAAGGGCGGAAACGCAAAAGACCTTTGGATGATGAGCTACTCTCCAGCACTCACAATGGGCGTCTGGCTTGGTAACCCTGATACAACTATCCTCAAGAACGGTAACTCGTCACTCGGAAGTCCAATCATTGCTAAGGTCATGGAATTCGCACATAAAGAAGTCTACGCAGCCGAAGGCAAGTGGAAAACTGGCGACTGGTTCACGCAACCAGCAGGTATCCAACGAGTTGGTAAAGAAGTGTATCCGTCATGGTGGAACAAAACTCAAGGTCAATCAAACGCCACCCTTACTTTTGACCGTGTTTCTATGAAGAAAGCAACGGACTGTACGCCTCCTGCTGCTCGCATCGATCATGCTGTGATTAAGGTCACTGACCCTGTCACAAAGAAAGACTCGTACAGCAACGTCCCCGATGGCTACGATGCAACCAAAGACGATGACCGACATGCGTGTGGCGATGCACTACCAAAGCTCTCGACGGCAACGGTTGAAGGAGCTGCTGGATCATGGACAATTAAGGTGCCTGTAACAGCTGGGACATTCCCTCTTTCAGACAATAGCGTCTCAATCGTCGCTGGCGGCGCGACGCTACAAGCAACGCGCAACGGTGCTACATACCAGGCAACTTATACCGGCTCAACTAAACCGACTGGTACTATAACCGTGACCGACACCGGTTATTACACATCAAGCGGATCGTTCTAAGAAACTCTATATAAAAAACACCCCTGCATGACGCGGGGGTGTTTTTTATAGTTTAAACCGGGAGACAATACCTATCGGTTTGCTAGTTCTACGAGGCTATCCTCGTGTGTCTTGCGACGTCGATTATTACGCTGATTTGGCTGCTGGCCTTGTGCCTGGTTCTGAGATTGAGTTTGTTGTTCAGCTTGTGGCTGACGAGTGCGTGGCTGTTGCTGACGAGGCGCTCGCTGCGCACGCTGAGGCTTCGCCTGTGCTTCTTGCTGTTCTTGAACCGGATTCTGTTCAACCTGGGCTTGTTGCGCTGGCTGGCGGCCTTGAGACTTCTGCTTGACTGCAGCAATACGTGGCGCAGGTGTCTTCTTTGAAGGAATTGGCGTCACAAGTTTTGCAAACATCATTTTACCGGCTGCTGTTTGCAGGCTTCGGATGAATTCGATTTCGACTGTTTTACCAAGCCCTGCATGCGCATGCTCAACGACAACCATCGTGCCGTCAGGAAGATGACCAACTGCTTGGTGTCCATCATTTCCCTTCTGGGTAAGTTCGAGCATGATTTTTTCGCCGGGCAAGTATGCCATACGAAGTGATTTCGCAAGCTCGTTCACATTCAAGACAGCGATACCCTCAACTTGCGCAACCTTATTGAGGTTGTAATCAATCGTACAGATAGATCCACCGTGCTTCTTTGCAAGCTCAAGCAAACGATTATCAACACCTTC